>OQWM01001687.1_pt1 | contig 15160 bp, 10 predicted proteins | sample 1691531 | NCBI WGS metagenome assembly OQWM01 (sample SAMN03418257, study PRJEB22391) | human gut metagenome | biome: human-gut; feature: organic feature; material: feces | host: Homo sapiens | place: Tanzania | collected 2013-01
AGTTAATAAATGTAGTGGTGTTTCATAATGAGACATTGTAATGCATGGTTCCATACCTAATTCTTTCATCTCATCAAATAATTCATCATATTCTTGTATAAAATCCATTGCTTCATTTATATACTTATCCATATTATCATATTTTCTCTCCATTTCTTATCTTGATTTGTGATTGCCATATATCATTTATATTATATCAGCTTTATTCACCTCTTTTCAATAGAAAACCGCTTTCCGATTACATATAATCAGAAAGCGGCTATTCCCATATCTTATTATTTTATTTTTCTGCTATTATTACGGTCCTACATAAGTAACATATGCATTACATACATCAAGCATCTGTCCATTGGATACTCTTACTTCAACAGTCTCTCCATCATAAGTAAACTGGTGGCTGCTTGCAACACTATTTAAAAATGAAAGGAATGATAAAAAATGAAATATGATTTAAATGAAATAATTATATCTGGAACTATTAATAGTATCACAGATAATAAAAATGATTATATTAAGTTTGGTTTAACCACTCTTAAATATGATGAAAGAAAAGTTTTTGCTAGTTTTAATATTAATCGAAATCTTTATGAAATATATAAAGATTTTTTTGTTAAAGGAACAAAAGTATTTATAAAAGGTTATCTTAACTCTTATATTACCAATAATAAAATTCAAAGTTTTGTAACTGTGACAGATATAGCAAATAATCAAGATGAAATTATGACTGGTAGAAAAGGTCCGCATATAAGACTTGATCCAGATGGAGTTGAAGTTTGGGACGGAAAACGATGTGAAGCAATACCACCTACTGAAGAAGAACTTAAAGAAATGGAAGAATTATTAAAAGAATATCAATAGAAAGGTGTGATAATTTATGAAGAATAGTAATTTTTATAAACTATTACACATAGAATTCATTGTGGAGGAATAATCATGTACGAAACATTAGAGTTTTATGATAGTAATGGTTGTGATTTAAAAGAAGTTTTAAAAAGCTGTATATATAAATACTATATGGCTAATAAAAATTCATTAAAAGTATTTAAAACGGACGAAAAAAATAGTATAATTGATTCAACTAATAAAGTGAATGTGTTGTCTACTGAAAGGAGTTAAAAGTGTATAATAGATATGCAATAGACAATACGATTTTTAATATAGCCATTTATATAAGATTATCTCGTGAAGATGGTGATGATTTAGAATCAGAAAGTGTCACTAATCAAAGAAGTCTATTAATTGGTTATTTAAAAGCACAGAATTTAGTTGCAGTTGATATTTATGTTGATGATGGTTATACAGGAACAAATTTTGAGCGTCCAGAGTTTAAAAGAATGTTAAGTGACATTGAAAATGGAAAAATTAATATGGTTATAACAAAAGATTTATCAAGATTAGGTCGTGACCATGTTATGACAGGTTATTATGTTGAAACCTTTTTTCCACAAAATGATGTCAGATATATTGCCGTAAATGACGATATAGATACTTTTTATGAAACTAGTGGCTCAGACATGATGCCATTTAAATTAAGTATGAATGATATGTATGCAAAAGATATTTCTAAAAAAGTTCGTTCAAACTTACTTCAAATGAAAAAAGATGGTAAATTTTGTGGTAGTGCTCCATCTTATGGTTATATGAGAGATCCCGAAGATAAGCACAAATTAGTGCCAGATCCAGAAACTGCTCCTGTAGTAAAGAAGATATTTGATTTATATGTTGCTGGTTATGGTAGTTCACAAATTGCTGAAATCTTAACAAGAGAAGAATTGCCAACACCTATTATGTATAAATACTCTGGTGCTAAATTAAATAACTTTGACCATCCTGAAATATGGAAACACACATCAGTTAGTAATATCATCAAAAACAGAGTTTATGTTGGAGATTTAATCCAACACAGAGTTCAAAAAGTAAATTATAAGATTAAGAAGATGAAAAATGTTCCAGAAAGTGAATGGTGCATTAAAGAAAATGCACATGAACCACTTGTTGATAGAAAAACATTTGAAATAGCACAATCTATTAAAGATTCTTCAAATAATTATAATCCTGAACGAAGAAATGTTGATTATGTCCTATCTGATTTAGTTTATTGTAAAGACTGTGGTGCTAGAATGAGTATTAGTTATGATAAAAAAAGAGATAGAGTTACAATGAATTGTAATAACTATCGTAAGTTTAGTAAGTATGATATATGTTTTTCCCATTATATTAACTATACTAAATTAGAAAATACTGTCTATAATAAGTTAAGCACTATGGCTAATCAATATATTAATGATAAAGATGAATTTGAAAATATCATCAAAAATCAATATGTTGATCCTAAACAAGATAAACTTAAAAAGATTGATGAACTTAATTTAAAGATAGCTGAATTAAAAAGAAAACAAGACTCTTTATATGATGATAAGTTTAATAATATTATAAGTGTAGAAACTTATCAAAGATTATTTAAAACTACTGAAGAAGATATTAAAACTGCAAACGAAAAATTAGAAAAATTAAAAGAAGAAATTTCTAGTATAAATGAAGATTCCTCTTGTTATGTTGAATATTTAGATATAATTAAAAGTTTTCTTGATATGAAAAATCCAACAAGAGAGATTATGAATAGATTAATTGATAAAATATATGTAACTAAAGATAAAAAACTAGAAATTCATTATAGAATTAAAAAAAGTGAAGTATTAGTATAAGAAAAATACAGGTTGCTTTTGAGCAATTTTTAAAAAGACTTATGGGTATCACAAAAACAGGTCATACTGGTATTCAGAACCTATTCCATTTGTTGAAGCTGCAGAAATAGGGACAGAAAGTGATAAGGGATCATTCGACCATAGGGATAATAGTAACTACTGATGGATCTATTGGTGATTTTGATAGGAAGTCTTATGTTGAAGCTGAGGAAAAGATTGTAAAGGAATTAAATTCTATTCATAAGCCTTATATTATGGTTCTTAATACGACAAAACCTTCTGCTAAGGAAACTGAGAGTTTGACACAGGAATTAAAGATAAATACGGTGTACCAGTACTTCCTATTAATATTGAACAAATGCAAGAAAGAGATATGTATAATATTTTAAAAGCAGCCCTATATGAATTTCCAATAGAGCAAATAAAAGTAAATATGCCAGAATGGATAGCCATACTAGCACCAGACCATTATCTAAAGAAAGAAAAACGCGACATAAAAGCTAAATTATATTATTATAGGTATACCAATATAGTAAGCAACTATCGTTCAGCAACTTAACAGACTTCACTCGTTATCGAAACTATATCTCGGACAATCTTTGCTTTCTAGCAAATCTATCTATGCTTTCTAGCAAATCTATATCTGCTTACTATCAAATGTCAATATGATTACTATCAAATATAATTTAATACGAAGGGGAAATAGGAAGCCTACTCCCCACCCTTCTTCATTATTTCGTCTCTACATTCTTCCATTAGCCATTTAGGAGTGCTGGTGGCACCACAGATGCCGATGGTTTCTACACCCTGGAGCCATGCCATGTCAATTTCGTTGGCGCTCTCGATGAGATGGCTGTTGGCATTGACTCGGCAGCACTCTTTGAAGAGGACTTTGCCGTTGCTGCTCTTATGACCGCAGACAAAGAGGATGAGGTCGTGGCGAGAGGCAAAGGCTGCGATGTTTGGCATGCGGTTGGCAACCTGACGACAGATGGTGTCGAAGCTCTGGAAGGTGGCTGAAGGAGAAATGTGGGACTGGATATAGTCGATGATGTGATGAAAATCGTCGAGTCCCTTGGTGGTCTGAGAATAGAGGTAGATGTCTTTGGTGAAGTCGAGCTTCTTGACATCATCGATTTTCTCGATTACGATAGCTTGCTGGCGAGTTTGACCCACCAAGCCAAGGACTTCGGCATGACCGTTTTTGCCAAATATCACTATTTGGGCATCCGGGGCAGCATCGTACTGTCGCCTGATGCGGCGCTGCAAAGCCAGCACCACAGGGCAGGTGGCATCGATAATCTCGATGTTGTTGCGCTTGGCAAGCTCGTAGGTCTCAGGCGGTTCGCCATGGGCTCGCAACAGGACTTTGACATCGTGGAGCTCGGAGAGCTGCTGATGGTTGATGGTGACTAGCCCTTTGGCATGGAGGCGTTCTACTTCCATGCCGTTGTGTACGATATCGCCAAGGCAATATAGCGTTTTGCCCTTGGCAAGTTCTTCTTCGGCTTTGCTTATGGCGGTGGTTACACCGAAGCAAAAGCCACTACCATTATCTATTTCTATTTGGAGCATTTGGGAGGGTTATTTGCTTGTTTTTACTCTCACAACGAGCTTTGGATGGTCGGGGTCGTTGGTAATCATGAGGATTCGAGGCATACGCTTGGCTGTCTTGAGGTCGGAGGCTACGGCGGTGACACGAAGGCGAGCCGACTCGCCAGGCTGAATCTTGCTCTTGTTGAGCGAAACCTGCAAGCCCATGGTGAACATTTGGAGCGAACGGATGTTGAGCGTAGACTTGCCGGTATTGACGATGGTGATGTCGCCACGCAGCTTCTTCTTGCCTGCGAAAGAACCGAGGTCGAGGGTGTCGGTAGAGAGCTGGATATGTGGAGCTACAGCCAACTGGTCGTCGCTAAGTTTCTCGAAGTCGGGCAAGAGAACGGCTGAAACCTCGATGGCTTTGTCGGCAGAAACCTTGTCGCCCTGGGCAAAGCCAAGGTAGATGTTGGTTTGCGAGAGTCCGAAGTCGCGAAGCTTGTTGGAATTGAGCGTTACGGTAACCTTGCCCGAACGGCCAGGACGGATGGTGGTTGGCGACACTTCGGCAGAGAGGTAAGGAGGCAGGTGCATGACCTGTGGCTGCGCAGGCTGGTCGCTGGTGTTGAGGATGTGGATGGTCTGATAAGGACGAGAGCCACGATTTACGTCATCAAACTCTATATCGTTGTTGTCGACCATCAAAGCACCAAGGGTGTAAGGATAGCCACCTACGAAGTCGGTGACCTCTTCGACAACGACACCACGAATGGTGAGGCGCAGAGGTTCGAGATTGTTGTTGAGAGTAAGGTAGGCACACTTGGTGAAACGTCCCATGGTGCGAGCATCGTAGGTGGCGGTGACAGTATAGTAGGCGTTGCGCTCAACTACGCCCTGAGGAGCACTAAGAGTGGTGCATCCGCAGTCAGTATAGATGTCGTCGATATGAAATGATTTGCCTGTGGTGTTCTTCAGCTTGAAGGTTACGGTGACTGGCTTCTGGAATTCAATCTGTCCGAGGTCAACAAGTTCCTGAGTAGCCTCGATGGTTTGTGCCGAGGCTACGCCAGAAGCCGCCATGAGCAAGGCAGCAAGGATGGTATGCTTTTTTGTATTCATAGTCGTATGGATAAATGATTTTGAGTAATTATTCGTTGACAACGATCTGAACGGCCTCGGCTCTGCCCGAGAACTCAGGACTGTAGGCACACTCGGCGGTGCAAACGCCCGAGAGGTAAGAGCCTGGACGATCAACGAAGTATTCTGTTTCTACTACGTGCTTTCCCTTGGAAAGACGGTCGAAGAAATAGTTTGTGCAGTTGTCTTGTGGAGCAAGATAGTAGCCATTGCGGTAGCCGCTAAACTGGGATACAGGCTCGAGACATGCAGCACGCTTATCGCAGAGCTGAACGAAGTCGTAGTCGCGGTCGGCAACAATGGTGATGGTGACTTTCACTTTGTCGCCCACCCTTAATGACTTGCCTGCAGTATCGATAGTGCGCTCTACGCGAATGCCAGCATTAGCCGACTTAACGGCAGCGATAGGCTGCAAAGACTGACCATAGACGGCACCCCACGAAGCACCATCGGAGGTTTTGGCAAACGATATTTCGGAAGCCTTAGGATTGTCGATGGTGGTCTTGACATAGCCTACGGCAGCTGTAGCCTCAGGCAAAGGGAGAGCCTTGCCATCGAGGGCGATGGTGGTGAGAGAAGGCTGATTGAGCACTTCTTCATTATCCACCAAGAAGGCATGGATGGCATCTACGCTATTGAGCGGAGTGTCCCAACTCTGAGTGCGCTTCTGCTGCAAGAGCCATAGGCGCATATCATCGATGGTGGCACGGTCGGCAGGAGTGATGGCAGCAATAGCCTCGATGGCAGCAACCTGAGTAGGTATGCGATAGTTGCGCCAGCTATATAGCGCCCTTGGAGTGTCGAAATATCTGCCCATGCCAGGCTTGCTGACGGTATACTGCTTGATAGACTCCACATACTCGCGAGCTGTGGCATTGTCTTTGCCAAGAGCAATGGCGGCAATAGCCTTGGTGCGGATGTCGACCTTGCGATTAGCCTTGAGGAGCAACGACTTGAAGTATTTGATGGTTGGAGTGTCGCCAGCCTTGGTGAGAGCGCAGAGGTAGAGATAGTCGAGGTCGACAGAAGAGAGAGACGGCTGTTTCTGCTTCTTCATCTCGTGCATGCGAGAGGTGGCTGCAGCATCGAGATAAGCCATAGCCTTAGAGAGCATGGTCTCGACATCGGAATTGGAATATCCATAGGCAGAAAGACGCGACAGGAGGGTGGCTACGGAGGTGGTGACATAGGTGCTGCTGCGCATGCCCTTCCACCAGCTGAAAGAGCCGTCGGCATTCTGAGTTTCTGCCAAAAGTTTATTTATGGTAGAGAGCTTGTAGCTGAGATTGTTCTTATTATAATATGTGGCAAGCAGAGCCTTCTGTCCGCTTTCGTCTTGAGCATCCAACATCCATGGCGACTCAGAGAGAACGATAGACTTCAGCTCGTCGTTGCGCTGAAGATTAGAGAGCAGCGAGGTGTCGTCGGTAGTCCAACTGTCAATAGCCAGCTTTATCTCAGGGTTAGACTGAAGGATGTTTGCCGAGATGGTGGTGGCATAATAAGCTGAAGCAAGCGAGAGAGAACTCTGGTTGCAATATTCAGAAACTGTAGGCAGAGTCTGAATCATGAGCCACGAAGGGGTGTTGGTATATTCTACTGTGAGCTTGCGCTTATCGGCTTTGGCTGGCAACACACTATCGAGCGAGAGAGTGAGGGTGGCAGCAGAGGTCTGGGTGAAAGGAATGGTGGTGGTGACCATCTGCTTGTCGGACAATACAGGAAGATAGTGTTGTTCGCCATCAGAGAATCCCTTGCCCGAAGCCACGATGCGACAGATATAGAAGCCCTCGGTGGCTGAGAAATTGAAAGAGACAGCCTGAGTCTCCTCGCCCTGAAGCGAGAACGACTTCTGCTGAGTGAAGACAACCTTGCCGGATTCAGCCTCCAGGATTTCGATGCGAGCAGTACCCTTGAGAGCATCGGTAGTGGTGTTGCTGATGCGAGCTGCGATGACAGCCTTGTCGCCATGGCGCACGAAGCGAGGCATGTTAGGCTGCACCATCACCTTCTTGCTTGCTACAGCCTCAGCCTGGATAGTGGCAGAGTTCATCTGCTTGTCGTGAGCCAAACCAAGGAAGCGCCATGTGGTGGCACTCTCAGGAAGAGTGAACGAGATGGCAACTTCGCCCTGAGCATTGGTGGTGAGGGATGGCGCAAAGAATGCCGTCTCGCTGAAGTTTTCGCGAAGCTGAACGGAAGCATTGGCAGCAATCTCAGCCTCGGAAGTTTGTGCCGACTCCTTTTGGCCAAGTCCTGCGATGCCACCCACACGCACGCTTTCATTCAAAGGAGCCATGGCAGCCAACTCGGTGGCGCAAGCCATAACCTTATCGCTCTTTGCCAAAAGTCTGTTGTTGCCATAGCCTCTGACATAAACGATTTTATTGTTTGCCATGTTAAAGCAATCGTAATAGAAATGGCTGAGCTGCATATACTTGTATGGCAGGTAGTTGAAAGACTGGTAGCCATGCAAGCCTGTGGCTTGATTAGAACCTCCACGCCATGAGGCATTTGGGGTATAGAGATTGAAGAAGAAGCCATTGTTGATAACATCAAACGAATGGGCGGACAAAGCATCGAGCGACTTGTCATAGAGAGTAGCCATGAGCTGAGCATCGGCAGGCTTAGAGTCAGGAGTTGTTATCTTCAACGTCCAACGCTCGTTTTGCCCTGGAGTGAGCTTATCGCGGAAGCTGGTCCACGACATATTGAGATGCTTGTCGGGTTGTGGACGAAGAATCCAGGCAGTATGCGTATACAAATGACCATGATGCACCCAAGCATAGGTGACGGTGACGCCATCGCCATATTCAGGCTTATAGTTGAAGGTGTGGTTGTGGAGAGTGTTGTGACCCTCTAAGATGCCACTCTGCATAAACTCGCCATTCGAGAACACATTATAATATATGTGGTGCTCGTCGTCGGTATTGCCAATCTGGATAGTGGCAGGGAATGTGGTAGAGCTCTGATAATACCAGTCGTGGGTTTCGACAGGAGCCTTCTTGTCCTTGAGCGAGAAGACGACGAAAGAGCGCGCGATGGTGTCGGTGCCGCAAATGGCTTTGAGCTGATGTAAGCCCGAATGAAGTTTCAGAGGCTTGAGGTCGACGGCGGTATTGGCTTGAGCCTGGTATGGTTTGCCATCGATGGTGTAAGCCACGTTGCCCGCAATCTTTTCGCCCGAGATATTCAAATAGTTGAAGGTAAGGGAAGGAAGACTGTCAACGAGATTCTTATCAGGCAAATTGCATGTGAAGACTGTGCTGACATTGCTCAAAGGCAACGACAAGAAGCCTTGCTGGGTTTCGCCTGCAGCATCGGTAACCAAGGCTGTGGCCTCGATATTGAAATACAGGCGCGACTTAGACTTCTGCTCAGGCAACAGCATAGGCATGAGGAGAGTGAAACGACCATGATCGTCGGTGAAGACGGTATCGTTGAGGATAAGCTGCTGGTCGTTGCCATCAAACCACATTCGCCACCAAGAGCTGACGTTGCGCTTGATGGTATATTTAACCTTGGCTTTCTGAATAGGCATGCCTGCATAGGAGCGGGCAGTACCGGTGAGCTTTAGGGTGTCGCCAACGCTATACGCTGTAGTAACCTTATCGAGGTCGACAGTAAACGTTGGACGCTTGTATTTCTCAACTCTAAAGGCTGTGGAATTGCTATTGGCATAGATGCGATAGCTTCCAGTAATGCCGCTGACAGGGAGGTCGAAGACTGCCGAGGCTTGACCATATTCGTCGGTAGTGACGACCTGAGAAGCGAGGTCTTGATAGTTGGCATCGCGAAGTTTCAAGGTAACCTCCTTGCCTACTACAGGGGCTGCGGTAAGAGCCTTGCTATTTGGTTTCCAATAAACCACAGAGACGTTAACCTTCTGACCAGGGCGATATATAGAGCGGTCGGTATTTACAACGCTTCGCTCGCTATCACCGTAAGATTTGCCATGATAGAAGCCTGAAAGCCCAACCTTGGCGCAGGCATTATCGTCGGCAGTATAGGTGTAGGCAGTATAAGGATTTTGCTTATGACATTGGTAAACCACCTCGCCATTAGCACCTGTGGTGACGGTTATATCGTCGATTTTCTGTTCCGTCCAACGCTCATTAAAGCACAATCTAACCTTGGCGCCTGATACAGGAGCGCCAGTTGTGGCATTGACAACGGCTATACGCAAAGCATTGTCAGGAAGCTTTTCAGACATGGTGTAGAGGTTGGTGACATGCAACAGGCAACGCTCAGGCTTGATGCTATTGTTGTCGGTAGTAACCTCAAGGAGATATACGCCTACAGGCAGCGGAGCTATGGACATAGAGTCGGCATACTCGTCGTAAGCAGCCTTGCCAACATAGCGTAGCTGGTCGGTATGCACCACGGTGCCTACGATATGCTTCTTTATCTTCTGATAGTCTTTATCGTTGTTAGGATCGAGCTCGGTATCGCCAGCAAGCGACAGGCGATATACTGCCAAATCCAACTGCGAGATGTTGCAAATGGAATTGACACGAACCTTGCGAGCCATGTTAGGCAATAGCATCATGTCGCCAACGTTGATGTCGAATCGTGGACGCTCAAGTTCCATCTTGGCATTGCGAAGATAGTTGAGCGGAGGCCATGCGCCCCATTTGCTAACGGCATAGTTGATATATTGCACCTTCTCGGCAGCTGTGGCATTCTCTATTTGCTCCAAACATTTATAATGCTCTAAAGCCAGCTCGCCAGCCACCTTGAGGTCGCCATAGATATTTATCAGCGAATCGACACTCTGCAGATAGCGCGACTTGCGGACTTCCGTTTCGTCAGCCTTTTCCTGACTGCGGATAATCTCGAGAGCTGTGATGCAGGCTGCATTGCGATTGCCCGAAGCTGCATAATAATCGTGCATAACCTTGAAAGCCTTAGCCTCGTAGCCAAGCACATGGAGCATATCGTCGTTGAAAATCTTGCTATAGTTGGCTTCAACCACAAAAGGTTCGTAGACAGAAGTCTTTACGGCAGCAAGCTTTGCCACATTCTGCAACGACTGGGCATAATAAACCTTGCTCTTTGAGGCAAACGCAGTCTTCTGCTTTGCATCTCTTGAACCATCGGCACGGAGATTATACAAATGGCCGAGGGCAGAACTAAACACCGCCTTAGCAACATCATCATTGAGAGTAGCCTCGCGAGCCTCCAATCTTTCAATCTCAGGCTGCAAAGAGTCGGGAGAAAGACAAGCCTTGGCTGTGGTTTGCAAAAGCAACGCCTTAAACAAATGACCATATTCTTTTTCAGCCTCAGCCTTTTTGGCTATCTTGTCAAGAGCTTTTAGTTTGTCTTGCTGTAAGTCTTTAGTGTCGGCAACATCCACACTCTTCCAAAGCGAAGAATAGCTTTGGGCAAGCATTGTCATAGGCAACAGCATCGACAATAGTATAGTAAAAATGCCTTTTTTCATGCTTATTATTGGTTTAATGGTTATCTATATTGCAAAAGTAACATTTTTTTTTCATATCATCTACGATGATAGTTAAAAAAGCGCAACTTTTATTACGTTTCGACATATATTACGAAGAATTATAGTATCTTCGCAATAAATTATATGGTAATAAAGGAGTTAAAGGAGTAACAGAATAAAAATGAGAAGTATATGGAACACAACACACAACACAACATTATCAGCGACAGCATGATTGATGCTGCCGAGAACATACGCAAGGTGGAGATTGCCGACGCGAAAGCCATAGTAGACATCTATAATTATTACGTCGAGAATACCGCAATTTCGTTTGAAACAGAAGCGCTAACGGTAAACGAAATGGCTGAGAGAATAAAGGATATTTCGAGTAAATTCCCTTATTTCGTGTATGAGAAAGATGGCAAAATATTGGGCTACTGCTATGCGCACCAATGGAAAGAGAGGGCTGCATATTCGAAGACGCTCGAAACAACTATCTATATCGATAAGGATGCCACACGTCAAGGCCTTGGCAGAATAATGGTAAAACTATTGATAGACCTCTGCCGCAACGAGGGGTATCGTGCGCTAATAGCTTGTATCACACAAGGCAACGAGGCAAGCATAAAAATGCACGAGAGTTTAGGCTTCAAGCAAGTTTCGGAGTTTAAGGAGGTGGGCTTCAAGTTTGATACTTGGCTCGATGTCGTTGACTTGGAGTTGCTGCTGTAGAATCATAGAATGTATAAGTTGTATTTATTGTCTTTATACTTCATCACCACTATAAAATAAGACAACAAATACAACTTATACAACAAGAAACAACCTCAGTTTCTCTTCATAATTAAGAATATTCAATTATCAATTATCACTTACTACCCTTTCTGCGGTTACATTCTCTACATAGCATTTGGCAATTTTCAATAGTAGTTCTTCCGCCATCTTTCCATGGAGTTATATGATCACCCTCCATTAATGCTATATCAAATTCATTTCCGCAAACGGCACATTTATGTTGTTGCTTTTCCCATACAGCTAACTTTATCTTATCAGGAAATGCTCTAAGGTCAAGATAATGCTCATCACCAGTAAGCACATAAGGAATAATTCCTTGCTGTTTTTGAATTTCGTCATCACCTATCAAGTCAATGATTTGCTTTTCCATCGCCTTGATATCGAGTACCTTCTCATGATATTCGTCATAGAATTTCGCCCAATCCAAGCCCTTCATGATTTTCTTAATTTTTTTCATATTGAAGGTATCCATAGCCCAACGCAATACGCTCTGGAAATAAGTCCATAGAGGCATGGCATTGATGTCATGCTGATGTAGGCTCATATAACCAACGGCAGACTGAGGCTTGCCATTGCGAGTTTCGTGGTCTGCCATCCACGCCAAGGCTTTCTTGAAAAAGTCTTGGCGAATAGGCGAACCATTCACCAAGTCTTTTCCCAAACGATATGCTGCACAATTGGTCTTGGAGAAATGCTTCTTGGCATCGCTCACAAACGGGCCTGCATAGACAGCATTCCTTATTTCTTGCTCATTCAATGGTTTGCCGGCAATATTTATAGTCTTGAACCATTCCAACTTTTCCGATTCTTCTCCCTCACAGACATAAACGGTCAATTTATAGTCGAGAATCTTCTTCTGAATATCTGCAGGTTGATTGAAGAAGTTTTTGAAATCAAAAGAGAACTTTCCTGCCACATACTCACAAAGAGACAAAGTACGCTGCTGACCATCCATTACCTCGTATGGGCATTCTGCATCATTGCTTCTTTTTACCCAATACATGATATTGAGGGGATAATTATGCAAGACGGTATTAATAACCGCACATTGCTCTTGCTCGTTGTAGATGAACTCACGCTGATATGGTGGACGAATATCCAAGAGGCCATTATATCCTCTTACTCCTTGTTCGTCATTATTAATATAACCCTTGGTGATTTCGCCAACGGTTATTTTCATTTCTTCTATCTTCAACATGATGGTTGTGGATGTTTGTTACGGATTAATATTCTACTATATTGGCGTTTACCATGAACTACTCCACATCCTCCTCTATCTTCAGGATGTATTTCATAACCCATTCTTTCCAATACTTCTTTTGGAGCAGAAGCTCGTGTATTGCCACTTGCTTGCCAAATTATCTCGAATTGATTTGGATTATATTTGTCCAAGAATGTTATAGGAACCCCCATTAATCCAGCATAATCACAAGGAATATCTTGGGTTCTGCCAACATTTATTGCATCATAATTATCATACTTCGGATACTCATCCTCAGAATAACGACAAACCAAATCTAATTCTTCATTGCGTTTAGGAATCTCAAGATTTGTAAACCAATTAACTCCCGACACACGAATCATGTTCTCCTTATGGTCTCCCGCAGAGGCTATATCATCATATGGTGAATAAAAATGAGCAGCCGCACCTTTAAAACCATAGCCAAGCCACACCTCATTATTTCTCAACAAAGGAAACACCTCTTTATAAGTTATGGCATTCTGATGTCCAACTATCACAAATTTCTTTTGATATTCCATCAATTGCCCAATATACTCACGAAACAAAGAGAACGGCGGATTGGTCACAACAATATCAGCTTCTTTCAATAACTCAATACACTCCTTAGAACGAAAGTCACCAGTTTTTAATGTTGACATAACGTTCTTATCATTTTGTAAGAGGTAGCGTACGTCTGACAAATCAACTGCGCCATCTCCATTCATATCTTTAACCTCAGTTATCTCTACCTTATAGGCAATCTTTGTTGGTTCATCATCGAAACCCTCGAAATGTAGTAATAGTTCTTGTCCTTGAACAGGAGAACCGTTATAACACGTACAGATAAGTTTCTTCAATCCTAACTGATTGAATCGAAGAGCGAAGTATTTAAAGAAGTTACTTTCGTATGGATCATCACAATTACAAAGCACAACTTTATCACGAAAATGTTGCCAATAGTGTTGCAATTCTCGCTCTATATCTGAAAGTTGTGTATAGAATTCATCCTTCTTTGCAACCTTAGCTGCATTGAGATTTTTGTTTGCCATAAATATGATTGATAGTTTACGGATACAACATTTGCATACAACTATCAATCACGCCAAGACACAATAAGGGCGTGATGCTCTTATTGCGTTCAGCTATGAGGCAGCCTCGGAATGGAAACCTCAACTATTCACATAAGAATGCACCACGCCTATGACGTAGATGCATTGCTAATACACGAATAGTTAAGGCATCCCATACCGAATACCTTATCACAATTATTCCTTGTTACGTTATTTCCAATAAGTTTCCGAGGCTTTTGGCTGAACGCGAAATAATAGCGAATGCTTTTTTGATTACCAACGATGTCTTAGAAATGGTTTATACCAAATCCAATGGCAAAGATAGTAATAAAGAGTGAAATCTCAAAACAAAACTCTTTGTTTTTCACATACACCTATAATAAAATATAGTCTAAATTTATAACAAGAAGTTTTCACTATTATCTGCTTGTGATACATGTAAGGAATGAGAGTACTGTAAAAAAAATCATTCTATGATAGTAAATTGTAGAAATAATCACTATCTTTGCAGAAGATAGGCGGCACTCGGCAATTTGTGAGGAACCTCACATTGCGCTCGCTGGCACTATCTTTGCAGAAGATCATATAATAATCTTAGTATCGAACTATAAAATAAGGAGGAACGAAATATGAAAATTAGTGTTGCAAATCCTATTTACGACTCTGTGTTCAAGTTTTTGATGGACGACGAACGCATAGCAAAGACCGTGCTTTCTGCTTTACTAAAGAAGGAAGTGCTTAGCGTAGAAATGCGCAAGCACGAACACCCTAATATCACTCGCGATAAACTATCCATGTTTAGAATAGATTTCGCAGCGAGAGTAAGAGAGGATGATGGCTCAATACAGTTGATATTAATAGAATTGCAAAAGACTTGGGTAGACACCGAGACTTTGCGTTTTCGCCGTTACCTCGCAGCACAATACAACGCAGAGGAAAATATCCAAAAACAAGGAGAAAATAAGGGATATGCATTACCAATGGTAGCTGTGTATCTGTTGGGACATCGCGTTGGCGATATAGATAAGCCTGTGGTATACGTTGGTCATAAGGCTTTAGACTATGATGGCAAAGAGGTGAAGAATGGAGAAAAAGATCCATTTATCAGCAGCTTAATACACGACAGCATTATTGTACAGATACCATTACTCCATGGCAAGATAAACAATAGACTCGACAAAGATGCTGGCGAAATACCCAACTTGTTAGCAAACTCTATCTGCGACAGCCCAAGCTGCTCCTGAAT
>OQWM01001688.1_pt1 | contig 15150 bp, 15 predicted proteins | sample 1691531 | NCBI WGS metagenome assembly OQWM01 (sample SAMN03418257, study PRJEB22391) | human gut metagenome | biome: human-gut; feature: organic feature; material: feces | host: Homo sapiens | place: Tanzania | collected 2013-01
TATAACAGAACTTACAAGGCACTGGCTTATTGCACTTGGTAGATACCTCCAAATCTAGGATAGCAGGTACAGGGAACTCCTGAGGATCTTCTGTCATAGTCTCTCCCCAACTCATCATTATCCCTGTCTTCTTATCGAAGACGTAGTGGGCTTTATCACTCTCAAAGATCTTGTAGTTAGAGTCTTCTGCTACTTCATACTTATACAAGTTCGTATTTTTAGATTCAACAATCTTCATAGTTTTCCTACTCTCCTTTATTATATTATAATATAATCCCCTCCTAAGATCAAGAGGGGACTATAAACTTTTTAAGGAGATGATTTATATGGCTTCACACATTACCATATATTTTTAACGTTACAAGGTAGATTCTTCCTTCATGTATTTCCTGAAGTCTTTTAAGTCCCCGCCTTTAGGCACACAAGCAATTTTTCCTTCTCCTAACATATAGGATCCTGTCTTACTTATTGTACCTTCTATATTATATAATATAACCGCATTAGTATATAAGTATGCTTTTTTCTTACAATTTTTGAAGTTAAGTTTTTCAAGTGCTTCATATTCTTCCCTACCTACATTGTATAGGATAGTTTCAACTGTTTCCTTTTTAACATTAAGAGCAGGGTTAGTCCATACCAAGTAGTTGTCTTTATCCAGATTATCCTTAAGATAATCCATTATCTTATTTTTATCTTCGAGGAGTTCATCGTATACAACTATATAGCTCTTGTTAAGTTTATAGTTATCACCCTTTAGGATATATTTATGAGCAGCTTTGTAATAGTTAGGATTATAGTCTTCAGGATCTATTGTAGGATCCTCTAAGTATCTCTCCGAGAAGTCTTCCCAAGATGATGAGCAATCTCCTAAGGCTTCATTATCAATATCTACAAACTCACTTACAATATCATTAATATCGGAGCCGTTCTTTACAAGATATAGAGTGTCTTCGTTTTTAACATTCTTAACTCTTTGCTGTCTATATTCTGTGATTCTCTTCTCAAAGATTCTCTCATACTCTTTCTGCTCCTTAATATCTTCATCGATATGGGGATTTTTCTGTCTATCTTCGTCAGTTGGACCATTTATTAGTATAGCTAAGGATATATCATGCTTTAGATGTTCCACGTCAGACATATCTACACTATTATTATATTTATCATAATTGTAGTATTCAAAGCCAGCAGGATCCACACTTAAGACTGCTTTAGTGTATAGTCTTACCTTAGGTACATTTATCTCAGTATACTCCTCTGGAGAGCTGTAATCTGTTCTAGATTCCGTTCCTTCATTTATATCTTCAAATTGTTTACTGAATAATCTAATAAGTCTAGCATCTTCGTCTTCTAACTCAAAGATATCTTCACCCTCATTTAGTTCTCTTCCTCTGAAGTATAATCGAGAGTTGTCCTTTGTATTCTTTAGATACTCTACAATCTTAGAGGCTGAGTCTATTACACCTTGTTTGGCGTAAGTTAAGATGAAGCTAGAACTTGAACTATTGCTCACAAAGCCACTTCTTATTTTCATTTATCCTCCTTAAGATACTCCTTGACACTCTTAATAACATCTTCGCATGCGTCTAAGATTGATGCCACAGATTTATGGTGTTCATCTTCTGTCTCTTCAGAGTCTTCTTCACCACAATCTTCATCTTCTTCATCAAGATCCCCAAAGTCTTCATACATGCCAAGGACGTATTCAACATCTTCAAGTCTGGTGTCAATATCCTGCTCTACATATGTATTGAGATTTTCATTTTCCTTTTCTAACTTAGCTACCTTTTCTTCTAGCTTATTTACTTTAGCTGTTAATTCGTATATACTAGCAAGTGCGCTACTGAGGAGTTCTGCATCAGCATCACTATTTGCTTCAAGTTCCATAATTCTACTTTCCACTGTTCTAATTTTCTTAGCTTCCATATTAGGTTTCTCCTGTGTGTTGTATTTTCTTTATTTACATATATAATATAACTGATTTGTTACTTCCTGTCAATCCGGGTTCTCTTTAATTTTTTAGCCTTTCTCTTAGGGCGCTGCTTAGCCCTTCTAATTTCCTCTACTATTTCCTTAGCGGGATTTAGATAACGTGGTTTATTGATAGCGGAGTCCACAAACTTAATAGGATCTAAGTCATCACCTACTATCATACTGAACACTGATGGCGAACTTCCTGATACTAGTGCCACACCCTTATCATTGTATTTAACAGGAACGTTGTTCTGATGTGAGTTTACATTCCAGAACACTATTTTAGGTATACAATATCCTGCTTCAGTATATGCCTTAGCTATAGCCTCGAAGTTGGTACTTCCCTTTACCATAGTTGCTTCATCGAACTCCATATCACTTACGCAGTATAGGGTCTTAGGCATCTCTTCTTCCGGGATATTATATTCTATAGCTGTTTTTAGGATCATATCGAACACAGCCTTGAAGTTTGTATTCATACCCCAATTAGCATCTTTAGCTATTGTAAGTCTTTCATATAGTGATTTTGACCTATCTACTTTCAAGAACTCTGGCCACTCCGAGAACGTGATGAACTCATCCTTGAAGATACCTGTATTATGTTCCGCAAAGTATAGGGCTAAGCTCAGTGCTATCGATAAGGGTCCTTGACTATTATCATACATAGATCCTGAAGTATCTGCTATAACCAACGCATTATCCTTATTCCCGTAGTTAGGTAGATTGGACCACAATAATTCTAAGGCTTCATTCTCACTATTCAGATTTAGGTACTTCTTAACTATCTGACTAGGTGATAGTGTGGAGGTATTGATTTTGACCTCTTTGAGGTTATTTTTAACCTTGCATAGATATTCCTCGTACCTGCTCTTATCATGTCTCTCAAAGGTTTCTCGGTACCTAAGACTAGCTTGCGATGGTATCTTATCATATTCAATCTTATTCCACTCCTTCTTACACAGAGAGGTTTCTACTAACTTAAGTTTAGCTCGTCTAGAGGATAGCCATTTTCTATATTGTTTAGGAGTCATCCCTAAGTACTTGGCCAGGCTTTCAGCTTTACTATTTCTTGGACCTGATATAGAGGGCAACCATTTGAACATTAAGGAGTTCTCATCTCTCATATGCTTCTTAACATAGAAGGCATAGGCATTTACAGGCAAGGTATCTGTTATATCCTTCCAGCTGCCTAACTCTATAGTTGTATTATATACCTTTTCAAGTATGGCTCTGTGTTTGCGAGGTATATCCCCTTTAGTTGGTATATAGGGTCTTAAGATCTCTTTAAGAGCTTCTCTATATACCCTCTTCTCCCCCTGTCCTTGTCTAATATCTCTTAAGTATAGTAGTACTTGTAGGGTTTTAATAGGATCCTTCTTATAGGCCTTTGTTACCATCGCTACAATCCTTGTACTGTCTGCATTCCTTAGAGCACCTCCCATAGCGAAGAGGTCTAGTACTTTATCTGTAGTAGACTTGTATGTTTTAGCACCATTTTCAGTGGTTGTGTAATTTGAGATGGCTTCTATTAGTTTAGACATTGTGTTGGCTCCTTATTTATAATATAACCAGAACTTGGCAGATTCTTAAACAAGAAGAGAGTTAGGGGCTAACCTAACTCTCAAATAAGACTGGGTACGTTTTTGTGTTTGATAGACCAGCTAGGGCCTATCTTCTCTTAGATTTGTTTATGTCTAAGTTTCCAGAATAATTTTTGCTGTCTGTACCCAATTTGCCGTTGACATGGGAGGCATTAAGAGGGGCGGGATTTGAACCAACATTCTCTACTCACATAGTAGGAGCTCCTAGCCTATTTGGATGACCCTCTCACTGTTTATTTAGTAACAACACACTCTACTTGTAATATATAGCTGCCACAACACATCTTCCTGTCTGTGTTTTGCTGCTTTCACCTAGGAACTCTAAGGTTCCCGCATCTCTATCTATCTCAACATCTTCATAATTTGTAAGGTTGATTTCTACTCTCCAATACTTACGATGTGATTCCCACATTTTACCTATATAAGCCCTAACACCTGTTGAGCTTAACTCTAAGATTATATCTTTCTTTTTAAGTACTATTGTGTTATCTTCCTCACTATACTTCCACCTGGCATCTATTAGAGTCTCTTTAATAGTCTCAGATCTAAGTCTGTCGAAGTTGTTATTGTAGTATAGGGCATAGCCATTCCTTAAGGTAACACCTAAGATATTCTCATCGATCATAGTTACTTAGCTCCTTATAGGCAGGATACTCTTTTATAAGTTTCACAACCTTACTTGTTATATCTTCCTTCGTATCTATATTTAATATAACCTTCACTTTGCTTTTATTTCCATTTTTCGCAATATAAGGTTGAGCATTTTTTAAGATATTAGCTATGTACTCTCCTATCTCTTCCATTTGAGCTTCTTTCATCCCTAAGGTTGTCAGCGCCGCTGTACCTAATCTAATACCACTAGTATACCAAGGACCATTAGGATCATTAGGTAGAGCATTACGATTAACTGTTATATGACACTCTCTTAAGATATTTTCAGCTTGTCTACCGTTTAAGTTTAGAGGACTTACATCTATAAGTACTATATGATTATCGGAGCCCCCCGTACATACTTTAATGCCGTTATTTATAAGTGATTTAGCTAGTGCTTTGGAGTTCAGGATTATTTGTTTGGCATAATCTTTGTAATCTTCTGACATGGCCTCCTTAAGTGCTACTACTTTAGCTGCAAGTATTTGTGGTAGTTGTCCTCCCATGCAAGTTGGACATGAGCTGTCTACATATTCAGCTAGCCACTTCTTACATAGTATCATGGCTCCTCTAGGACCTCTGAAGGTTTTGTGGGTTGTTGTAGTTACTATGTCTGCATAAGGTACAGGGTTATATTCTCCTTCATATGCCTTACCAGCTACTAGTCCGGCAAAGTGACTCATATCTACCATTAAGACGGCTCCACACTTATCTGCTATGTCTCTGAACTTCTTGAAGTTGAGCTTGCGCGGATAGGCTGAGTAACCCGCTAAGAGGATCAGAGGTTTAATTTTCATCGCCTCTGCTTCTAAGGCCTCATAATCTATTAGACCATAGTTAGGGTTTTCTTTGTCTGTTATTACTCCATATTGATATACGTCAAACATCTGTGCTGATATATTCTGCCTATAACCATGCGTTAGGTGTCCTCCACAGCTATAATCCATTGCCAAGAGTTTTTGACTATGACATGCACGCCTTATTGTATCCCACTGAGATTTTGTTAAGTCACTTAAGGTTTTAGGAGCCTCATTTTCTTCGTACTTAATTCCTTGAGCTGAGTAGGAGAATGGACTGTATTGTTCCTGTATGTATTTAAACATGGGATCAATAATTTTGGCCTTTAAGATTGCCCAATAAGCTGCTAAGTTGCAATCACTACCTGTTGAGGGTTGTAGATATGCATGTTCAGCTCCAAACAGCTCGCAGGCATATTGCTGGCCTAATTTCTCTAGTTTATCTATGTTCTCACAGCCCGCATAGTATCTATGTTCAGGATAGCCCTCCGAGTATATATCTGTTAGGATTGAGCTCTGAGCAGCCATAACAGCAGCTGAGCAGTAATTTTCACTTGCTATCATTTTAAGATAGTTGCGTTGATCTTGCAATTCTTGATCTATAATAGCTGATACTTCTGGCGCAACAGTTTTTATTGTTGCTTGAGATGTTTCGTATATATTCATATTGTATATAATATAACCCTTAAGCAATAATATTCCCCTCTTATTCGAGGGGATTTCTACTATTATTTTTAGGACCTAGTTAAGATCTGACCTTGACCCAATGTCTACCCTTAACTTCTTTACCATGCCAGGATTCTTGAGGTTCAGGTCTATCATAGCTTGCTACAATCCTGAAGGCATTGAAGATCTCATCCCTCTTGGTTGCTTTGGTTAAGATACCATCATCACCTACCTTAAGTAGTGTCCCAGGTTTGTAGGTGTTGTCTACATAGGCTAAGACCCATCCTCCAATTGCAATTGGGATTTGATGTATGTCTGTATTTCTTCCTACCTTGAAGCCGCAGGTATCCGATGCTATTCCTATTATTGGTTCATTCTTCTGCGCTAGTCTAATCTTTAAGGTCTCTGGGTCTCTTGTATATGTTCGACCATATATAACTTCTAAGTCCTCATCTACCTCTAAGTAGTCTGCAATATCGTTCCAGATTGCATTGGCTACATATGTTGCTGATAGTGTGGAGGAGTTGTCTGTATCTATTGTTACTGTCACAGCATTTGCATCGTTTTTACTAACATAGAAATTATAAGGCTCATCCATATCTTGTGAAGCTACCTCCGCCGCTTCCTTTTTACCTACAACGTAGAACTTCTGAGCCTTTTTATCTGAGGTAAGGGTATAGGCGTTATTTGTTATTATTGTTTCTATCCTTTCTTTGAGTATTTGATCAACCTGCCCCAGATTCCATATTTTTATACTGTGCATATCTGTATTGTAACGAAGATCTGCATAGGTAGCTAGGTATTTGCTATCTACCTCATAAGCTTGCTTAGGGTAGGATCCTAAGTCATCCTTCGATATATATTGTCTCTTAACCCCAAAAGTTGAAGCAGCTCCTAGATAATAATCCCCTATCTTTATACCTAGGCTTCTCGGAGAGCTATATCCAATCTCTTTATAAGTCCCTTTAATTGTTGCAGGTACATACTTGAGGACTTGTTTGAGAGTGCCATCACTACCTAATTCATCTAATCTAATTTCAATGTTATCATTATCGTTAAGCGTTGTTCCTGATACTAAGGGTGTCATCCCTGCAGAGTCCGCAGAGTCTGTATACTGCACAACTGTACCTGTAGCTGAGGACTCAGGACTACTAGCACTTGTCATGTCATCGAACTTACCTAGTGTATGACCATTATAAGTATTAGCTACAACTGTCTGAGCATATATTTGGGTTATAGGCTTTGTCTGAGAGCCTAAGCTAGTAGTGTCAGCATTATCAGTAACAATATTCTCTAATACATCCTTGGCTAATGTCTCGAAGGAGTACTTATGTTCTAATCCATCTGTATGTCTCACCAAGAACACAGTGTCTTTTTCTGCTTTTTCTAGTGATTTTAAGTCATTAATTAACAAACTCATCTTGCATTCTCACCTATTAGTATATCTGTTAGAGTATCACTTTTCTTTACTGTGAGGTTACCTAATATAACCTTACCCGAAGTATCCAAGGCCGCACCTACTTGTATATTCTTACCTCTTATATCCTCTGAACCTTCTGGTGTAATGGATCTTATATCAGAGTATACTTCTCTTATAGAGCCGAAACCCTTCGTGAAGTCGTAAGTTTTGTGTGTTCTTACTAGTAGTTGTCCTTTGAACTTGCCTGTGTATTTATTTCCGTCGCCCATATCGAAGTACTGAGCGTCTGTTAACTTTATAGTAGTAGTCCCTGCATCTACATGATTCCACTTGCCCTCTTCTAATGAGGAGCTGTAGGTACTTCTCCATGCCCACTCTATTTGTGGTTTTCTCGTATCATTTGTGGGTATAGATATTTCTATGTAGGGTGTTGCCTTACCCTTGTTATTTTCTAGCCCTATGTATACTGAAGGTATTGGCAATGATACTCTGCAATCGCTGTCTTTGCTGTAGAACAATTCTGAACCCTCTAGGTAGGTGACTTCTCTGTATTTGCTTATTTTAAGCCCGAACATCTGAGGTATTAGACATCTCCAAAGATACCAACTGAGTTTTCCTTGAGATGCATCATCATCTGCATCTATATAACTACTATAATCTATAGAGGCTGGATAGTCTACAAGTACTTGGGCAAAGCTCTCTGCTTCTCCACCTGAGTTATCGTCCTCTGTTTTTGTTGGGCTTACTATTGCATTTAATATTATTTGAGCTATGTAACCTTTATATTCACCATCAAAGCCCCTGAAGCCATGATATCTATATAGAGTATTCCAGAGATCATATATATCGTAGGCAGATATCTTATTTATTATATCTAAGCTTAATGGAGCCCCAGATTGCCACACTATCCATTTAGGATGCCCTTTAGGATAATTGTCTTCTGAGATCTCCTGATACTTTATATTTAGAGTAGTTCTATCAGCATCGCCGAAGTCTATATATTTAAGTGTTGGCTCTTTTAATGATAACCAGACAGTAGGACCCGTATCTGCTTTAGGTCTCTTAAGATTACATAACTTAATCGCCTTCTCTATAGTTGGACTTGAGATTACAATAGGACTCTCTGAGCTTGATTGAGTCTCTTCCATGTATTCCCGAACATAGCAGTAGTCAGCCCTAATTGTGCCATTCTTTGTGTCTATGATGGTATTGTTTAGAGTGCTGTCCACTATTAGCTTCTGACACTCTATAACCCCTGTTTTTGTGTTTATCTTAAGAGGCTTCCCTTCTGTGACTTCATTGCATACGATCATACTGTTTTAATTAGTTTGAGCTGCTACTTCCTCATAGATTTTTTTCTATCTTCCTTAAGTTCTTCTTCGGTTAAGTCTCCCCAAGGCTTTATATTATAGTAGTGTTGATGACCATCTGAGGGCAGAGTCCACTCATCATAACCATCCTTAAAAGAGGTGCCCTTATGATATACATCTTCCACGTCTTCTAAGTCTCTTGCGTTCATGCACCTCTTAATACTCGACTTACCCTTACGCCTTATAAGCCTTCTAGATAGATTCCTGAATGCTCTCTGAGTTTTAGGATCGAACGAGGTATAATGTATATAAGGTTTTTTTGTGCTTCTAGACATTTAGGGTTCCTCTTTGTATATAGTATAATCAATTGGCTCTTACTTTTCAATAGTTTTCACGTAAGTTTGCTGCCCTGTGCTCCATAATTTGAAGTAGCCTTCCCTTAGGGCAATCTCCTCATTATTTGATCCTTTGCCATCACAAGTGCCTATAAGTTTGTCAGCACCAACTTTGGCTAATGAACTAGCAGAGAATCTTGAATAGCTACTCTCCTTTAGTTTGACGTAGAACGCTGTAGGCTTTAATTTCTCAGCTTCGAATCCTAATTGAGTATATACCTGGCCTTCAAACTTATCTCTGTTGCAATAAGATACAATACTGCTAGGACTATATTCTCTTTCAAACTCCCTAAGCAACTTGTTAGAGCCTCCTATTATAGTATAGCCTTCTTTGGTGCACAATCTGAGTAGCTCATAAGGTACGGACTTTCTATATCTAGATTTGCTGAAGCTCATTAGTTGCAGGAGTTCCCCTTTGTAATATAGACCATAACATATCATAGATTTTTGGTAGCCTTGAAGATGATAAGTATTCAGGAACTCTTTTTCCTCTTTTAACTCTACCTCCTTCACTACACACTTCCTAGCACCTATTTTGATTTTAGGGGTGAGGAGGTTTTTCAGGAACCTTTTAATTAGGTCTTGTTGATATATCCACTCATAGTCCCATATATGTATGAGTCTTATACCTAATTCCTCACAAGCCAAGGTTTTATTTAAGTGATAGTTCTTATCACATCTTGAGTGCCAGTAACTCCCATTATATTCAATTGCTATTTTCTTAGAGGGGATGTATATGTCTAATTCAAGATGCTTATCATTATTAGGATTTTTGATGATACCCCTACTCTGATAGTATACTTCATCAGTTACGATAGATTTAACATAATCATATACTTCTTTTTCACCTTTAGATCTATAGGCTCCTGCTATAAACTCCTTGAATTTAATTTTGAGTGTATCCTTAAAGACTTCCAGGAACTCTTCGATAGGCTTGCTGTTTAAGTCTATTCCTGGGAAGTGTTTAGATACATCACCATTACCGAAGTTATAATCTTTTATCTCATAGCCTAGGGCCTCTATACTCTCCCTTATTAGGATAGGTTCTCTGTTTTTATTCACTCCGTGGCTCTCAAAGAACTCTTTATTGGTTTCCTCCAATTCAAAGAGTGGTATAACTGTAGGATTTTCTTCTCTGAACTTTGAGTACTGAGCTTCTCTTATTTCCCTATCCCTCTCCCTATACTCCTCAGTATTCCTGTAGTGTGCAACACCGTATTTTTGATAACTACTCTCCTTTGCTTTTTTACATCTTTCTTCATAGCATTTTTCTAGGGAGCTATAATTTTTAATTAGAGTATCTCTTGTTTTTGCCTGAATTACCTCATAATATTTTTCCAGAGAACCGTATTTTTCTTTTAAGGTACTGAGACCCTTCTCTTTTATTTTCTTCCAATATTCAGGGTCTTCCTCAACTTTCTTCTCTATGGTTTTTCTAGCTTTATCCTTTATTTTGGGACTACTTAAGACACACTTAACTCCATATTTTTCGAGATTGGTTTTCTCTGTCTTTTCTACAGTGGCTGCTATTTGTTCAGGTGTTCTACTTTCCAGAGCTTGTTTAATATGCGTCTTGACTTTCTCAGCTTGGAACGCATACTCTACCCCATATTTTTCAAGGCAAGTTTGTTTCATTTTGTTTTTCACTGTCCCCGATTGAGATGCATACTCGGTTCCATACTTTTCAAGATTATTCTTCTTAAGCTCTTCCTTGAACTTATCTGTCTTGAAGACTGATGTTTCCCCAAATTTTTCCAAGTTGGTTTGGGTTCTCTTATCTTTGAATTCCTGCACTAATGAGGGGTTAGTTACACCATATTTTTTCAAACAAGTCTCTTTATTTTTTTCGGAGTTGTTATAATTAGCATCCCCATATTTTTCGAGCTTGGTTTTTTTCCTCTTCTCTATTATAGCTGCTTGCTGCTCTGCTGTTTTATTCTTAGCTGTTTCTTTTTGTTTTTTGGTATTGTAAGGATCTTCAGGATTATTTTTGAGTTTTGACTCAAGATTCAACTTGAACACACACTCTTTTGATCCACATGTTCTTGAGTACTTCACCTTAGTGAAGTATAAGTCTTCGCCGCAATACTTACAAGTAGGGGTCTTATCTAGTAGATGATAGCACCTATATAACCCCTCCTTTATAGAGGGGAACGTTAGGAGATATTTACAGAGTTCAGGATACTCTGATAACTTCTCTTCTAGAGGTATGTTATGTCTTATCAGAGAAGGGTTAACTTTGAACCCTACATCACCCTTAGTTAGAGGTGTTATTATCTTATTGTTGAGTAGTATATCCTTCGCTTCTTGCAATGTCATATTATATATAATATAACCCGCGGCTCCACAATCTTCCTCAACTAGAAGTCAATTTCTCTTAAGGAGTCAAGTTTGGCTTGTTCTTCATCTGCTAAGGGCAATAACTTAAAATGATCAGAGTCAAACATATATTTAAGCTTCTTTCCCGAAGGTCCATTGCTATTTTTAAGTACCTGTACATCCATAATATCAGGCTGGGCTTGTGCTTGCTCATCATCCTGCAAATATCTATCAATAAAAAATCGATTTCTAAAACATACTAATACCACTCTCGATCTTTCCGCTAGCGCTCCAGAGTTCTTAATAGAAGCCAAATTAGGTCTACAATCTTCAATATCCTGCAAATCTCTAATTTTAACATTATCTGTTTCTCTATTAAGCTGTGCAACACCTACTATATGCACGTTCTCACTTTTAGCCAAAGCATTCAAATCATTCATAGCTATTTCCATAGCCGTGGCAGTATTAGAATTATTTTTAGATGACATGAAGTTCTTCATTTGAGTTAAGAGGTCAATAGCGACCAAGCAATAATCCGACTTAGAACGCTGCTTAAACTCCTTAATTAACTTCCTGAGCTTAGGCATATCTATATCAGGGTCTTCGCAGAACATAAAGTTCTTCCTATTAAGCAGAGCTTGCTTCTCCTTCTCAACCAAGTCAATAAGGTGATCGATGTTAGTAGGATCAGGGTTATATAGTTCTTCGTTAGGGATACCACACCTCATAGAGATAAGTCTATCCATAGTATCTGTACTCGACATTTCAAGTGACAAGTACATACAAGGCTGATTGTTCTCTAATAAGTTATTAATTAGAGATAATACATAAGTTGACTTACCCATATTGGTTCCTGCGCAGATCATAGTTATAGCACCAGGGTAGGCCCCTTTATATAGATACTCATCTAATAAGGGATCCCCATAACTATACTTCCTCCCCGCCTTCCTAAGTTTGAGGTCTTCAATATACATATCAGCCCATTCAGAGAAGCTAATTAGGGGGGAGTCTCCTCTAGATGATTTTTGGAGCATCTCATCTAGGCCATATATATTAGACAGTAAGGTACCTCCATCTAGATCACCAGGTTGTTCGAGTTGTTCTTTAAGGTCGTCAACTTTATCTAGAAGGTTATTCTTGAGTTGTGCAGTTTTTAAGATACCTAAGATATCGTCTAAGCTGGAGGCTCCCTCACTGTCTATATTCCAAATACATTGTACAGTACGTTGATCCACATGGTAGTCAATGTTACTTGCGGCCTGCCATAAACTAGCAGGTGTAATGTTTATCTTCTGTTCTACAAGCGCTATAATCGCGTTATACGCAGACTTTGCCGGTTCATCTACAAAGAGTTCAACTGACACTCTTGGATCTTCTATATAAGCAGGATTTTTGGCTAATGCATTGAGTAATCTATATTCAGCTAATCTTACAGTATCATAAGACGCTCTCTTCTTCTCTTGTACCATAATAACTCAATTCTCCTTCTCTTACTTAAACAAGCTCAGTCTATCTACAGGGCAGGTGTTCTCAATATACTTATCTTCGAATATAAGGTAAGAGCCTCTTGTATTCCTAATCACAAAGTTCTGCAATGACTCCCCGAATCCCTGATTACTTATCTCTTCGGGCTTCTTATTACTTATAAACAATATAGAGCCCTTATTGATCTCGAAGCGTGTTCTCAGGAAGTTATCTAAGAACGGAATCTGATAGCCCGAGTTGTATAGGGTTACCTTACTCTTATCGAAGGCCTCATCTATAATCAGGAGGTCTGTCTCTGTATACCTCTTAATGACTGCCTTCTTATCATTATCTGTCTCATCGAAGTCGGGCATAAGGTTATTAAGAAGTTCCTGCATTAAGATATACTGCACCTTATAACCCTGCTCAATTAAGGACTTACCTAAGGCTTGTGACATAGAAGTCTTCTGGGTACCATTAGGACCATATAGGTATATCATCTTACGAGTTAGGAACTTGTCGAAGTGTTGAGACATATACTCTAAAGCTCTTACATCTTCCAGGCTCCTTGTACCTTTATAATCCTCAAAGCCATAAGGATTATCCTTAAGGTTAGCATTGATTAACTTATAGTATACTTCGTTGGCCTTGCGCCACTTAACATGGCAAGAACACTCTTTAAGGATCTGTACGCCATTAAGGGTGTCATAGTAATAACCATCAGGTATGTTAGATGGTTTGCCTTGTGTTCGCTGTGGGCAATTACGACACATTATAAACTCTCTTCTTACTGTACTGCACATATATATAATATAACCTCAATGCTTAGAAGATTCAAGCGGGTTTGTGCTAAGTTCTTGTCTCTTAAGATCTATGAGATTCCTAAGTTCGTCTTCCCCTACTCTACCCTCCTCTCGATTAAGCAACTCCACCAATACCTCAGTTGTGACACTCTTCATATTGCACCTCTCTTATAGTAATATCAACGTGGGGGGTTGACCTTGTTCTCTAAATATTATATTATATATATAGATAAGGAGATCGTATAATATGACAGCGCAGGTATCTAAAGGATTATTACCAGTAGGGTCAATTGTAGCAGCCAAGTTTACATATGGCTCGGAGATCCTGGAGTATAAGTTCTACTCTATTGAGGGTTACACAGCTAAGAGAGTTAAGGTCCAAGAGGTTGAGTGTATTACAACTTACGATGATGGCCTAGGGGGTCCTCATTACTTCAATGCTCCTCAACATTGTCAACCACTATATAGAGACAAGAAGCCTGTTAAGATTGGACCTATTAAGGCTATAACTTACAACCTAATAGGGGATACAATGATCATTAAGCCTTGTCCCTACTATACATCAAGAGGTAAGTGGAGTGGTAAGCCCTTAGAAGTATACAACCTACATTAAGGAGGAATAAGATGAAGAACAATTGGGTAGCATTGGACTTAAGTAGTCCTGTAGATAGGAAGTACTTAAAAGACAGGGAGTGGGTTAAGCTTAAAGCAAGTAATAGTGAATATATGATAATGGGATTCACTTATGATGTAGTTTATGAAGGCGATGAAGCCAAGGAGGACGTAAGGGTCTTGTTAGGTAATGAAGAGTACTACACTGCAGAGGGGTTGTTCAATGCCTGTACGTTCTTAGACGGTTCAACTATAGGTAAGAAGGTTCTAAGCGAATGAAATATAGATATACTTATAATGACGTCATACTCAACCCTCTAGATTATAGACTTAAAGACGCCATAGGTACAACAGTCTTTGCCTCTGATGATGTTGCAGAGTTGTTGTCTATGGCTAATAATAGTTACTCTGATAGAGATGTCAATAGATATACCCTTAAACATATGAACACTAATCCCAGCTTAGGAGAGTACTCCCCCTTCTGCGTGGTAGAGAATGCATATAAAGATAATGAAGCCGAACGCTACAAACATACCCACTGTGTAGCTGCTATAATTATAGATAGAGGTGAAGGTAGAGCTCCTGACTTATCTAAGAAGGAAGTAAGAGATAAACTGAGAGGCAAGTGGATTAGACGCAAAACCTTAACTAATCTAGATAACGTGGAATATAGACCTGACGAGATTAGAATTACAGGGTTCATTGGGCTTGAAGAACCCTCAGGTATAATTAATCCTATACCTAAAGCAGTACTAAGTAATACTCTAACAACAGCAGATGGCCTGGACCTAATGTTGCATTATGAATATCTTGATGGAAGTGAAATTGTAGGATGAGAGATAACAGACACACTAACTCTTAATTGAATAATCCTCAAAAATTAATGGAGAAAAAGTCTTAAAAACAGCTTAAAATCGTAGGGTTGAGGAGGCTTAAATAGCACTAATAATAATAGGGGAGAAGAGTAAAACTCAAGAAAAACAAATAAAGAATCACTGAGATAGTATTAGGAGGACTTACTATTGATGCTCCGGCTTGTATATATTGCGCTATATTAAAGAACCTTAACTGCAAAAGTGAAAAAGTTAAACTATCTAAATACCGCAAAACTAAGGGAAAAGTTTGCGCAAAAATACAAGAA
>OQWM01001689.1_pt1 | contig 15146 bp, 9 predicted proteins | sample 1691531 | NCBI WGS metagenome assembly OQWM01 (sample SAMN03418257, study PRJEB22391) | human gut metagenome | biome: human-gut; feature: organic feature; material: feces | host: Homo sapiens | place: Tanzania | collected 2013-01
CGCGGCATACTATCGACCGAAAGCAATATCTGCTTCGGCGAAGGCGGCGCCGGCACATACTCCGATGGAAAACTCATGACCCGCACAAAGTCAAAGTTTATTCCCATCGTGCTCGAATTATTTTCGAAGTGTTGCAATAACGACCGAATCTTATACGAATCCCACCCACACATCGGCACCGACAAACTCACTCCAATGCTCCTCAATGCACGCGCACACCTCGAATCCCTTGGTGTGTCATATCACTTCGAAACGCGAATCGACGACATCTGGATCGATGCCAACCGCTGTCGCGGCATCGTCGTCAATGGCGAAAAACTGGGCTACGACGCCGTATTCCTGTGCATTGGTCACAGCGCCGACGAAATGTTCGAAACCCTCCATCGACGCGGCGTCGCCATGGCTCAAAAACCTCTAGCCATCGGGGTGCGCGTCGAGCATCCTCAAGAACTCATCAACCGCATACAATACGGCCGATACGCCGAACACCCACTCCTACCCGCCGCCGAATACGCCGTCCGATTCAACGACGAAAAACTCCCGAGTGCCTTCTCCTTCTGTATGTGCCCAGGCGGTCGCGTCGTACCATCCCACACTCACCCCGATTGCTGCGTCGTCAACGGCATGAGCGGCAGCTTTCGAAACGGTCGTTTCGCCAATTCTGCACTCGTCGTACAAGTCGGCGAAGAAAGTTTCGATGATGGTCCTCTCGGTGGATTGCATTGGATTCGTCGCATCGAAAAAAAAGCTGCAGAAAATTTGCCTCCCCGCTACGCACCCGCGCAATCGATGACCGATTTCATCGCCAACAAAACCCCTGGCACATCACCTCGCACCACCTACACACCCGGCACCGCCCCAGCCAATTTGCGCAACATACTCCCCGCTCGCGTTGCAACCTCTCTACTCGCCGCGCTCCCCACTTTCGACCGCCAAATGCACGGTTTCATCACCGATTCCGCCAATTTCATCGGCGTCGAAACCCGCACGAGCTCACCCGTCCGCATCCTACGCGGCGACGACTACGCGAGCATTTCTTTCCCAGGCCTCTATCCTCTAGGCGAGGGCGCTGGCTATGCCGGCGGCATAACGAGCTGCGCTCTCGACGGCATCCATGCCGCGATTTCTTGGCTCGCCTAGATCCCCCGTCCGCATCCTTAGCGCATCTGCACACTACGCGGCAACTAGCGAGCATTTCTTTCCCAGGACTATATTCCCTAGGCGAGGGCGCAGGCTATGCTAGTGGCATAAGCACTGCGCTCTCGACGGCATCCATGCCGCGATTTCTTGGCTCGCCTAGATTCCCCCGCTATTCCCCGTCTAACCCTTCAAAACGTCTACCTTATCCGTGCGTTCCCACGTAAAGTAGCCATTCTCGGCCTTGCGTCCAAAGTGACCAAACGACGCCGTCGGCGCATATATCGGACGCAACAAATCGAGCGAACGAATAATCCCTGCCGGCTTGAGCTCAAACGAAAGGCGAACGCGCTTTTCGATCTCCTCCTCGGGAATCGTATTCGTTCCAAACGTATTGACCAGCACAGAAACGGGTTCGGCTACGCCAATCGCATACGCGAGCTGCACTTCACAACGCGTCGCAAGACCGGCAGCGACGATGTTCTTCGCCACATAACGCGCCATATAACAAGCCGAACGGTCGACTTTCGACGGATCCTTCCCCGAAAACGCACCGCCACCATGACGCCCCATACCACCATACGTATCGACGATGAGCTTCCGCCCCGTCAAACCACAGTCCCCCTGCGGCCCGCCGATCACGAAACGCCCCGTCGGATTGATGTGGAACTTCGTTTCCGCCGTTATCAGCGATTCCGGCAACGCCTTTTTGATCACGAGATCCATAATCGCCTCGTGAATCGTCTTTTCTGTCACATCAGGGCTATGCTGCGTCGAAACGACGACCGCATCGATCGATTTGACCTTCCCATCGGCATAACGAACCGTCACTTGGCTCTTACCATCGGGGCGCAAAAAGTCGACCAAACCTTCGTTCCGAACGTGCGACAGCTGACGCGTCAACGCATGCGCATACATAATCGGCGCTGGCATCAGCTCCGGCGTCTCATCGCAAGCATAACCAAACATCAAACCTTGGTCGCCAGCTCCCTGCTCCGCTACCACGCCCTTCGACGGATCCACGCCTTGGCAAATGTCGGCGCTCTGCGACTCCACCGCCACCATCACGCCACACGTCTCGTAGTCAAAACCCTTCAACGAGTTGTTATAACCGATCTTCTTAATCGTTTCACGCGCAATCTCCGGAATGTTCACCCACGACGACGTCGTGATTTCACCCGCCACGATCACGACACCCGTCTTGAGCATCGTCTCGCACGCCACGTGAGCACTTTTGTCTTTTTCGAGAATAGCATCGAGAATGGCATCGCTGACTTGGTCCGCCATTTTATCGGGATGTCCCTCGGTCACAGATTCGCTTGTAAAAAGAAATTCTCTAGAATTCATTTGAAAGTCCTTGCATAGAAGGTGAATACAAACGGTGAGAGGGGTCGCTTCGATACGCACCGAAACGCACCTGCGCCGCTTTCTACATGGTATACGCCTTTTTTGCAACGCGCATTCGCCCCCAAAAGCATTATCTCCCCAAAACCTTTTTCTCTCCCAAAAACACGCTCCAATCTTCCAAAGCACCCTATTGCCGTTGCCAATACGGGCTTTTGTCGCCCTATTTCGCTGCGCTCAATACGGGCTTTTGTCGCCCTATTTCGCTGCGCTCAATACGGGCTCTTGCTACGCTATTGCCCCCACTCGGGGGCAATGCGCTCCGCCGCTCCGGCTATGTGCTCGCTGCTCCGCCGCTTGCGCGCATACGCCTACGCAACCCGCCCTATTGCCCTTGGCAATACGGGCCAAAGTAACATAATTCATCCAATCCACATCAAAATGATATTAAATTCCAAACACAATTCGATACTATCTCTACTCAAAACGACGCATAACGACTTACATTCTTAAAATTTTCTTGCTAAATATTCCGCCCCTGTGGACGATGTGCGACATGTAGGCGCACACCTCACCGCTTCGCCAACCTTCTGCCATTTTCGCAGGAGCAAGGCTGTTTGCACCAAACATAAACGCGTTGTTTGGCGCATTATCCATATAAAGGTTATGCAATATGGCGACATCATCTTCGCTGACTCGGCGGCAATGGCTACCGCTCATTGGTCTTTCGGCGGCAGCTTTTGTCTTCAACACATCCGAATTTATGCCTATCGGACTTTTGCTCGACATTGGTCAATCGTTTGCCCTCACCGAATCCCAAACCGGAATCATGATTTCGGTCTATGCATGGGCTGTAATGCTTCTCTCCATGCCTCTCATGGTCCTTTCCTCTCGATTTGAGTTTAAAAAGCTACTTCTCGGCGTCATCGGGCTTTTCACTCTCGGTCAATTTCTTTCCACGATTGCTCCCAATTTTCCATTCCTCATCGCGGCTCGCCTTGTCGTAGCAACGTCACATGCCATTTTTTGGTCGATTGCCACGATCATTGCTGCGCGACTCGTCGATCCCAAACATCAACCGATTGCGCTCAGCCTCATCGCCACCGGATCCTCTATTGCCATGATTGCGGGGCTACCGCTTGGGCGCATGCTTGGCTTAGCGATGGGCTGGCGCATGACTTTTGCCTCTGTCGGGCTCATTTCGACCGCTATCTTGCTATACCTTTGCCTCGTCATGCCCAAACACGAAGCCACCGAGCGATTCACATTCCGCCAACTCCCCAGCCTGCTCAAAAACCCGATACTCGTCAGTCTCTACATCGTCATCGCCTTTATTGCGACTGGCTATTATACGGGATACAGCTATATCGAACCTTTCATGGCACAAATCGCTAACATGTCTCCTTCACTCATCACGACTTCGCTCACCATCTTTGTCCTCGCTGGGCTCGCCGGTAGCATCATCTTTTCAAAAGTCTACGACCTCAACCGCTTCCGATTCATTGCAATTACTCTAACTGGCGTCATGATTTCACTACTTTCTTTGCAAATATGTGCATCTTCATTCACAGCTATCATTGCGATCTGCATCATCTGGGGCATGTGTTCTACGGCATTCAACGTCGCCTTCCAATCCGAACTCATCCGATACACCAACCCAAGCGCTTCTGCAGTCGCCATGTCGATTTACTCTGGCCTCTTCAACTTGGGAATCGGCACCGGCACTGCCATTGGCGGCCAAGTCACCGATAAACTATCCGTCGCAAACGTCGGTTACGCTGGCGGCATCATCACAGCTATCGGCGTCGCCGTCGCCATCTCCGCCCTCTTCTGCGCCATCCGACACCGCGAAACCCAAACATCCACCCCATAACATCCAATCATCCCCACCACCAGCGCCCTGAATGGGCGCCAGAACACAGCCCGGGGTGAGCGAAGCGCAACCCCGGGAGCACAACCCCACCACCATTCAATACGACTTCGTCGTAAACCAATCCGGACTCGGCATCGGGAATATCATATTATCCGAAACGCTATCGGCTAAATACAACACGCATATTTCCATATTGGGAACCAAAAACCTCGCCGATTGCTCGTGCATGATAACAGTCCCCGTCCTAATATCATCCCCGACTTCGAATGTATAATCGATCCGTACTTTGGCTATCGTCGACGACCATGAATGTTCGACGTAATGGCAATCGAGATTGCTTCCCGAAGCGCGAGATATTGTATTGACCCAACCGCGCGTAGGCGTCCCATCTCGATAAACCCGAGCGTAACGCGCGTATGCCGCCATTCGGCGGCTATACGATGTAATACAAGCCCAAGGAACAAAACCCAGCACAATCGGGAGCAGGGCTATTCCAACGGTCCAAGCCAACACCGATGCACGATCGACAAATGCATGCCATAAGTAATATTCGATATATACGCCTACGCAAAGCACGACGAAGACGATCACGACGCGAATCATCTTCGAGGCAAAAACGCCAACGACATGGACATCGCGCGGCGCCGACCCCAATTCGGCGATGATATCTTGCGGAGCTTCGAGCCCTGGTTTGTAGAACGATTCGACCGTGCGCATGTCTTTTATCCCTATAATTAAGGCAACAATTCCTGCATGCGATTGAGCCAATGCAGGCTCTGTTCCATATCGTCGAGATTGCGGTATACCTGAGCCCGAAGCAAGGCAAAGTAATGTGCAACGCCCCCTATCTTTGCATTGCCATAGACGCGTTCTGCCTCGTCGATCTGCGACAACAACGCATCGTTCTTATCTTTCTGGAATCCGACGATGATTCGCCCCCAAAAGGCGGCTGGAATCGGTGTTTTGGCGTGGCATGTCGTTTCAAATCGTTCGAGAGCCTCGTCGTAATCTCCACGATAATACGATTCCCAAGCGCGAGCCGTCGATTCGATCGCACCGAGCAGATCTTCGTTCGGTGCAACATCGGCAAATTGGCGGGCTTTGGCAACCTTATTGCGTATAAATTCCCACCCAGGCCGATCGAGATTCGGCAACGGTTGCCCCACGGGCGGTGTTATATCTGCGACCAGTTCATTTTCGAGTCCGCGAACGATCTTCTCCTGTATCGCATAGAGATTTGGCGCTGCATACCCCGTGCGCAACAATACGTCGTAATATGCCAACACGCCATTGCCCTGACGCGTCAAAAATGGACCTTGCGCGAGCAAAAGTTCATTGACTTTTTGCAAGACCGATGTCTGCGATGCGTCTCGTACAAACGCCTGATTGCGAGCTTTTTTCTGCATCGCCTTATATTCGGCTTTGAATTTGCGATCTTGTGCCGCCGTCGGTTCGACTTCTTCGTAATAGCCATAAAATGCATCCGACGCCGCATAATTCTTTTTCATCGAATACGCTCGCGCGCAATTCAAATATGCTTTCGTCACCGATCGCGGCGTCATCTGTATCGATTTGATATACGATGCAATCGCCTCGTCATACTTTCTTTGATTATACAGCGCATTGCCTTGCTCCAAGTAGCCATTCTGCGTGTTCTGAGCCGTCTGCGCCTGCGCATCACTTGCGCCAATCGACGATATCGCAAAACAAGAACAACCGACTACACAAGCAATCCATACATGTCTTATACGACGTTTCAATGCGACGATCACATCATTCGACGGAACTCTTTTCATATATACATATTTCATCATATAAAACTCCGTCGCTAACCGTCCACGCGAAGCGAGTCCGTACTCAATTCGTCGGCTTCATCGCCCAAATCCCGTTCCAAGCCTACTGCATCCCCCCGTTCAGCCGTCCCCGCGCCTTCTGCACTTTCGTCGCCCATCGTGGCGTTGTCTTCGTTATCGCTCATAGTGGCGTTGTCTTCGATTTCTGTCGATGCCCGCCTCTGCCACAACGGAATCTGCATCCCAAGCCCGAGCACAACGCCATGCCGACCTGTTTCGCCGTCTATCGTTTCGAACTGGAAGTCATACCCAACCGATACAAACGTCTCTTCGCTCAAGTAATACTTAAACCCAGCATTGAAATGGATCGAAAATGCCGTCTGCGATAGTGAAAACTTTTCGTTGTCTTCGATATCCCGTGCATTGAGGTGTTTATACGATACGCCAAACCCCAACAACGCTTCGAACTGAACGACCCAAAATGTATAATGACCTTTGATTTGCGCCGGGTAAAACCCGATCATCCATCCATCTTCCGGAGTCACGCGTCGAGGATCGCTCCCGATGACGCGCATATCGAACGAATCGTGCCGCGAAAACGACGCCCACGATGCATCAAATTCGAATATCGATAACCCCCAATATTCCGCCTCATAATCGAGTCGCAATGTCAACCCATTGAAATCGCCACTCGCCCAACCCGATTTCGACGGTGAATAACTATAGCGCTCTTCGCCCAGTTTCGCCTTCGACTTCTTCATGCTCATCGATTCGTGAGCGTACCGATAACCCAAAAATCCCGAAAACCGATACGTCGAGATGTTATCATGGCGGATCTTGTAAGGCGATTCGCTCTCGGGCAACAAGGCGACTTGCATCGTCTGCAAGCTTCCAGGATAAACCTTATACGTTTGCTCAAAATCCACATATCCGGGCGCACTCACCCGAATCGTATGATCGCCCGGTAATATCTCGTATGTCGCATTGGCAGCGCCGACCACTTCACCATCGATTTCGACTTGCGCATCGGCCGATGGCGTCAAAACCGACAATGGCGTCACCTCGGGAACCAATTCGATCTTCTTCGAATATAATTCCCCCTTCTTCGATTCAAACGCCCACGATTGCGACACATAGCCATCTTTTTTGAATTCTACGTTCTGTTCGCCCACGGTAATCCGAATCGATACCGGCGCATTGCCCACAAATCGTTTGTTCAAATACACCCCGACATTCGGCTGCGTCGATTCAATGCTCAGTTCGGCTTCCATCTCAAAAAGCGTGCTCAACACTTGCCGCAACAACGTCGGCAAATCTCGACCGCTCCGCTCTATCCGCATTTCCGAACCCGAAAACCGACGATGAAGCGTCAAGACGATGCCCCATTCATTCGTCGATTCATGCCGCGAAAACTCCGCCTCTGCATACGCGTCGACGTTATAGACGTCCAAAACAAACGTTCCACCTGCCGCGCAAGGCTCACCCTGCGTAAAGCAATCGGGGAAGTTGAACCCTTCCGACTTCAACTTCTGCGTCAATATGGCGTCGCCGACGAAATGGCGTTCCTTGGCCCGCATCAACGTCTTGAGCACCGACGATTCGACTTCATCACGTGCTGTTTTATCGAGGTCTTGCGCGTAAGACAACTTCCAAACGACGCGCGTGTCCGACGTTTGTGCCACGCATTCGGGCGTGGCAAAAAACGAAAATGCGGCGAGGCACGCGCACATAAACCCTATGCGACGCCATGCAAAACCGTCCAGTAAACGCACCATGCTTTGCATCTATGCCTCCTAGCGTTAATCGAGCGACGATAAAAAATCGCACTCGAAATTCGACGACCGCATTGGGCGAAACACCTACGACTGGTGCGCCTGAGCTTTGCGCGCACGGTGGCTACGCTTCTTCGCCTCCGAGATGTTACCCGACAATATGTCTTCCACGGGAACATCCCAATGAACCGTTCCTGCCGCGATCTCTCGCAACGCCGTCACACAAGGCTTATTCTCCGATTCTATCGTCGGTTGCGCTCCTTTCAGTAAATCACGCGAGCGCTTACTCGCCAATAACGCCATGGCAAAGCGATTCGGTATTCGTTCCAAGCAATCTTCTACGGTAACACGTGCCATCTTCTAAACTTTCTCCTCTCTATCGCAGTTCTTCGCGTCCAAGCGCAATGTACGCATCTATACTGCGAACACATACCGCCATCTGCAAACTTCATCGTCCACATCGCAACGCTCGATAACTCGAACACCTACATGCGACGCGCCCGTCGTTTATGCTTTGATCCACCGATATGTCAATGAATTGATGATTTTTCGACAAAAAACCAACTCGTCTTAACGCCAAACGGCGCACGTGACGTGCGCCGTTGCATGCCAGCAAACTAGGTCTTCGCCGGGCGCTTCAAATAATACTTCGTATCCCCCGTTCGCAAATACTGTACGCTACAAAGCTCATAACCATGCTGACCAAATACGCCGAGAACTTGCGATTCATCGGTATTGGGCTGACACACCGCCTCTTTCGTGTCTCCCTTAAAATAGTTGATCATCCCCATGCCATCGATGTGACGACGCAGAATGAAATACTCCCAAGGAATTCTCTCTGCCATTGATTCAGTCTCCTATGTCTTCCTACCATTAAACGCGCCATGTCCACGAAGCAAAAACGCTCAAACTGGCACACACCTCGATGCTAAATTTCTCAAAAATCTATACAACGACGAGCGCTACCCCCTCTAACACAATTCCACGCCCCACGCAAGATTTCCATTTTCATCTTCACATCCCCTGCATTCTACGACTCATTCTCCCATTCCCTACCAATTCACTCTCCCCCCGTTCCACAATTCCCTAAGCACCTCCATTCATCGACACACCTTTCACGTTCTTCCACACCTCACAATGCCTACGATTCTTTATCAGAACCTCCTCCTGTAACGTTCTCTAAACGCTAAATATGAGTCCAACATCACAAATTCCACACTCAAACCCTTAAAATTTGCCTCCATCTTTTTTTTGACCTATTTGTCGTTATCTGTGGTACAAGCGCACCGCTTCGAGATTGCACGCAAGGATGCGCATAGTATCGAATGTAACACTGTTGGCATGGAGGCTCTAGTGTTCGAAGCTTGTTTGATTCTTGGTTTGGCGCTTATCGTCATCGCATTCGTTCTCGGAATCATCCGAAATGCGCAACGACCACGACGCAAAAACTATGCGCCTAAACAGCTCCGAAACAAATCACGCGCCAAAACGTGCAACTACGAAATCCCGTGGGAAATCAACTACGACGCCTTCAATATACCCGAGCTCTCATTCTCTAACGACTTCGCCTCGACAAACACCCGACTCTACGCGTCCGATATCTCTTTCGCCGACGACACCGACGACACCGACAGCGCATCCCCCATCAACACTCGCTTCGGTCTCGCTAACGCAAACGCATCTTACACTACGGCCAAAAGCACCAATGGCATAAAGACAAAAAACACCAGCACAGCCGCCAAAAGCACCAATGGCATAAAATCAAAAAACACTTGCACAACGGCCTACGACGCAAATCAATCCGACGACTTCGCCATCGTCGACGACGAAGACACATCCTCCGTCATCCTAAATGCCGTCAACGGCACTTCGTCTAAAGTCGCTCAAAGCGATCCCAATAATCCTCCACTCGTACTCGCCTCCCTCATCGAAATCCAAAACATTCAAGAACGCGACCGGGCACGCCAAGAAGCCATCCTACAAACACCCCAAGCCCCTACCCGCCCCCGTCTACTCGGCGATACCGCCTGCGAACTCGGCGTCCGATACTTCGACAGCGTGCTCTCACAACACGTTATGCCACGCGCCGCCCAGGCTCTCACCAACAACACAAACATCGTCATCGCCAAAAACGCCCTCAAAGCCACGCACCCCAGCGCCATCTTCTCACACGGCGCCATCGCACAACGCATCGGGCAAAACGCCGTCTGCCTCTTCGAACCACTCGAAACCCCAATCGCCGACGTCGAAAACGCACTCTCACAAATCGACGACATCATGCAAAACCGCACGATCTTCGTCATACTCTCAAACCTCGACGAATGCGCCCCCGAAAACATGGCGCACATCGGCCCACTCTGCCACCGATACGGCGTCGCAAAAACGAACATCTACATCGAACAACCCGACCACTCTTTCATCAATTATATAGAAAACGCCCGCGACTACGTCCCCGCACGCATCGACGCCAATCGCATGCCACCCTCCTTCTTCACCGAAATCTTCGACTACGCCCAAGACGCATACGACCGCGGCGACTACGAAGCCGTCCTCCGAACCATCGATCCGCTCATCCGACCACTCCTCGACCGCATGCGCCTAAACGCCAACTTCCCGCCTCTGCTCATCGCACAAGCGCTCAACCTCATCGGCATGACTCAACGCGAAATCGGATGCGACGACCGCGCCGTCAACGCCTTCGAAGCCTCACTCACCATCCTCCAACAAATCGAAGACTACAACGCCATCAAATCCGTCAAAGCAAACCTCGGCATCACTCTCGCTCTCTCCACACCCGCCACCCTACCAAAAATCGAACTCGCCATCCGACACCTCAACGAAGTCACGCAACTCAACCCACGCGACGCCGAAGCATGGCTATTCCTCGCAAATTCCTACATCGAACAATTCAGGTTCACTAACGCCAAAAGCCTACTCGGACGCGCACTCCGCGCCTACGACAAATCATACGAAATCGAACCCGCACAAGACGTCGCTCTCTGCATGCGCGAACTCGAACGCCAAATGGGCCGCTCCCCCCGCACACTCATCGAACAACCACACGTCGCCCCCATCAAACCCACATCCACACCACAAAACCACGACGCCTTCTAACCTCCACTTCTACGCCCTCCGTAGCTCCGCTTTTTTTCACCTCCGTAGCTCCGCTTTTTCGCTCCCGCTCAATGCGCTCCGCCTCAGCCCTATTTCGCTTCCGCTCAATACGGGCTCTTTGTCGCCCTATCTCGCCCTACTGGGCTCAATACGGGCTCTGGGCTACGGCTATGTGCTCACTGCGTTGCGCGCATACGCCTCCGCTGTGCGCCTATTTCTGCGAAATACGGCGCACCCTATTATAAACAGTCTCCTAACGCATAAATGTATACATCTTCCCGCGTAAATGTATAACAGATAAAAAGAAACCGATTATTCACACTCTCGATTAGTGATTTACGACGCATTTTGCTATCATGCCAATCGACGAGCGATGGGCGAAACTCGCCCTCGACACCTTCGCACACCAAGTGTCCGATTTAGGATAGTTTTGAGATGAAACATACCAACGACAATCGCCGACAAACGACGATGATCTTTCTCATCATTGCACTATGCGCCTTTATCATTGCCCATATCAGCGGGCAAAATACGAAAATCGAAGCACCCAAAAACATGGGTGCCGACGAATACAGCGTCCTTCCTAACGAAAACGCACTCATTTGGATGAGTCTTGGACAACGCGAATTCGTCGCCGATTTGATCTGGATTCGTGCTCTACAATACAACAACCTCCGAAACGAAGCCCATTTGGCCGAGCACTTTGCCGACGCCATCATCGCGCTCGACCCTGATTTCAAAGCCGTCTACAAATGGGCTTCCGTTGCCGCGATATTTAGCGAAGGCATGACGGCAAAATCCGTCAAACGCGCCAATAGCTACCTCGCACTCGGCGCAAAACAATTCCCTCTCGATCCCTACTACGACTATTCCATCGCCATCAACGACATCTCATACTACCCCGACGATACACCCGAAGAACGCGCCTTCTTGCGACGCGAAGCCATCAAACACCTACAAATCGCCATGCAAAAACCTGGTGCCGATCCGCAAATTACCATGCTCATTTCGGGGCTACTCAGCAACGACGACGACCAATCCGCCAAAATTCAATTCCTACAACAAGCCATTCTCACCGAAACAAACCCCGAAACAAAGCAACAACTCCAGACGCGACTCATCATGATGTCCGATTCCTCCGGGTCTTCGGCGCTCATGCTCTCACAGCGACGAGACCAATGGCAACGCGACCATCACCCCTATCTACCGATTATGCTCGACTACTTGATCAGCAGCGAAACGCGATAATTTCCAACTCCTTAGTCTTTATCACGCCACAGGAGGCGATGCGATGCACAATTCCCGTTCCATTTTCGTCATGGCGATTACCCTATCTTGCCTTGCTACTGGCTGCTACAGCATCGACGACTACATCAATATTCGCCACGAAGATCCCCCACCCACCACAAACCCCGACACGCCAACCCCCGATCCCTTCAATCCTGGCGGCACCGATAGCGATAATACACCACCAAGCGGTTCCAGTGGCATTACACCTAATCCCGATTCTGGCAACGATAATAACGACGGCCCCGGGAAAGTCGAAGACCCCGTCGTTCTCTCTGTCAAATCCCTATCGCCTGCTCATGGCTCCGTCTCCGGAGGCTACGAAATCCGCGTCATCGGTTCTGCACTTGCCGAAAACGGCGAGCTCTATTTTGGGCAAACGAAAAGCCCAAAACTACAGCTCGTCAATCAACAAGTCGTCCGCGCCCTTGTTCCACAAGGCCGACCCGGATGCGTCGACGTCCTATGGAAACAAGGCGACGAAAAAATCACTTTGCCAAACGGCTTCTGCTACGACGAAACACTCGCCATCGACGACTTCACGCCAAATATCGTCGTCCAAGGCGACGACGTACCCATCTCCATCTCTGGCTCTGGTTTCGATTCAAAGACGCGACTCGCCTTTGTTCCATCGTCACAAAATCCCCCATCCCCCAGCGCTCCTTCAAATCCCACGGCCAAACAACTCCCCCTCTACGACATACGAGTCATTTCCAACGCCGAAATACAAGGCTCATTGCCCGAAGTCTCCCCTGGCTCTTATGACATCATCGCTGCCGGCTACAACGGCTCTGCAACCTCTCAAAACAAGCTCACCGTCCTCCCAAAACTAGCCATTTCACAAATATCCCCCAACTATGCCACCGCTGGCAAAAAGGCGACTTTCACCATCTCCGGATCTGGATTCGACGATAATACACGTGTCCGCATTGGCGATGCAAACGTCGCCACGACGCTCGATTCCGATTCCCAAATCTCCGTCGATTATTCGAGCTCCACGATCGGTTATCGCGACGTCCTCATCTACGACGATCACCGCCAAAAACGCCTCGAACGCGCAATCTATATCGCCTCACCCGACGATAACTCTACCATATTCTCTATAACTCCCGCCTTCGGATCTACGCTAGGCGGCGACGAAGTCGTCGTCTCGGGCTTGCGCCTGCCCGATTCTGGCTCCGCACAATTCGGCAATGCGCAGGCCACAGTCCTCAGCCGTTCCCAAAACGCTTGGAAACTCATAACGCCCGCCCACAATGCACAATCCGTCGACGTCTCAATCGCCTCATCTGTCCTAGCTCAAGCCTACCAATTCATCGTCTATCCTACGCTCAATTCGATCTCACCCAATTCCGGCACCAAGTCTACCGTCGTCCAACTCAACGGAACAGGATTTGACGACGATTTACGTGTATTTTTCGGCGCTCGAGAAGCTCAAGATGTCACCGTCAAATCATCGACGACAGCCCAGGTCGTCGCCCCAGACGGCTCCGCAACCGTCGATATCAAACTCGTACAAGGCAGAGCCGAAGTCCCATCGACGCATTCTTTCACCTATCATCGCAACGTCGAAATCGTCGGCCAATCGACGCACGACGTCGTCGTTTCGGGCGGCACAACCGTTGCTCTCTATGGCTCTGGCTTCGATTCCGACCTCGTCTTACACGTCGACGGGCAACCCATCGACTACACCCTCACTTCCTCGCTCGAAATCCGATTCACAGCCCCGGCGCACGATGTCGCAACTGTCGATATCGAACTCCTATGCCCCGACGACGCACAAAAGCCTTGTGCAAAGACGACGATCGAATACTACGATTCAAAAACAAACGTCTCCGGCGCCTCGGGCGACGTCATCGATGGTGCCCTATATGTCAACGTACTCGAAGCCACGACGGGGACCCCAATCGAAGGCGCTACCGTCTATATCGGCGTCGACGACGACGCCATCAAGCGCACAACCGATGCCTCCGGCCGCGTTTCAATCGAAGATCCTACTCTAAAAGGAAGCCAAATCGTCGTCGCATGCGCTCAACAACACGCATGTAATTCACTACAACCCGTCAACGCTCGATATATCACGCTCTATCTCGAAAAATGGAAATCTCAAGGTTCTAGCTCCGAAACGACACCACCACCTCCACCAAAACCCGACGACAGCGGCACGATCAATCCCATCGACGTGACAATCCCATATACGCCAAAACCCGCATACTTCACGGGCACCGTCGGCGACTTCGGAAAAGTCGACCTCACGACAAATCCAAATCACATTCGTGCCGGCATCGTCATGCAATCTGCCCTAGCGGCATACGTCTATCCCTACTCCAAAGACGACGTCTACATGATCACCGACCGCACTCAAAAATATCGATTGCGAGCCCGATCCGGCGACGTCGCACTAGCCCTCGTCTGCGGCATATACGACACCGAAACTAAAGTTTTCATGCCGCGATATCTCGGTCTCAAACGACATCTCGTCGTCACCGATGGCGCAACTCTCGATAATCACCTCGAATGCAACCTCCCTCTCACCAATAATCTTCGCATCAAACTTCTCGATGCACCCCTCAAATCTGGTCCAAACGGCGTCAAAGCAAGTGCCTTCCTGCGGCTCGGGAGCGACGGCTATATCGGCGGATTCATGAACGGTTCCTCCGAAACCGATCTCGTCGTCATCACGGGGTTGCCACCACTCGTCAATCCCATCGACGATGCCAATTTCTCGATCAACGTCGGAGCCTATACAAACGGCGCCTACCCCGCCTCGGTCTACACCGCCGAACGCGTCGTGCAGACAAACGAAACACTGCAAGTCGGGCCCGC
>OQWM01001690.1_pt1 | contig 15139 bp, 15 predicted proteins | sample 1691531 | NCBI WGS metagenome assembly OQWM01 (sample SAMN03418257, study PRJEB22391) | human gut metagenome | biome: human-gut; feature: organic feature; material: feces | host: Homo sapiens | place: Tanzania | collected 2013-01
GTGATCGGCCCGATCGTCCTCAGGAGGCGGCTTGAGCCTGCCGGCAACGACAGGTTTAGATAGATGGTCGTTTAAGACAGAACCCGGCTTACAGACTCGCTCGATATATAGAAAAAACCGCCGTGTCAGGCGGTTTTTTCTATTCCCATTTTGCCCATACTTCGGGCTGATAGCCGACGGTGGCTTGTTTTCCGTTGCGCACTATCGGCGTTTTTATAAGCCAGGGACATTCAAACAGCTTTTCGAGCTTTGCGTCGTTGGATGCAAGATACTGCACGAGCGGGTAGTCAATGTCGTTCTCGTTAAGCATTGCGTCAAGTCCGACGGCATTCTTGACGGAATTCAGTTCTCCCCTGCTCATGCCGAATTTCATAATATCAACGAACTGATATTTGATCCGACGCTCTTTAAAATAGCGCTCGGCTTTTTTTGTGTCAAAGCATTTGCTTTTACCGAATATCTGAATATTCACAGTGCCCTCTCCAATACGCTCATGATATTGTCGTGGAATATGCCGCGCACGAGTGCTTCGGGATAATTGTGACGCAGAAGGAGCTCGTAAATATTGCCGAGATCCTCAACTCCGCTTATGCCGCGCGGAGTTTCCTCTATGCCGTCAAGGTCGCAGCCGAGGAACACGCTCTTTTCGCCGCCCAGCGACATGAAATGCTCAATATGGGAGAAAACTGCGTCAAGGTCGCAGCCGTGGCCGAGAAATTCCGGATACAGATTGATACCCGCGCCGCCGCCTATGCCGACGAGGGCTTTAAACTGCTCGTCGCTGAGGTTGCGCGGAACGCTGCACACGGCCTTTGCGTTGGAATGACCCGCTATGACGGGGCGAGAGCTGATTTCGAGCACGTCCCAAAAGCCGCGCTCGGATATGTGCGACATATCGAGCATAATTCCGAGCTCCTGACAGCGGCGGACGAATACTCTGCCCTTATCGGTCAGCCCGCTGCCGCTTGCCATAGCGGCGCCGCAAAGCTCGTTATCATAGTTCCACGTGAGATGCACCACCCTCACACCGTCGGCATATGCTTTATCGGCATCGCGCACCTGCTCGGCGCCTTCTATGGATAAAAGTGCTGCGATCTTGCCCTCGTTTGCTGCGGAATTAATATCGGAGAAATTCATACACAGCTTGACTATGTCTGAATTTTTCTCGATCTGCTCCTTGAAAAATGCGATCTCCCTGTCGGCAAAGCCGATAGGATCGGGCTGCTCGACGGCGCAGATGGCAAACACCTGCCCTGCCGGAGCATACTGCGACAAGCGCTCAAGGTCAAGGTGCATATCGTTTCTGCGCAGAGCCTTGCCCAGCTCGTGCGCGTGCACCGATGTGTCGCAATGACAATCAAATATAGGAATATTCATCATACCTCGGATATAAGCGGCAGTATCATCGGACTGCGCTTTGTGGTTTTATACAGATATGCGGAAACGTTGCTCTTTATGCGGCTCTTGATGGCGGACCAATCCTTTACGCCGTTATTTTCGCAGGCGAGGACGGTTTCCTTAGTAACGCGCTTTAGCTCCTCAAGTATTCCCTCGGCCTCCTTAACGTAGACGAAGCCGCGCGTGAGAATTTCGGGATCGGAGAGCATCGCGTTATCCCAGGACGACAGCGTGACGACGATAACGACCATGCCGTCCTCTGCGAGGCGGTGTCTGTCGCGCATGACGACGCTTCCGACGTCGCCGACGCCCATACCGTCAACCATTACCGCGCCGGACTGCACCGCACCGTTGAGCTTGATGCTCTTTTTAGTCAGCTCAATGACTTTGCCGTTCTCGCCGATGATGACGTTTTTCGGCTCAATTCCCATGAGCTTGCCAAGCTCGGCGTGCTTAACGAGCATACGGTACTCGCCGTGCACGGGGATGAAGAACTTCGGACGCACGAGCGCGAGCATGAGCTTCTGCTCCTCCTGAGATGCATGGCCGGAAACGTGCAGCGCGGTGTTGCGGTCGTAAATGACCTCTGCGCCCTTGTGGAAGAGCTCGTCGATGACCTTGCTTATCATATTCTCGTTGCCCGGAATAGCGGACGCGGATATAATAACTCTGTCGCCGGGGGCGATGTTTATCTGGCGATGCTCGGAAAATGCCATGCGATACAGAGCGGACATGGTCTCACCCTGACTTCCGGTCGAGATTATGACCGCCTTTTCATTGGGCAGCTTATTTATTTGCGCTATGTCAACAAGGACGTTTTCCGGCGCATTGAGATAGCCCAAAACGGTTGCAACTCTGAGGATGTTCTCCATGCTGCGTCCCGTTATGGCGACCTTGCGCTTATATTTCGCCGCGACGTCGATGATCTGCTGGAGGCGGTGGACATTGGAGGCAAAGGTCGTGATGATTATGCGCTGGTCGCAGTTTTTAAAGAGCATATCAAAGGTCTCGCCGACCTTGCGCTCGGATGCGGAATGACCGGGCTTTTCAACGTTTGTAGAGTCGCTCATAAGCGCGAGTACACCCTCATTTCCGAGCTGGCCGAAGCGCGGCAGATCGATAACCTTGCCCTGAACAGGGGTGAGATCTATCTTAAAGTCTCCGGTATGAACAATGGTTCCGAACGGCGTTTTTATAGCCAGTGCGACAGCGTCGGCTATACTGTGGTTGACGGTTATGAATTCGATACTGAAGCAGCCGAGGCGGAATATGTCACCTGCCTTCTTGGTGAATATCTGAGTGTTATACAGCAGATCGTGCTCCTCAAGCTTGAGCTCAATGAGCGCCGCCGTAAGTGGAGTTGCGTATATCGGGACATTCAGATCGTGAATAACATACGGGACTGCGCCGATATGATCCTCATGCCCGTGAGTAATGATTATACCTCTGACCTTCTCTGCGTTTGCCTTGAGATATGAAATATCAGGAATAACGATATCTATACCGTACATATCTTCGTCAGGGAAGCCGAGACCGCAGTCAATTACAATAATATCTGTGCCAAATTCAATGGCGGTCATGTTCTTTCCGATCTCGCCGAGACCGCCAAGGGGGATGATCTTTAGCTTATGAGTCATATATTAACCTCCAATATGAGTGATTATTTCCGAAAACGCAAAGTAAAGGGACCCCTCACCGTATCTGCCCTGCTCCGCAGAATGCAGTGAAGCCTTTCCCTCTGATATTCGGTATGTAATAATTTTTAAAGTACAGGAATTATAACCTGCTTATCACATTTCAATTCGGCCTTCAAGGGCGCGAAGAAGTGTGGCATCGTCAGCAAACTCGATATTCGAGCCGACAGGGATGCCGTATGCAAGACGTGTTACCCTAACGTCAAAAGGCTTTAAAAGGCGCGAAATATACATGGCCGTAGCCTCGCCCTCGGTATCGGGGTTCGTGGCCATGATAATCTCTCTTATCTCGCTGTCATCGGCAGCGACGCGGCGGATAAGCTCGCTTATGCGTATATCGTCCGGTCCAACGTGGCTTATGGGTGACAGAACACCGTGCAGAACATGATACACACCGTTATACTCATGGCTGCGCTCGATAGACAGTACATCGCGCGGTTCGGAGACAACGCAAACTATGCTCTTATCCCTTTTAGTGCTTGCGCACACAGAGCAAACCTCACCCTCGGTGAGGTTTTGGCATATTTTGCAGCAGTGTACATTTTTCCTGGCTTCAAGGATGGCGCTTGCAAAGCTCTCACCCTCCCCTTCGGGAAGCGAAAGAACGTGAAACGCGAGGCGCTGCGCACTTTTTCGACCTATGCCGGGGAGAGCTGCAAATTTGTCTATGAGGTTTTCAAGTGAAGCAGGGAAAAATGACATTCAGAATATCTCCAATAACAACTTATGCGTTTCGTATAGCGTCGATCTGCGCTTTTCTGTCGGGCTTTCCGAAAACGGCGCTTCCTGCGACAAGAACGGTAGCTCCGGCATTTTTTGCAAGCTTTGCCGTAACGGGGTCAACACCGCCGTCAACCTCAAGCTCACAATCAAGACCCCGACGGTCGATCTCGCGTCGGAGCTCCGCGATCTTCGGGAGCTGATCGTGCATAAAGCTCTGCCCGCCGAAGCCGGGTTCAACTGTCATGACGAGCACCATATCGAGCCGCTCGATAAACGGATACAGCACGCTCGCCGGAGTTCTGGGCTTTACCGACAGTCCGACCTTTTTGCCGTTTTCCTTAACGATATCAATAGCGTCGGATATATTCTGATAAGAGTCCGCCTCAACATGGAACATGACAAGATCGGCTCCCGCATCGCAGAACGCCTTTGCGTACCTGACGGGCTTATCTATCATAAGATGAACGTCAAGGAACATGTCGGTCATCTTGCGCACAGACTTCAGGACCGGAATGCCGATAGAAATATTGGGCACGAAAAATCCGTCCATAACATCAAAATGAACATATTCCGCGCCGGCGGAGCAAATATCTTCGATCTCAGAGCCCAGCTTTGTGAAATCCGCAGAGAGGATCGACGGAGCTATTTTTATCATATATATAACCTCGGAAGCCTGCGAAGCATAAAATATTGCAGCGGTATATGTGCGCACGGCCGCTTTTATATATGGGGGCGCTGCGGCGCCCCCTGTCTGCACACAATCCAAGTTATTATACAACATTTTTATAGGAATTACAAGGGATATTAAGTATAAAAAACAGAAGGAAATGTATCTCCTTCTGTTTTTTATCTTAAAAACCTATGCTTCGGGCAGCTTGCATACATCAATCCACTCGACTGCGTTTGAGTATTTATATAGCTCATCGAGGTTGAGCTCAATTGCGCTGTTGCCGCTGCCGACCGCCGGGAACACGGTCTCAAATCGTTTGAGGCTTTCGTCAAGATAAACGTCTATGCCGTCGTTTATACCGAACGGGCACACGCCGCCGACAGGGTGACCGACAAGCGTGAGCACCTCATCGGGTGACGGCATTTTGGCCTTCATGTGAAATTTATCCTTGAACTTGTGGTTATCTATCCTTGCATCGCCCGCTGCAAGGATAAGAATGCAGCTATCGCCTTTCTTGAATGAAAGCGTCTTGGCTATCCTCGCGCCCTCAACGCCGAGAGCGAGCGCCGCGAGCTCAACCGTTGCACTGGAAACGTTAAATTCGAGGACTCTGTCCTCCATACCGAACTGCCTGAAATATGCTCTGCCTTTTTCTATTGACATGTCCTTTTCACCTTATTTGAGAATGATCTTGTTGAAGTTTTTCTTTCCGCGCTTGAGAACGATACCGGCCTTGAGCTCATCGGCTGTAAATGCCTTGGCAATGTCGGTGATCTTCTCATCGTTTGCGGAAACGCCTCCCTGCTGGATATTGCGGCGCGCCTCGGACTTGGATGCGCACAGTCCCGTGAGGACGAGCGCGGTCATGATATCGAGTGAGCCGCCTGCAAGCTCTGCCTCCCTGAGCTCTGTCGTAGGCATTTCTCCGGATGCGCCGCCGCCGAACAGAGCCTTTGCGCTCGCTTCGGCCTTCTTTGCCTCCTCTTCGCCGTGGACGAGCGCGGTAAGCTCATAAGCAAGTATCTCCTTTGCCTTGTTGAGCTGCGAGCCCTTCCAGCCGTCCATCTCATCAATCTGTTCGAGCGGCAGGAAGGTCAGCATGCGCAGACACTTGAGAACGTCGGCGTCTTCGACATTGCGCCAGTACTGGTAGAAATCATAGGGCGAGGTCTTGTTCGGATCGAGCCACACCGCGCCGGATGCGGTTTTCCCCATTTTTTTGCCCTCGGAGTTGAGAAGCAGTGTGATGGTCATTGCGTGAGCGTCCTTGCCGAGCTTGCGGCGGATAAGCTCCGTGCCGCCGAGCATATTCGACCACTGGTCGTTGCCGCCGAACTGCATGTTGCAGCCGTAGTGCTGGAACATGTAGTAAAAGTCGTAGCTCTGCATTATCATGTAGTTGAACTCAAGGAAGCTCAGACCCTTTTCCATGCGCTGCTTATAGCACTCTGCGCGCAGCATGTTGTTGACGGAAAAGCATGCGCCGACCTCGCGCAGAAGCTCGATGTAGTTGAGCGGCTTGAGCCATTCGGAGTTGCGCAGCATGATCGCCTTGCCGTCGGAGAAATCGATGAACTTCTCCATCTGTTTTCTGAAGCACTCGGCGTTGTGAGCGATCGTCTCCTCGGTGAGCATCTGGCGCATATCGGTTCTGCCGGAGGGATCGCCTATGAGAGTGGTGCCGTCGCCGATAAGAGCGATCGGACGGTTTCCCGCCATCTGAAGGCGCTTCATAAGGCACAGAGCCATGAAGTGGCCGACGTGCAGAGAGTCCGCAGTGCAGTCAAATCCGATATAAAACGTGGCTTTGCCGTTGTTTATCATGTCCTTTATCTGATCTTCGTTGGTCACCTGAGCGATAAGCCCTCTTGCTACCAGTTCTTCGTAAATACCCATTAATTTTTCTCCTTTTTTATTATAGATTCGGCCGTTTCGGCCATAAACGCGATTATTTCCATACAGTCAATATTGCCCTTTAGCTCTTCACAGCGCACATGACCGTACTTTTCGCGTGCAATGCCGACGCACTGCTTTGCGATAGCTGCGATCTTGTCCTTGGCCTCAATATCCTGCCCGTCATTAAACGGAAAAGTGAGTCCTTCTGCCATAACAGCGCCCGTTACGGCTCCGCACAGCTCTCCGCTTCTTGCGCCGCCGCCGAAGCCGGCTGACAGTGCAAGCGCCGTTTTTTCGTCCATGCCTGTATACTCGCAGCACGCGGCAAACACCGACTGCGCACAGTTAAAGCCGTTATTGTGATAAGCCAGTGCTCTTTGTCCGATATCCATAGCTTCCTCCTGTAAAAAAAACCCCTGTCCTAAGACAGAGGGCGTTGTTAACGCGGTACCACCTCTATACGCTCTCTCCTCGCGGATAAAGCCTCGGTGAGTTCGTGACTCAAGCGCTGTATCGGGCGCACCCGTCATCGCCTACTGCAATTTCAGCGAGCCGCTCCAAGCCGTATTCGTTCATCCCAGCTCTCCCCTTTTCAGCAAACAGGGTCTCTCTGTGCAGCAAAAAAATGAATTACTTGCGCTTTTCATCGCGTTATCGATGTGGATTATACTAAACTAATCACATCTTGTCAACTTATATTTATCAGCAGCGGCAAGCTGCTCCTCGGCTCCGGCGAGCGTGGTCTCGGTCACAACGTCGCCGCCGTGAAGTCTTGCAAGCTCCATACGTCTTCCCTGACGGTCAAGCTCTTTGACAATGGTAAAGGTCTTTCCGCCACGCTCGGCCTTTTCGATTTTGTCATGGCTGTCGGCCAATGCCGCTATTTGAGGCAGGTGCGTTATGCACAAAACTTGCTTTCCGCGTGAGAGATCGCTCATTTTCTCGCCGACACGCTGAGCCGCTATTCCGGACACACCTGTATCGATCTCGTCGAAAACCATGGTCTCTATCGGGTCATTATCCGAAAAAGCAGTCTTCATGGCGAGCATTATGCGGCTGAGCTCGCCGCCCGACGCGATTTTTGATATTCGTCCAAGCTCCATGCCGGCGTTTGCCGATATGAGAAACCGCACCACGTCCGCGCCCGTGCGGTCAAAGCCGAGCTCGTTTTCCGTCGGCTCTACGGAAACCTTAAAGCGGACCGACGGCATACTGAGATCCTTAAGCTCGCTGCAAATACGCTCTTCGAGCTTTTTGGCGGCCGCTTTTCGGCATTTTGTGAGTTCTGCCGCTTTTTTTACGCAATTATCCCTATGCTCTCCGAGCTGCTTCTCAAGCTTTTTGAGCATATCGTCTGAATATTCAAGCATAGCAAGCTCACGCCTGCTGCTATCGAGCAGCTTCAGCAAGCCCTCCTCATCGGCGTTATATTTCCTGCTCAGACGCTTAAGAAGCGCTGTGCGGGTTTCGATGCGGTCATACTCGTCCGGCGAAAACTCAAGTCCGTCGCGGAAGTCGCGTATACGCTCTGCCGCATCGTATATCAGTGAGGATGCGCTGTCAATGATATCGGAAATCTCGCGCAGCTCGTCGGATATTACAGCGGCGCGGCTGATCAGAGACGCGGCCTCATCTGTCAGGGACGCCGCGTTTTCATCGCAGGCGTAAAGTGCGCTGTACGCTCCGTCAAGCGCTTCCGTGAGCTTCTCGGAATTGCGCAGCAGGTCGCGGCGGGCTATGAGCTCATCCTCCTCGCCTACGCGCAGCTGCGCATTTTCAAGCTCCTCAATCCTGTATTTCAAGCTGTCGGCAAGGCGCTCCTTTTCGGCCTCGTCCATTGAGAGCCTGTCCATCTCGCGCTTACAGGCGACATAAGCGGCGTAAGCATCCTTGAAGGCCGTAAGCTCGTCTGAGGTTTTCCCGAAGCCGTCGAGATACGCAAGGTGTGAGGCTTCATCCATAAGCTGGCGGCCGTCATTCTGGCCGTGAATATCAAGCAGCATAGAACCCAGCTGTTTGAGCTGCGAGACAGTAACGGGATTTCCGCACACTCGGCAGTTATTCTTGCCGTCGGAGCCAATTTTCCTTCGTATTATTATCTCATCCTCCGGCTCAAAATCGTTTTCCTCAAACCATTTTGCCGCGGCATCGGTTTCGAAAACGGCAGATACGATACCGTATTCAGCTCCGCTGCGTACAAGTTCTCGGCTGGTACGTGCACCGAGAACAGCGCTGAGAGAATCTACGATTATAGATTTGCCCGCGCCTGTTTCACCGGTCAGGACAGTCAGTCCCCTGCCGAACTCAATATCAGCATTTTCAATTACGGCAATATTTTCAATATGCAGCTGAGTAAGCATGTAAAACCTCTTTAAAGCATTTCGTCTATCTCATGGCAGAACTGTTCCGCCGCTTCATTATTTTTCATTGCCAAAAACGCGGTATCGTCACCTGCAAGAGTACCGGCAAGAGTTTCAATGTGCATTGAATCAAGCGTTGAGCATGCGGCCGACGCAAGACCCGGCAGGGTTTTTATGACGATGATATTCTGGGCGACAGCATATGATGTGACGCTTTCGCGGAATATCTTACGCAGTCGCATATCTCTGTCATTATTGCGTGATTTGCCGCTGACAACATAGTGATATTTGCCGCTGTTGCTCAGCTCCTTGACAAGATGCAGCTGCTTTATGTCTCTTGAAAGTGTTGCTTGTGTGCTGGAGATACCGTGCTCGGCGAGAGCCTGAATCAGCTGCGCCTGAGTCTCTATCTCTTGATTTGAGATTATTTGGAGAATAACGCTTTGTCTTGAATCTTTCAACTAAGTGTCCCCCTTTCAGTCAACTCTGTATTGCAGTTTATCAAATGTGGAATCATAAAAGCTGCGCTCACCCAGATAAATAAGGTTGGCTGTCTTCGCTGAGTTGCGAACTATTACGACATCTTCGTTTGCAAGCTCAAAGCCGTCGGTGCCGTCAACAGATACATATGCACGTCTGTCATGCAGCTTTTCCGCCTTTACGGTTATCGTGTGATATGGAGAGAGCACAAAGCTTCTTGAGCCTATATAGTGCGCACAAATCGGCGATACAATGAAATTTTTGGCCTCCGGCTCGACAATGGGTCCGCCGGCAGACATTGAGTACCCAGTAGAGCCGGTGGGCGTCGATATGATTATTCCGTCGCCGGAGTAGCTCATTATTCGCTCGTCATCGCACCATGCTGTCAGCTTTATGCAGTCGCCCATTCCGTGGATCACGGCATCGTTTAGGCCGACGTCGGAATATATGACCTCGCCGTTTCGGATAAGCTCAACATCTATCATCATTCTGAAGCTTGACGAGTAATTCCCTGCCGCGGCATCGAGAATAAGCTCCAGGTTTTCAGGCTCGAGCGAGGCCATAAAGCCCTTTGTCCCGAGATTAACACCCAGCATTGGTATTTCGGTGTGGTTAAGATACCTTGCAGTGTGAAGGATAGTACCGTCACCGCCTATTACGATAAACAGCTCGGCGCTATCGGCGACAGCGCTCCACGCGGTAAGCTCCACACCATCGGGCATAACAGCTGTGTCATGCGCCCCGAAAACGGGACATACAGCGACCTTGTATCCGCCCGCTGTCAGAATATTTTTCGCTTTCTTTGTAAGCTCAAGGCCGCAATCCCGGTAAGGGTTTGGGCACAATACGATTAGTCTAGCCATTTTAACCTCACAATTGCTCGTGCGAGGCGTCAACAACTGCCTGCGCATCTATAATAGGTGCATCAAATTTGCCTTTTTTCATATAGCACAGATACTCCCTGTTGCCCTCAGGGCCTTTTATAGGTGAAAAGTCGAGTCCCATGACCGTCATACCGACGCTCGGAGCAAAATCCAAAATACTGTCGATGACGGAAAGGTGCACGCTTTTGTCACGCACAACACCTTTTTTACCTACCTCTTCCCTGCCGGCTTCAAATTGCGGCTTTATAAGGCAGATAAGCTCGCCGCCGTCCTTGAGCAGCGAGCACACCGCCGAAAGCACAAGCTTTATTGATATAAACGACAGATCCATAACGGCCAGGTCGATTGGCTCAGGTATCTGCTCGGAGCTTATATGGCGGATATTAGTTCGCTCCATATTTACGACTCGCTCATCCTGCCTGAGTTTCCATGCAAGCTGTCCGTATCCGACATCGACCGAATATACCTTTCTCGCACCGTTTTGCAGCAGAACATCGGTAAAACCTCCGGTCGATGCGCCGCAGTCGATGCAGACCTTGTCCGCAGGAACTGCCGGAAAGACCTCAAGCGCCTTTTCAAGCTTAAATCCGCCGCGGCTTACATATGGAAGTGCTGCGCCTCTGACCTCGATATTTGCGTCGGGCGGCACCTGCATACCCGGCTTATCCGCGCGCTGTCCGTCAACAAAAACGAGTCCGCTCATTATGGTAGTTTTGGCTCTTTCTCTGCTCTCCGTCAGCCCGAGATCGAAAACGAGCTGATCAAGTCTGGTTTTTTTCATCATTCACCCCTGACCAACTTTTCGGCTTTATCGGCAAGACTTTCAGCATCAAGGCCGCAGTGGGCTATAAGCTCGGGCACTGTTCCCTGCACAATGATGCCGCTGCCGAGATTCGGTGTATACGCGGCGTCTATCCTTACACCGTCTCGCTCTGCACAGGCAAGTATCTCATCTGCTATACATCCTGCCTGGCATACCTGCTCGCTCATCAGAAAGCGGCCTGTTTTCCTCATGGACGCAATTATATCTCCGTAATAGCGCTTATCAAGCCGCGCAAGCTTGAACACATCGGCGTAAATGCCTCTGTCTGCAAGGATATCAGCAGTATCGAGCGCAATATTGATATCGGTTCCGTAAGAAGCGATCGTAATATCGTTTCCGTCGCGGAGCTTAATGCAGCCGTCTGTCATACAATCTGTATATCTTCCCTCTCCGCCGCGGGGATATCGAACGGCTACAGGGCCGGACATGTGATTTATCGCCTCGTTGAGCATGACTTCAAGCTCGGCAAAGCTTGCCGGGCACAGCACCTGCATATTCGGCACGGAGCGCAGATAGCTAATATCAAACGCGCCGTGGTGAGTCTCACCGTCATTACCGACGAGTCCGGCTCTGTCAACGCAGAATACAACGTGCAGATCCTGCAGCGAAACATCGTGTATGAGCATATCATATGCACGCTGGAGAAAGCTCGAGTATATTGCTACAACGGGCGTAAGCGACTGCTTTGCCATGCCGGCTGCCATTGCTACCGCGTGCTCTTCCGCTATGCCGACATCAAAAAAACGTTTCGGGAAGCGCTCCGCAAACTCGGTAAGCCCCGTTCCGGCGCACATGGCGGCGGTTATTGCAACGATATCGTGATTTATTTCGGCAAGCTGCGTAAGCTTTTTTCCGAAAACAGATGAAAAGCAGGGCGCTGCCTCAGGCATATCACCGGTGACAGGGTCAAATTTGCCCACGCCGTGATATTTCTCCGGATGCTCCTCGGCGTAGTTGCAGCCCTTTCCCTTCTTGCTTATAACATGTACGAGCACAGGTGTGTTCATTTCCTTTGCCCAGCGGATGACTGTTTCCAGCTGATCAACATCGTGTCCGTCAACAGGGCCGAGATAATATATCCCCATGGAGTCAAACATGTTTGACGGCAAAATGGACTTTTTAAGCGCCTCCTTCAACTTATGGCTTGTGTTATACAGACCGTCCATGCCGCTGACAGCCTGCCTGTACCAGCGCTTGAAATTAATATAGCCCGGCTTCACACGCTCTTTTGACAGTAGCTTTGCCATGCCGCCGACGTTGCCGTTTATGCTCATGCCGTTGTCATTGAGTATAATGACCATCGGCTCGCTGCTGCCGCCGACATTGGCAAGGCCCTCATATGCCAGACCGCCCGTGAGCGCACCGTCACCGATAACAGCGCATACGCTGTAGCTCTCGCCTTTTATGGTGCGTGCCCTTGCCATTCCGAGCGCGACGGAAACGGAGTTTGAGGCATGCCCCGCGATGAAGGCATCGTCATAGGACTCATAAGGTTTTGGGAAACCGGAAAGGCCGCCGTAGCAGCGCAAAGTTCCGAAAGCGTCGCGCCGTCCGGTGATGATTTTATGCGCATAGCTTTGGTGTCCCACATCGAACACTATCCTGTCAACAGCGCTGTCATATACCCTGTGCAGCGCGACCGTTAGCTCGACCGTTCCCAAATTGGAGGCAAGATGTCCGCCTGTTTTTGAAACGTTATTGATGATAAACTCGCGCAGCTCGCTGCAAAGCTGAGGGAGCTCGCTCTTGCTTAGGCGCTTTATGTCGTTAGAGGAATTGACTTTATTCAAAATATTCAAAACAATACCTCAGAATTAATTAAATATTCGCAAAATATGCTATTATATATAATAACAAACCGCGGCGAATATTACAATAGACATTCGCCGCGGTTTTACAATTAATTCACTTCAATTCTTGCGCGTTACCATAGAATCAGCAAGCTCGCAGAGGAATTCCGTATCCTTAAACGCGCCTGCTACTGCATTTTTAGCCTGATCAGTGAGCTTTTCGATCATTTGCATGCACTTATACTCGCCGAGCAGTGTCATATAAGTGTTCTTATGCTCCTGAGCGTCCGAGCCGATGGGCTTTCCGAGCTCCTCGCTGGTGCTTATAACGTCCAGAATGTCGTCCCGAATCTGGAATGCCGCGCCGACGCATGCGCCGTACTGTGCGGCTGCTTCAAGCATCGCCTCATTCCCTCCGGCTGCGGCAACACCCATTCGGCAGGCCGCTGTGAGCAGTGAGCCTGTTTTGCGCGAATTGATATCATTAAGTTCATCTTCGGAAAGGAGCTTATGCTCGCCCACCATGTCAAGATACTGACCTGCACACATTCCGTCACTGCCGACGGCATCAGCGAGTATTTCGACGCAAGTTACTCTTGCCTCCGCGGGAAGCTGGCTGCGCGCTATCGTCCCGAAGGCCTCGGCCTGAAGAGCATCTCCGGCCAAGGTTGCGGTGCATTCTCCGTATACAACGTGATTTGTGGGCTTACCTCGGCGCAGGGCGTCATTATCCATGCAAGGAAGATCATCGTGGATAAGGCTGTATGTGTGCAGCATTTCTATGGCGCAGGCAACTGGCAGAGTCTTTTCAATATTGCCGCCGGAGATACGGCAGAACTCCAGAACAAGCATGGGGCGAATACGCTTACCTCCGGCCGTCAGACTGTAATGCATGGATTCAAGAAGTCCGTCGTAGCTCAGACCCGATGGCTTGAAATACTCTGAAAGCTTTGCGTCCACATATTTTTTATATTCGTTTGCAGTCATATCATTCACCGAACGGCAGCTCCTCCGGCTCACCGTTCTGACCTTTTCTGAGCTTTACGACCTTTTGCTCGGCCTCGCTGAGCAGTGTGTCACAATTGGATATGAGAGCGGTGCCCTCTTCGAAAAGCTTGAGTGATTCACTCAGCGGAGCATCACCGCGCTCAAGCTGTTTTACTATCTCGTCAAGCCGTTTTACAGATTCCTCAAAGCTTATTTTTTCCTTAGCCATTGCTCTTTGCCTCGCTTTCATCTACAGTGCATTTTATAAGGCCGTCAGAGACGCTCAGGCACAGCTTATCTCCGGTATTTGCATCGCTGACGCTTTTTACAATCTCGCCGTTTTCCTTTGACGCTATCGCGTATCCCCTGCCGAGCACCTTCAGAGGACTCATAGCGTCAAGCGCCGAGGCGAGCGCAACAAACCTATGCCGGTTTGCCGCATTTGTCTTTTCCGCGGCAGCTATGAGCTTTCCGCTCACATAGTCAAGCTCCGTTCGTTTTGCGTCAACATAGGCCATGGGGTTCTGCAGAACACGGCGGCTTTTAATATCGTCAAGCCGGGTATTCATACGGTTGAGACTTTTTTTCATTGCCTGCGTTTGACGAATGCTCATGCTCATAAGATACTCGCGCATTTCATTCTCGTCGGGAACGGCTATCTCAGCAGCGTTAGACGGGGTAGACGCTCTGACATCGGCGACATAGTCGGCTATGGTAACATCCGGCTCATGCCCTACAGCGGAGATGACCGGAAGCTCGGATTCATATATCGCTCTTGCGACGCGCTCGTCATTAAATGCCCAAAGGTCTTCTATCGAGCCTCCGCCACGACCCGTTATTATGAGGTCTGCGACCTTATGGCGGTTTGCATAGCGGATCGCTCCGACTATCTCGGGCGGCGCTTCAACACCCTGCACTCTGACAGGAAGCAGCATAACCTTTGTCATAGGCCAGCGGCGGCCGAGTATTCTTATCATGTCGTGCACCGCAGCTCCGGCAGACGAGGTTATGATCGCTATCTTCTTCGGGTACTGCGGGAGCGGCTTTTTGTGGCGCGGGTCAAACAAGCCCTCCGCCGCGAGCTTTGCCTTGAGCTGCTCGTAAGCTATTTGCAGATCGCCGGTCCCCTCGGGAATGAGGTCGGAGCAGTAAAGCTGATACGCACCGTCACGCGGGAACACCGAAATACGACCAAAAGCAGTTACACCCATTCCGCTTTCGGGGCGAAAACGCAGCTTGGATGCACTGCTTTTAAACATGACGCATCGCAGACTGCTCTCCGCATCCTTCAGAGTGAAATAGTGATGTCCCGACGGATATATCTTGTAGTTAGATAATTCGCCGCGCACGCATACTCTGTTAAGGAGCGGTTCGCCGTCCACGAGTGATTTGATTATCTGATTTAGCTCCGATACGGTGATGCTTTCGCTCATT
>OQWM01001693.1_pt1 | contig 15121 bp, 10 predicted proteins | sample 1691531 | NCBI WGS metagenome assembly OQWM01 (sample SAMN03418257, study PRJEB22391) | human gut metagenome | biome: human-gut; feature: organic feature; material: feces | host: Homo sapiens | place: Tanzania | collected 2013-01
CCACGCTTCTGAGGGGAAGGCAGAGCGGTTGCCTTGTTCTCCAGAGTGTTCAGACCTCTCTGCAGAGCAGGAGCGGTGGACTTGTAGGTAGCCTGCTGACGGCCATTTCTTACGAGCTGATTAAAAGTAGGCATCAATTTTCTCCTTTCTTTTGTTCTCGCCATTTCGGCGGGTCTTATATTCTACGGACTATTGTCCGATAGAACCCCGGTCAATCCACGACGGCAGCGGCCGCCGCGCCCACCTCGATACCGCAGGCACGGCCAAGCTCGGCCATACTGGGAACCCAGGCAGTCTGGACTTCCTTCGACCGGCACAGCAGCACGATGGGCTCTATGACGGCAGGATCGGCATTTTCAGCCAGAAAAACATACCTGGCGCGGCCTGCCTCCACAGCTTTTTTCAGCTGCTTCGCGCCGACCACCGTCTTAACGCCGGTAAGGTCTGGCACATTGCCGCACTCGGGTGTTCTACTTTCCTTTTTTGTATCCATACAAGATGATATTATACGCATTTTTTCAGGATTGTCAACAAATTTTCCAGATTTTTTTCGTTATGTTCTTTCTGAGAGGTATTATTCAAAACACCCATATATATTCACACGCAATCTCCAGCAGCCGCCTGTCCAACTCGTCTGACGTGCATACGAATTCCCATACGAGGTCTTCCTGCTCACGCGATAATGTATGGTCGAATTGTAGGTTTAAATGTAAATAGTAAAGAGTCGCAACCTGATAATATTTTAGGGTGCGACTCTTTTTGGGGGCTCAGGGGAGATTGTCCGTGGATAAAACAACCTCTGTTTCTTATTTACCGGTTTGCAGTTTCATTCCCTCAAAAAACTTTTGCTGCAATTGTTTGGCCAGTTGATTATCAGGGTTGAGTTTGAGAGCTTTCTCGTAATCCTGCATCACTTCCAGATAATAGCGTTGACCGTTTTGCCCAGGATTCTGTACGATGCGTACCATATAGAGAAAACCGCGAAGGGTACAGATGTCAGACGGGTCAGCATGCTTTATATTCTCCATCTTGGCAATGGTTTCTTCTGTCTCTTTTAGAAGATTTTCTGTTTGTGGAGCATGCGGATTCATCACGGAATAATTGAGACTTTGCAAAGCTATCTGAAACTTGGGCTGGATGCTATCAGGAAACATATCATCAATACGCTTCATCTCTGCAATACAATTAAGTATGCTCTCTGATGTCGGTTGCTGAAGTTTAGCAAGCGACTGTCCGATAAGTCCCTGCATTGTGGATTGCTGGGCATAGATAACTACAGATGTTGTCATGAAGAAGACTGACATCAATACGAATCGTTTAAAAGTTTGAAATGTCATATGCTTTATTATTTTTAAGTGAAACAAATATGCCTATATATAAAAATCTGTCTCTAGATGGAACTATCGAACGTCCGTTAGTATTATATCCGAAAATGTTTGTACGGCCGAGGATGTTGTTCAGAGAAGAATAGATAATGACCTTGGGACTTAGCAGATAAGTAAGGTTTATATCTACGCTATTATAATGTGGTGTCTTGCCAATCAGAAAATGACGTCCGCTTGCATACGATTCAGTCAGCCCGATGATTGCTTTGCCGAATGAATATTTTGCTGTCAATCTCAGATTATGCCTTGAGGCGTAGTCAGGTATTCGCTCTTCTGTGTATTCGTGATAGAATCGCTTGGAATCGTTGTAGGAATATGAAAATGCTGTGGTCAGATGTTTGAAAAGCGAATGCTCTTCTACAAAAATGTCTATACCTTTACTCTTTCCATATCCTTTCGGTTGGTAAATACCCTTTTCCCATAAAGGCAATCGCTGATATTTTTTCAAGTAGGGTTCTATTCGTATGAGTGTACCAGGCGACTTATATTGTATGGATAGGATAGCATGATCTGCCGTACTTTGTCCAAGAGATTTCTTGTTTGTTGCAAGATAGTCATCTTCTGGAGTCTGGCTATATCGACCGGTAGCAAATGAAAGCTGAAAATTCTTGTTAGGAATATAACATAGTGTAGCCCTTGGCATAAACAGCCAGTTGGCATGAGCCATATATTCTGTCCTTGTCGAAATATTCAGGAACACATGGGGCTTCATCCTCCATTGGGCATCAATATGAGCAGCAAGAATATTATAATCCAACTTGTAGCAATCGTTTTCGTACTCCATGAGGCTGTTTCGCTGATAGTCCTCCATTCCTGCCGATATTTTTAGTGCATCCGAGCAAATTTTGCGTATTTCTGCTTTCAGATGTATCTCATTCCTGAAGTTGTAATATCGGTCACCAGCAATCTTCGCATCTTCTATATCGTTGAATACCGATGAGCTTGCCATACCGCAAAAGAGCGTGTAGCCAGCACCCCACTGTGCCTTATAGGTTGTGTTGGCATAGATATTATTCTCTTTGAGCGAAAGGTTTTGGTTGTCTATATGCTGTCCTACAGATGTAAAATCATAGCCAACGTATGTTTTCAATATTCCGGCATTTCGGAACTCATTCTTGTATTGTGATTCGCCAGATAGTTTTAGATAAGGCTTGTTGAAATCAAGCCTTTCTGAAAATAACTGATTGTAGATTCCCAAACTTGTTAGTGCGGCATTAAAGGATAAGCTGCTGTGGGAATATGCCTTGGTGCCACCGATGTTCCAGTCAACCAATGATGCGCTGACTCCATATTTGTCACTTGTTGCAGCATCTGATGTTTCCATAGGGAGAACGGAGGAAAGTGCTTGTCCATATTCTCCGCTATATCCACCAAGAGAAAAGTTGATACCTTTAAATATAAAAGGAGAGAATCGTCCACGTACAGCAGTATTTTCTGTGTTTGTACTATATGGAACAAGGACGTGCATTCCGTTAATGAAAGTCTGGCATTCTTCGCTTTCTCCACCACGGACATAGAGCTTTCCATTTTCTCCCACTTTTTGAGTGCCGGGTAAAGTTTGCAGGGCTGCAACAATGTCCCCGCATGAATTACCTGCCATCACAACATCTAAGGCATCCATAGTCTTGAAGTTGTCACTTTTCCCGAAACTGTAAGTGCTGGCAGATATTACAACTTCTTGGATTGCCGTAGCTTTTTCTTTCATTTGGATAGAAAGATTATGTAACTTGCAGGCATCTGTAGTCTGCATATATTCTTCAAAACCAATCATGGTAATCTTGATAGACGCTTCTCCGGTTTTTGATGTGGAAAAGGAAAACCTGCCCAGAGAATCTGTCAGGCATCCATCAATTGTGCCCACGATGAAAACATTGGCACCAGCAAGCGGTTCCTGACCGCTTTTTACCATGCCTGATATGATGGTCTGTGCAGCCAGGTTGCAGACTGAAGTCAGCAGCAATGCGATATGTATTATTCGATGTTTCATGCCGCAAAGATACTGCATGAAACTGGAGTTACCAAATTCTTAGGATATACAACTAAAACTTATGATAGAAAGCTAGTTAAGATGCCGAATAACTAAGTTGAAGGACAAATAACTATGTAAGATAAGTCTTTAACTTGGGCACAAATCTTCGGGAAACGGGTATGATGTTTGTGCAATTTCCGAGAGTCAGTTGATAACCATTTGAGTTGCCTCGTGCCGAAGTGATATTATTCACATTGACAGCAAAAGAACGGTGACATTGGAAAATGTTCTCAAACTCTTTCAACTCTTCAAGAGCATGGGTTAGTGTTGTATGGATATCAACAGCAACAACATTACCTTCTTTTAGAAAACAGACGGATACATTGTTTTTCTGTGCTTCCATATAAAGTAGATCGTTGATGGCAATCGACAGATCGTTTCCTCTTACGTTAGTATCATGGATGGTAATAGATACTTCTTCCTGTTCCTTTGTTGTATTGCGCAACAACTCTTCCATTCTCTCTCGTAATGTTCTGTTGTATTGCATTCCGATAGATAATGTCGTAAGAAATATGCCTATGATAATAGTCCAATTTAGAAACAAGAGAAACAGACTGAATGTAATCGTATAATGAAACAAGTATGAGGATAGGAGGAAATTACCGAAGGCAATGATGAAAATCAGTCCGAGTATAGCTACTCCTTCATGCCAGATACGCCAGGGCTTGATAGTTTGATGCAAATACTTCAATATCGTTGCAGCGTATGTTATGTAGCATCCAAAAGTTACCAGTCCGAATAATGTAGCAACAAAGCATTTGTTACCTTGATATAAGCAGAGTCCAAATGGCTGCAGAAAATATAAAATTACCCAAATGATGAAGCCAAAGATGCTACTATCTTTTAGCAAGTGTTTACTCTGTTTAAAAGGATATGTTCGAGTTAGAAACGACATGTTGAATCTGATTTATTTAATTAACGCAGCACTATCATTTATCTTCTTTATCAGAGTACCTAAGCTACTCTGTTGGTGCACCGGGATGCTTGCCATATCCAGACATTTTGTTTATTATCGTGCTGCAAAAATAAAACAAAGTTCTGAATGACACGGCAAAAGTACAAATAAAATTTGAGAAACGCACTTTTGGAGACGTTTATTTTGGTAATGAAGCATTTTCTTATGATGTCTCAGGACTTTTTTTCTTGATGACATCTGTAACACTATTTGAAATCAATAAGTAAATTTGTACTTGATCCAAATTCCCCATATATTTTATTGTCCTTTTCAAACGCCGCAAATACTCTTTTTTCGTTAGGGTTATCTTGATAAGCTATTATAAGTTTTTTGCACAATTGGCCATTGGCGATAGTATCTCCAGCGACAGTAACTATGCACTTTTTTTGCTTGCCATCTATCTCAAGTTCTTCCTTCTCCTCCATCGTAAGACCTCAGCCAAGCCATAAGCATTCATAAACTTGGATTGTAAAATGTTTTGTGTGATAGAATAATTAATGTTAATCAGGTTTACGATATCAAGTAACTCATCTGTTAAGAACTGAATCTATAAGATAATTGTTTCTAAGAGTGTTACAGATGTAACAATGCAACAAAAATGGTAGTCGATGAACGATATTTTATAATGCTATATACCGTTTATCGCTACCTTTGCACCAGCAAAATAGAAACAATAACGCTAACAATTATGAATAAATCATCAAAATTGACAATCATCCCGGTGATGCTCTGTTTCTTCGCCATGGGATTTGTAGATTTGGTAGGCATCGCCTCCAACTACGTAAAGGAAGATCTCAACCTCAATGATGCAACAGCCAATCTGTTTCCATCCCTGGTATTCTTCTGGTTTCTCATCTTCTCGGTTCCTACAGGAATCCTGATGAATAAGATAGGTAGAAAGAAGACAGTACTCCTGTCTTTGCTCGTTACCGTTATCTCCCTCCTTTTGCCCATTTTTGGCGAAAACTTTGAGCTGATGCTCGTGTCGTTCTCATTGCTCGGCATCGGAAATGCCTTGATGCAGACCTCCCTGAACCCACTGGTTTCGGTGGTGACATCAGGTCAGAACCTGGCATCCACATTGACCTTCGGTCAGTTTGTTAAGGCGATAGCTTCCTTCCTGGCTCCATACATCGCTATGTGGGGCGCCATGGCAAGCATTCCAACCTTCGGTTTGGGCTGGAGAGTTCTCTTCCCAATCTATATGGTTATCGGAATTGCAGCTACCTTCTTCCTGGCTGGCACACCAATCACCGAGGAGAAGCAGGATGGAGGAGCTTCGGGCTTCATGGATTGCCTGAAATTGCTTGGTAAGCCAATCGTATTACTTTCTTTCATAGGTATCATGTGTCATGTGGGTATTGATGTGGGTACCAATACCACAGCTCCAAAGATTTTGATGGAGCGCCTGGGCTGGAGCTTGAATGATGCAGCCTTTGCTACATCACTCTATTTCATCTTCCGTACCATCGGATGCTTCACCGGTACTGTTTTCCTTCGCATGATGAAAACCCGTACCTTCTTCATCATCAGTGTGGTGATGATGGCATTGAGTATGATAGGCATGTGGGTAGGAACAAGCCATTATGTGCTCTATATCGCTATCGCCCTCGTGGGATACGGCAACTCTAACGTCTTCTCCATGATTTTCTCTCAGGCGCTGCTTGCTTTGCCTGACAAGAAGAACGAGGTGAGCGGATTGATGATTATGGGTCTTTTCGGTGGCACCATCTTCCCATTGTTCATGGGCTTTGCCAGCGATGCCTTCGGTCAGGTAGGTGCTGTGGCTGTTATGGCTGTAGGTGTTGCTTATCTCTTCACTTATATCCGCAAGTTATAATAATCTTCATTCGCAATCGTTTATACTATATATAATAAGGTGTAATTATGGAAACAAAGAATTTGAATACAAAATATTGTGTAGGTTTAGGTGAGATTCTTTTTGATGTTCTCCCTACTGGTTCTCAATTAGGTGGTGCTCCTGCCAACTTCGCTTACCACGCAGGTCAGCACGGTTTGCATTCTGTAGCCGTGAGTGCTGTGGGCAAGGATGTTCTAGGCGATACAGCTCTCCACCTGCTCGATGAGAAGAAGCTCAAGTATGTGATGCCTGAGGTAGAATTCCCTACAGGTACTGTTCAGGTGCAGCTCGATAAGGAGGGTGTTCCTACTTACGATATCAAGCAGGGGGTGGCTTGGGATAACATCCCATTCACCGATGATATCAAGGAGATTGCTGCCAATGCAGGTGCTGTATGCTGGGGCTCTCTGGCTCAGCGCAGCGAGGTAAGCCGCAGAAGCATCTATCAGTTCCTCGACCATACTCCTGAGGATTGCCTGAAGATCTTCGACATCAATCTTCGTCAGAACTTCTATACTCCAGAGGTGATTACCGAGAGCTTGAAGCGCTGCAATGTTTTGAAGATTAATGACGAGGAGTTGATTACCATCGGTCGCCTCTTCGGTTATCCGGGTCTGGACATCGAGAACAAGTGCTGGTTGATTCTCGGCAAGTACAATCTCGATATGCTCGTGTTGACCTGCGGTGTAAACGGTAGCTATGTCTTTGCTCCGGGTGTGAAGTCATTCCAGGAGACTCCAAAGGTAGAGGTGGCTGATACCGTAGGTGCAGGCGACAGCTTCACCGGAACATTCTGTGCCAGCATCCTGAAGGGCAAGAGCATCCAGGAGGCACACGAGCTTGCTGTCAAGGTGAGTGCCTACGTTTGTACCCAGAATGGTGCAATGCCTCAGATTCCTGAGGAATATACATTGTAAGGCACCCCATTTGGTCGATAAGCATAAGATTTTGAATTGTTGGTTTTTAGTGAATAGTTGATATAAAAGTTTAATGTTGATTGATTAGCTGCTATCTGCTTGTGAAGAGTAGGTAGCAGCTCTATTTTTTTTCTGGAAAAAGATGGTATTATGAAAAAATAATCGTATATTTGCACTCAAAATTTAACTTCATGAACTTGACTAAAGTAGAAAATGATGAAAACAAGTAGAAAATGATGATAAAGAAAATGATGATAATGAGAAGATATTTATTGCTATGCTTACTACTATTCGGTATAACTCTTTCGGGTTACGCCCAGCAGGGTGTGGCACTTGGTGAAAAGCCCGATTTTGCCAAATGCTTTGATATTCTGCGCAAGAACAGAGAGGTTTACAATCAGTATAACGACAGCATCTTCCGAATCAAGGATCATGATAAGTGGGTGAATTTCTTCCGCCATCGTGCGCTGAAGAACCATCAGATATTCCTGGCTAATCGGGAAGCAATCAATGCCATTACCGATTACTTTGAAAAGGATCCTGAAAGGAAGGATACTGCAGCATGCTCCGAACTGTATCATGCCTTCGGAAGAAACTATTTGTCCAAATCTGCCTCCGATCCTTTTATTACCAAGATGGTATATAGTATTCTCGAAGAATATGATAAGGTACTGCCTAGCGAAAAAAGACGCTTCTTTTTCATCAACCGGTTGAAGTCATGGGCTAATAGGTCTGTCTGGGATATGGTGAAGGATACCACGTATCTCAGAAACGCATATCGCTCTAACCTGTTGCTTATTTCCGATAGTTTAAAGGATAAACCCCTCGACATCAAATCCCTGCTGGGTGCGTATATAGATCTCAGTAATACCATCTTTCTCAGAAACGGGCTTCAATCCCTGCAGGAATATCGCAATGTGCTGGATTCATTAAGAGCCATCTTGAATGAGCCTGCTATTGTTGAGAAAGCTCATCCTAGAACAATTGAATTATGCAAAAATAGACTGCTTACTGCAGATGAGGAGTTGCTTCGCAATGTTTATCTCACGGATTCTACCGTGCTGGAGAAAGAGGTGGCTGATTCCATGATGAGAAGAATGATAGATAGGAATCTGAAGAACCCGAAACTCACAGATCTCTCCTATACCCGTACCCTGGTGATGCAGATGCATCTGCACCAGCTGACTGCCCGGGAGGCTTGGGAACTCGGCCTGAAGAGGTATCTAGCTTCTTTTGAAAGAGTCAGGAATCAAAGGTTAGGGGTTAACGAGTTCAGAACCTTCCTGCAGCCTTTCTATACCCTCTTTTACTTTAACGATTTGGCTGATATATCCTATGCCCGACGCCGTCGGAATGTCTTGCGGATGTGCCGGGATATAGAGCATGTATTTCAGTATAGAAAAGACATGCAGATTGATAATTCATACATCAGAAATATGAATACCCTGGTACTCTACGACCGCATCACCAAGTATCTGAAGCCGAAGGAGAGGGTGCATTTCCTGAATTCGCTCTGTGTGGCTACGCAGGTTACTACCTATGCCCACTCTGCCCATGTGGCGGAGATAGCAGAAACATTGATGAGGGGAATCCTGCAATACCAGCCAGAAATGCTGAAGGGACAGCTTGGATGCAATACAGAACAAGATGTTAAGCGACATAAGAAGAAATTCCTGGAGTATATTCATGGGGCTGCCCTGTATCACGATATAGGCAAGAACTCCATCATCTCTGTGGTGAACAATGACTACCGTCCGCTTACGGCAGATGAACGGAAGATCATCACCCTGCATCCGGAGCTGGGACTGAAGTTCCTGGAGTTGTCTCCTAAACTGGAGACGTTTCATGATACCATGCTCGGTCATCATAAATGGTACAACGGCAAGGGTGGTTATCCTGCATCCTTTGATAACACCAAGTCGCCTGTTCGCCTGATGATTGATATCGTAACATTGAGCGACTGCCTGCAGGCTGCCACCGAGCGTATCGGAAGAAATTATAAGGGCGAGAAAAACTTCGATACCGTGATGCAGGAGTTCCGTGCTGAGGCTGGTACGAGATACAATCCGGATCTCGTGGCTTTCATCGATGCCCATCCCGATGTGGCTGATAAGCTGAGCGACCTGATAGAGGATGGCTGGGTAGAAATCTACTATAATATCTATAAGCAGTTTATCAGTGAAGAGTGATTTAAAGGTAAAAAGGTAAAAAAGTAAAAAGGTAAAAAGAAAACAACTCCTTTAAAAGAAAATAAATAAAAGAAAAAAGCTCAGGGCTATCAGCCTTGAGCTTTTTTTATCATGATTTCTATGTCATTACTTCTGGCACTCTGTGCAAGGAGTCCAAGGCTTCAACTGCTTGAAGAAGTCGTTGCCCTTGTCATCTACGAGGATGAATGCAGGGAAGTCCTCTACGGTAATCTTCCAGATTGCCTCCATACCGAGCTCAGGGTACTCTACGCACTCGATGCTCTTGATAGAACTCTGAGAGAGAACGGCAGCTACACCACCGATAGTTCCGAGGTAGAAACCACCGTGCTTCTTGCAAGCCTCTGTAACAACATCACCACGGTTACCCTTGGCAATCATAACCAGGCTAGCGCCGTGATCCTGGAACTCATCTACGTATGGGTCCATACGGTTGGCAGTTGTTGGGCCCATTGATCCGCAAGGATACCCCTCTGGAGTCTTGGCAGGTCCAGCATAGAGTATAGGATGATTCTTGAAGTAGGCAGGCATTTCCTCGCCAGTGTCAAGACGAGCCTTAAGCTTGGCGTGAGCAATATCGCGAGCCACGATGATGGTACCCTTGAGGTTTACACGTGTACTTACAGGATACTTAGACAGCTCTGCACGTACAGCGTCGATGCCCTTGTCGAGATCAATCTCAATACCCTTAGTGCCCTCGCCTGGACGACGAAGCTCCTCAGGAATAAGTTCAGAAGGATTAGAGTCCATCTTCTCCAAGAAGATACCGTCCTTAGTAATCTTAGCCTTGATATTGCGGTCGGCCGAGCAGCTAACACCCATACCTATTGGGCAGCTTGCTCCGTGGCGTGGCAAGCGTATTACGCGGATGTCGTGAGCAAGATACTTGCCGCCAAACTGTGCTCCCAAGCCAATCTTATGAGCCTCCTTAAGCAACTTCTCCTCGAGATCGATGTCGCGGAAAGCACGTCCAGTCTCATCGCCAGTAGTAGGCAGAGCGTCGTAATACTTGATAGAAGCGAGTTTAACGGTCAAGAGGTTCTTCTCGGCCGAAGTACCACCGATAACGAAAGCGATGTGGTAAGGAGGACAAGCTGCTGTACCGAGGCTCTTCATCTTTTCAACGAGGAATGGCAACAGAGTGCCCTCGTTCTGGATAGTGGCCTTGGTCATTGGGTAGAAGTATGTCTTGTTGGCCGAGCCGCCACCCTTGGCTACCATTACAAAGCGATATTCGTCGCCTTCGACAGCCTCAATGTCAATCTGTGCAGGTAGGTTGCAGCGTGTGTTAACCTCGTCGTACATGTTGAGAGGAGCGTTCTGCGAGTAGCGCAGATTGTCTTCGGTGAATGTGTTGTATACGCCACGCGACAAAGCCTCCTCGTCCTCGAAGTCGGTCCATACGCGCTGTCCCTTCTCGCCATGTATAATAGCTGTACCAGTGTCCTGGCAGAAAGGAAGGATACCCTTGCATGCAGTCTCGGCGTTGCGAAGGAACTGCAATGCCACATACTTGTCGTTCTCTGAAGCCTCAGGGTCAGAGAGGATTTTAGCCACCTGAAGGTTGTGCTCGCGACGGAGCATAAACTCAACGTCATGGAAAGCTTGCTGTGCAAGTAATGTAAGAGCTTCCTTAGAAACCTTAAGGATAGTCTTGCCTTCAAACTCACCGGTGCTTACGCCTTCTTTGCTAAGCAGACGATACTCAGTAGTGTCCTTGCCCAACTGGAACATAGGAGCATACTTGAAATCTGGTGTAGATGCCATAATGTTATAGTATTTGTTTACTTATTGTCCTGGATAAGGTTCTCGCCAGTCATATCCTCAGGCTGCTCAAGACCCATGATGTGGAGTATTGACGGAGCCACGTCGGCAAGACGACCGTCCTTAACAGTAGCCGAGTTGTTGTCGGTGACATAGATGAACGGAACTGGATTCAATGAGTGGGCGGTGTTAGGTGTGCCGTCCTCGTTGATAGCGTTGTCGGCGTTGCCGTGGTCGGCGATGATGATTGTCTCGTAGTCGTTGGCCTTGGCTGTCTCCACAACTTCCTTCACACAGTTGTCGATAGCGTGAACAGCCTTGGCAATGGCATTGTAGATACCAGTGTGACCCACCATGTCGCCGTTGGCGAAGTTAACAACGATGAAGTCATACTCCTGAGTCTTAATAGCTCCGACAAGCTTGTCCTTCACCTCGTATGCGCTCATCTCCGGCTTAAGGTCGTATGTGGCAACCTTTGGCGACGGAACAAGGATACGGTCCTCGCCCTCGTATGGAGTCTCGCGTCCACCGTTGAAGAAGAATGTCACGTGGGCATACTTCTCGGTCTCGGCAGTGTGAAGCTGGCGCTTGCCATGCTTTGAGAGATATTCGCCAAGAGTGTCCATAACGTTCTCCTTCGGGAAGAGGATGTGAACGCCCTTGAACGATGCGTCATAAGGAGTCATGCAGTAATACTGCAAATCCTTGATTGTATGCATACCAGCCTCGGTGTAGTCCTTCTGTGTGAGCACATCGGTAAGCTCCTTAGCGCGGTCGTTGCGGTAGTTGATGAAGATAACAACATCGCCCTCCTGGATTGTGCCGTCGACAGTAGAGTTGTTGATAGGAAGGATGAACTCGTCGGTCACGCCCTCATCATAACTCTCCTGCATTGCCTTCACCATGTCGTCGGCCTGCTTGCCCTTGCCCTCAACGAGCAGGTCGTAAGCCTCCTTCACACGCTCCCAACGCTTATCGCGGTCCATTGCATAGAAACGACCCACGATGCTTGCGATATGTGCACCGTTGTTGGCACAGCATTCCTGCACCTGCTCAATGAAGCCCTTGCCCGACTTCGGGTCGGTGTCACGACCGTCCATAAAACAGTGCACATAAACGTCCTTCAAGCCATACTCCTTACCAATCTCGATAAACTTGAAGAGGTGGTCGAGCGAAGAGTGTACGCCACCGGTAGATGTCAAGCCCATGAGGTGGAGCTTCTTGCCAGTCTTCTGAGCGTAGCTGTAAGCGTTAATGATTTCCTTGTTCTGGAGTATAGAACCGTCCTTGCATGCGCGGTTGATCTTTACGAGGTCCTGATAAACGATGCGACCAGCACCGATGTTGAGGTGGCCTACCTCCGAGTTACCCATCTGTCCTGCGGGCAGACCTACGTCTTCGCCGCAGGTGAGGAGCTGTGAGTGAGCACTAACAGCTGTGAGATAGTCGAGATAAGGAGTCGGTGTGTTGTAGATAACGTCTCCCTTGCCATGCTGGCCGATGCCCCATCCGTCGAGGATCATCAATAATGCTTTCTTTGCCATAATTATTATAAAATCTTATAAATGAATTGTTCTGCGATATAAAGGCTCCTCAATGCTTTACACATTGTCACCTTATTATATACAATGTCACCTTATTATATACAATATGCAAAATTACAATTTTCGATTTAATTGGCAAAATAACACAAAACAAGTTTAACAACAATTATATAGAACCTCTTTAGCCCTGCATTTCGCGCCATTCGCGTGGCGACATGCCCGTATTGTCGTTGAAAATCTTGTACAGTTGGCTGCGCGATGAGAATCCGCAATATACCGATATTGTATCGTTGTTGTATTCGGGATGAGCCTTGACAAGGCGTTGTGCTTCGGCAAAGCGTATGCCCGAAAGCCATATGCGGAATGTTGAGTTAAGATATTGATCGAAGTATTGGCTCAATCGTATGCGTGATACTCCCGTCTGTTGTGCCAGTTTGCCTATGTTGGCAGAGGTGTCTCTGAATCCTCCGTCTGTCACCCAGCGTTCCAGTATGTTGCTTATTCTTTCTATCTGTCCTTCTGATATTGTTGCCGGATCGTCGTTTGCAAAATCGTCGTAATAGTTTGATGACGTGTTGCAATTGTCGTCATCTGTCAATACGTCTTCAACGGGAGCCATGTTGAAGCCTAATGCCACGAAGCTTGAAATGAACAGAAACATGGTGAACAGCAGCAACGGACCGACAACAAACAGGGCAGGTAGCCAGGTGATGGCGAATATAAGTGTGAGCGACAGCATACACAGCAGCAGATAGCTTGCCAATGTATAGCGGCCGTATGTGGAAATGTCGCCTCCCGTCTCGTTGCTGATGCGTTGGTAGGTGCGACGTATTATAATGATGGGCGATGCCACAAAGTAAATCATGGTAAGAGTGAACATGATGTACATAACTCTTCGGGTTTGTCCAAGCGCCATGCTGCCACTTGTGTACCATCCGAATGCAAATATACCTATTATAGCCAGACAAGCCAATGAGCCTACAATGGCATAGCGCCGCATTGTTTTGCGTGAGGTTTGTATCTGTACTATCGAACTTGCCAGGAAGAAATCGGCTATTGGATAGAATAGCATGTTGAATACTGTGCCCACATTGTCGTCGTTGGCTCGCAGTTCTAATGATATCTGCAAGGCGTAGTGTACAACCAATATAAGCGTTGTGGCAACAAGCAGCAGTCGCGACTTCTCGTATTGCGGAGTGGTAGAATTCTGATACAGTCGTGATACAAGCAGTTGCAGCATAAGCATTGCGAATACAAGCAAGCAGGTGTATTGAAGTGTAAATAGTGAATCCATAACTTAACGGAATTATTTAAAAGCAGTATTGTTGTAAACTTTCTCTTATCTTTACAGTTACAAAATTACCATTTATTTTCAAAAAACTGACTCTTGTAACCAAATTTTATTCTTTTTTTAACTTGCTGTTCTGATTGTTAATCTCCCAAATGAACTATCCTGAATATGGATATAAAAAATGAGGGTGTTCAAAACATTTCTGTTTTGACACCCTCACCCTTCATTTTGACCTTTATATATAGTGTTGTTGTCCTATGATTGTATACTACGTTTTAGCGACGGCTTCCGAATGAGCCATGGCTTCCGCCACTATTGTTGCTTCTGCTTCCACCATTTGAGCGCGAACCGCCTCCGAATGATGCTCCTCCATTGCTGCGTGAACCTCCGAATGAGCTACGTGAGCCGAACGAAGAACTGTTGTTAGAGCGCGAACCGCTTCCGAATGAAAAACCGTTAGAGCGTGAACCGCTTCCGAATGATGATGAGTTGTTGCGGCTGCTGTTGCCGAACGACGGTCTTGACTGATTGGAAGAGTTGGGACGTGTGAATGTATTGCGTGGTGTGCTATATACGTCGTCACCTCCACGTCGAGAACCAAACTGTCCGCGATTAGTGCTGTTGTCGTTCAGTTGCTGTCTTACTGTAGTACGTGTGCTGCTGCCACGGCTGCCGAACGAACTCTGCTGACGGTTGTTATTGTTGCCGAACGAACCGTACTGACGGTTTGTTATAGGTTGCGGATTGCGTGAACCGAACGACTGTCTGTTGCCACGTCCATAGTCGCCACGGTCAAATCCGTCGCGCATTCCAAAGTGGTTGTCGCCACGACGCGGACCATAGTCACGTCCATGATACCAAGAACGTCCACGGTTCATGCCCCATGAGTGTCCGCCACAATAGCTTACGTACACAGTAGGACGATTGAAGTAGAAGTAGTCGCGATGCGGATAGCGGGCGTAAATGCCAAAGTGCCAGTAGCCTGCGTTGAAGTAAAGCGGGCGATAGAAGTAGGCTGCATCACAGAATGCACGATACTGCCAGTCGAGCAGAACATAGCTCATGTCGAGATTGCGGTAGCGCCAATAGGCACCATACAGGTCGTCGACGGTATTTACACTCATAAGGTAGTCGAGGTTTATCTCGTATGCTGCCTCATACTGGTCGT
>OQWM01001695.1_pt1 | contig 15112 bp, 14 predicted proteins | sample 1691531 | NCBI WGS metagenome assembly OQWM01 (sample SAMN03418257, study PRJEB22391) | human gut metagenome | biome: human-gut; feature: organic feature; material: feces | host: Homo sapiens | place: Tanzania | collected 2013-01
TGCAGCAGGACATCTGCGGCAACTTCGTCAACCCCGACGACTACCGCATCAGCGCCCTCAACCTCTCCAACAGCGCCGCCATCGTCCTCTACGAGGCACTGCGCCAGACAGGCTTTGCCGGGATGTGACAAAGGGACCCCGCAGCAGGAGGTCCCTACACATCAGAATTCAATTTCAAATACAAACGACTGGCGGAGCTCTCGCTTGGCTTGACTTGTCAGACTTGAATTCGCCCTTATGCTCAGCTTGCTGCACGCCTCATCGATAGCCATAGCAAGTGATACGGACATGGTCATGGTCGTTTCGCTTTTCAATTCGACCCGATAGCTCTTCGCCTTGTTTTTATCCTCTCCACCGCATCTTGTCTCGATTAACAAGAGAATATCTGAGTCATGGGCATACCAATGGAGTTCAGGGCGCTGTGGAACCATGTCGCCCTCGAATTCCTGCGTAAACAGGATTTTCTTCTCATTTCTCGTTGAATCGCTCAAGGAGCCATCAATTCGAACCGAGCCCTTCTTTCCCGCCTTGGCATTCCCCTTAACCTGGTGGCCTCGCCGAGTTTCCTCGTACTCCGTCACCTCCAGCTTGCAGCGCTTCGCGCCAAGCATGAACGCGATCCGCCTCAACTCGGCCATCTTGTCTTGCTGCATGGTTGCGAAATAAGAGTCAAGGTCAACAAAGCGAGACCGATCAAAAGCATCTATGTAATAGGTGGAATAAAGAGATGGTTTAGGGTAGAAAGACAGCTCGCTATCCCCAATTGCTTCGCGGTACAGATTAAAAATCTGCGTGCCCTTAACAGTATCCAGCCAACCAATAGCATCCTTACAGACGTCGATACCCCGACGCTCATTTCCGTCAACGATTCGAATCATGTTCGGCAAATGGAATGAAGGGCTCTGATAGACCTCTTTGGTTACTGGTCTATACCTATTGAGCTGTTGTTGATATGCCCAATCGTTGACGGCATCACCGATATCCGCAGCAGCTCCCGCCGCGCCATCGGCCGCATCCGCAATAGCTGCTAAGGCGTCATCGGCCATCGGAGCGGCGGCGCGCATTGCATCATCGGCAACTTTCTGTACGGTTGCAACCGCGCCCGCCACCGCGCTTCCGGCGCCATCAACTAGCCCGGCAGCGACCTTACGGATATCAAAACTCTGCTTATGTCGCGGCAACCCCTCCCTTTCGACGACAACAGCTAGATCGTCTTTGTCCTCCATGGTGACCTCCTATTTCCGATAGTCGAAATCGACCGTATACTCATCGCCAAATGCCGAGTTGAACATCGCACGGATATTTGCTTCGGCGTTCGCTCGAGCCTCCTCGAGCAGTTTGCCATCCTTGATGGCCTCGCTTTCACTCCGCTCCTTGCACTGCGCTTCAAACGCCGTGACGTCTTTAACCTCAATGGGATTGAGGATGTTGTTGCGCTCCTCGAGAGCACCCGACTTATTCATATCCGGCGTGTTCGAGATCACATAAGGCTCATCGATCGTAATGGTCAGCTTTTTCTTGTTCGTATGTATCTCTGCCGTCTCGAGATTCACGCCCGCCTTAATGGTTCCCACATAGCGGTACCAAAAGCTGTTTTCCGTAAACGGGATATCAAACCAATCGAAAAACCTCTTGGTATCCGTCACCTTATCGACAATCGCATAGTTCTGCGATGCAGAAACCATCTCGTTCTGGGAGGCGATGCGTTCAAACACGACCGATGGGGAGAGCGTATTGGGGGCCGCTTCTTTCGCACCCGCAGCTTTGCCGTTATTAAAGATGGTAATAAAAAGTGCAGCCACAATCAGCCCGCCAAGCGCCAGGCCCGCGAAGAATACCTTGGGTTTCGTCAGAATTCTCCCGAGCTTCGCTTTCAGCGCCCCCATGCCTTCCTCCATCTCATTCATCCCCTATTCCTTTCAAGCTCCCTGCTATTTAAGAAACTGCCATAGATTATGCCTCATGCCTAAATCGTTGTTTTCAGCGCGTCTTTAGACGAGGGCAGCTGCTTGCAATCCGAAATAATAGACATTCGTTCGCGGCATTTGTTGCTCAATAAATGATATGAAACGGGCGGGTCAACCGTTCGTTGCCGATTAACCCGCCCCTTCCGCGCGACACTTATTTATTTACATCGTAGCTGGAAACAGATGCGACAACGCGCGCAGCGTCCACATCGGACATTGCCTCGAACTTGACCTTCTCCCCCGGCGCCCATGAAGAAGTGTCCGCATAGGTCTCCTCTGCTTTAACGTCATCTGCATCATAGAGAGCAAGCGTCAGGCCAACGTTTGAGAACGATATACCAGAGGTGTTCTCAACTACGGCTGTATACGTATACAGGCCATAACCGTCATCCGATTTTTCGAAATATGCTCCCTGAATCAAACTGTTGATGGCGTCCTCATTGCGAGTCTTCTCTGCTACGGACTTTCCGTTCTTAATCAATTCGTCGAAATCATCCTTGTATTTCTCCCCGACTTCCAACCCGTAATTATCGACAAGCTTCTTGAGCTGCTCAGACCGCTTATCGTAGACCTTATTCCATTCTTCGTAATAATCAGAAGACGATTGCGAGTAGTCCTCGGTCACTTTAAGCTGATCATCAAGCAGATTCAGATATGCGATGACGTCTTGCTGCATCTTGGAATCCTTGAACCTGGCGTTCTTGAGCTCCTTATCGTTCTTGATCTCGGCCTTAATAGCTTCCTGGATATTCTCGGTTGAATGAGGGTCATCATCGTTTGCATTAGATTCAATAACGTCGGACCTTTTCTCAAACCCCGCGGCGATAACATTCATCGCCTTGTCGTCGACATATTTCGGTTTTTCTGAGTTTGTAGCATTCTGAGAACAGGCCGAGATGAATCCCAGAGAACAGATAAGCAGAACAAGCAAGCCCATCATAGGCTGCATTTTAGTAGCATTTCGTTTCACGACTATTTCCCTTCGATTGACGTTAAGATCCATAGCCCCTCGTCAAAAAGCAGACGAATTGGCGACGCGGTGGCACTATTTGGTTCAAGGGCGTGAACTGGATAAATATCGAGGGAAGGAGTGAGCCCTGTACAATAAACTCCCCTCGTCAAAACGTCTAGCTAAAGAGGACGGACAGACGGCGAACGGTCAAAACCGGTCGCGTCCGCCCGTCTCCAACGATCGAACGTCGATGCGCTGACGTTCAAAAGCATTGCGGCCTCACGCCTCGTAACCTCACCCCCTTCGTATGATCTGATGACATCGCGATAGCTATCCGGGCGTTCGAGCGCCGGTCTCCCAAATCTCACACCACGCAGACGTGCCGACGCGATGCCCTCCGCCTGGCGCTGCTTGATGTTTTCGCGTTCCAGCTGCGCCACGTAGCTCAAAATCTGGAGGACCAGATCCGCCATGAACGTTCCCGTGATGCCATCGGGTTGCTCGCGTGTATCGAGCAGTGGCATATCAAGCACCACGATAGCAGCGCGCCTATCCACCGTAATGCGCCGCCATTCATCGAGGACTTCACGGTAATTGCGACCCAAACGATCGATACTTTTGATAACGAGAACGTCGCCCTCGCGCAGCCTGCGCAGAAGGCGCTGGTACTGGGGGCGCTTAAAGTCCTTACCGCTTGCCTTGTCAGCGTAAATCTGACCCCGTTGAACGGGAAACCTTCCCAGTGCGTCCAACTGGCGGTCCAAGTTCTGGTCCGCGGAAGAGACACGCGCATACCCAAAGATTCGATTGTCCATCATTGCCCCTATCGGCCGCCTCATGGCAGCATCAGCTCAAGCGAGAGCCCACTCACTATAGGGCGTGCAAATTTCGCGAATGGGTTGAGGATATTTTGGCCCTCAAGCACAAGCTATTCAAGCGCCATGCCGATAACGTGTTGGCTTTTAACTGTAATTAACTACTTTTAACCAGAATTAACCAGAATAGAAAACAGTAATGTTGACAGGCCTTGCTGGGATGCGACAAAGGGACAGTCCCTTTGTCGCATCCGTTTACAGGTAGCGACCGGTGATGCTGTTTGAGCAGGCCGCGATGTCTGTCGGTGTACCGGCGCAGACGATTTTGCCGCCGGCGTCGCCGCCGCCTGGGCCCATGTCGATCACGAAGTCTGCGTTGCGGATAAGGTCAAGGTCGTGCTCGATCACGATGACTGTGGCACCCTTGGCAACGAGGCCGTCGAACACACTCAACAGCACCTGGACATCGAGCGGATGCAGGCCAATCGTGGGCTCATCGAACACAAACACCGCGTCGTCCTGCACGCGGCCCATCTCGCTCGCGAGCTTAAGGCGCTGCGCCTCGCCACCCGAAAGCGCCGGCGTGGGCTCGCCGAGTGTGAGGTAGCCCAGACCCAGGTCGTGCAAGGTCTGCAGGCGCGTCTGAACTTTCTTGAGTCCCACCGTGGCGTCGAGTGCCTCGTCCACGCTCATATCCATAAGTTGCGGCAACGTAAGCAGACTGCCGTCCTTGCCCTCGCGATGGATATGCGAGGCGGCCTCGGCGTAGCGCGAGCCGCGGCATGCCGGGCAGACGATCTCGACATCGGGCAAAAACTGCACGTCAAGCGATATGGAACCCGTACCATCACACGTGGGACAGCGCAGGGCACCGGTGTTGTAGCTAAAGGCGCCTGCCTTGTAGCCGGCAGCTTTGGCCTCGGGTGTACGGGCGAAGGCGCGACGCAGCTCGTCGTGGATATCGGCATAGGTCGCCACCGTCGAGCGCACGTTGGCACCGATGGGCGTGGCGTCGATGAGGTTGGCACGGGCGATTCCCTCGGCATCGATCCAGCGCACATGGCGCGGCAAGCGCTCACCGGCCGCTTGCGCCTTAAGTGCGGGGATGAGTGTCTCGAGCACGAGCGTCGTCTTACCCGAGCCAGAAACACCCGTCACTGCGACGAGACGGCCGCGCGGGATATCGACTTTGAGCGGCTTGACGGTATGAATTGCGCCGGTCGCCATGCGAATATGGCCCTGGTCAAACATTTCAACGACGTCCACCTGCGGACGCAGGCGCTTGGGGTCCGAGCGCAAGAACGGCGCGATGCGGCTACCCTGCGATTGCTCAACCTCATCCACCGTCCCGGCAGCAATCACGTTGCCGCCGCCCGCTCCGGCAACGGGCCCCATCTCGACCAGATAGTCGGCTTCTGCCAGCACGCGTGTATCGTGGTCGACGACGACCACCGTATTGCCATCGCCCACCAGGTCGCGCATCACGCCCACCAGGCCGTCGACATTTGCCGGATGCAAACCGATCGAAGGCTCGTCCAACACGTAGAGCACGCCCGTCGAGCGATTTCGCACCACGCGGGCAAGCTGCACGCGCTGACGCTCGCCCGTAGAGAGCGTGGCGCCGGCGCGATCGAGCGAAAGATAGTCAAGCCCCAAGTCGACCAAACGGCGAGCCGTGCTCAAGAACGAATCACAGATGTCCGCTGCCATGGGCTGCATCTCGCCCGGCAACGACGCGGGCACGCCACGCACCCATTCGATCGCCTCGCCCAGCGTCATAGCTGCAGCCCGCGCCAAATTGATACCGCGCACCTGCGGCTGACGCGCCGCCTCGGAAAGCCGCGTGCCACCACAGTCGCGGCATGGCCCCTCGCGCAAAAAGCGCGCAACGCGTTTGAGCCCCTTATCGTCCTTGACCTTGGCGAGCGCATTCTCGACGGTATAGACGGCGTTGTAGTAGGTAAAGTCGAGCGGTGTGGCGCCCTCGCCGTTTTTGGGCACGTAGAGGATATGCTTCTTAACCGCCGGGCCATGAAACACGATATCGCGCTCATGCGCTGTGAGCTGGTTAAACGGCACATCGGTACGCACGCCCATCTCGCCGGCGACTTGCTTCATCAAATCCCACATGAGCGTGCCCCAGGGAAGCACTGCGCCCTCGTTGATGGTCTTGGACTCGTCGGGCACCAGGCTCGCCTCGTCCACCTCGCGCATGACGCCAGTGCCGCCGCAGGTGGGACACGCGCCGCCGCTGTTAAAGGCAAGATCCTCGGCGCTCGGCGCGTAGAACTCGCGGCCGCATGACGGACACGTGAGTGACAGGCCCGCAGCCACGTTAAGGCTCGGCTCCACACGCGCCCCGCAATGCGGGCACATGTGATGGGCGCAGCGGCTAAAGAGCAGGCGCAGGCTATTGTTGAGCTCGGTCATGGTGCCAAAGGTGGAACGCACGCCCGGTACGCTGGGGCGTTGATGCAATGCGAGCGCCGCCGGCACATGCAGCACCTCGTCCACCTGGGCGTGCTCGGCCTGGGTGAGCCGTCGGCGGGTATAGGTGCTGAGCGCCTCCAGGTAGCGGCGCGAGCCCTCGGCATAAAGAACACCCAACGCCAGCGAGCTCTTGCCCGAGCCCGACACACCGGCAATACCCACGAGCTTTCCCAGCGGAATATCGATATCAATGTCTTTGAGGTTATGGACGCGTGCGCCACGCACCTCGATAGCGTCTGGTTGTTGCGGCAACTTTATCGCCCCTCTTCTGCCTGCTTGCGCCAGTCGTCGCAGGTCAAATACGTAAAGTGCTCGGTGCGCACGTCGCCCATAAGCTCGCAGGGGACGTCGTGTTCAACATGATGCGGTACGAACCCGCATTTTTGCTGAACGCGCAACGACTTATTGTTGCCCTCATAGTATCCGCACCATAACGCCTTGCAGCCGAGCGTTTCAAACGCATAGCGCTGCACGGCTCGCACAGCTTCGGGAGCGAAGCCCCGACCCCAGAAAGGCTTGGCAATCCAATAGCCCACTTCGAGCTCGAGACCCGCGCCTTGGTGGCTCGACTCGCAGCGGGACGGCATGAGCCCGATGCTGCCCACGGGCTCGTCTGTCTCAGCAAGGCACACGGCAAAGGTATGGGGAGCGGAAAAGACCGTCCGAATAATTTCTCGGCTTTCTTCGATGCTTCGATGTGGCGGCCAACCTGCTGACGGCCCCACGTCTGGGTCACTCGCGTATGCAAATAGAGCCATCGCGTCCGCCTCACGCCACGGACGAAGCGTCAAGCGCTCAGTATGAATCACCATGTTTGACCTCTCATCTGCCAATGTGACAAAGGAACTGCCCCTTTGTCACATTACTCGTGCCATAAAATGCGATCGCGAATGTACTCGCCCAGCATGGGCACGGTAAACCGGACAAGACCGTATCCGGCAGCCTCGATGACGCGCTCGCGAATCAGGCTTGCGCGATATTTACTCGCCCAACTCTGGGTGCGGTCGCAGCGCTCGATGATGTCTGCCATGCGCGTCGGCTTGTCCTCGTCAACCGCCATCGCCTCGATAAACAGACGCTGCGGGCTGCGCAACCCGTAATACAGCGGTGCGTCGACCGCTTCGTAGAACTCGGAGATGGCATCCGTGTGGCCAGCCTCGACATCGCGCTTTTCAATGGTCTGTGAGCCACGGCGAACGGCCGCCCGCCACATGTAATATCCCACGAGCTGAACCATATAGGGATGGCCCATGCTCTTGTGCGCCGCAAGGTCCGCCGTCTCTGCGTCAACGCAAAGACCAGCGTCCTCGACCGTCTGGACATATGAATCGCGCACCTTGGGCAAAGAGATCGCCCCCAACGTACGCTTCTGAGCACGGCGTAAAAACGTCACGCTCGGCTCTTCTAGCAGGTCGTCCACCATGCTGGGCAGGCCGGCAAACACCAAGGCAAGACCGCGCTGCTCGCTATCGGGCAGGCCCGTGGCATCTTGGTCTCCCAGCACCTGCTGATAGAGAACGGCCAAGGCAGCCAACTCCTCGATAGATGCCGACTGCGCTTCGTCAATCGCAAACAGGATGCCTTTTCCCGACCCAAGCTTTTTCAGGCGTTCGTTGACCAACCCACGCAACGTTTCGCCCTTTGCGCGCGCCGCCTCGACCGACATACGCCCGAATGATGGGCCGAATTCCATAGATGTCACGACGGGCTTGTTTGAACGAAGCGCATCGGCTAGGCGGTCGCATAAGCCAAGCGACGCCGAATCGGAAACGACCGCCCAACCGCGCTCTGCCGCCAAGCGCTGCAGCTCGCGCAGCAGAACCGTTTTGCCACAGCCGCGGTTTCCTGTAATGAGCATGAGCCTGCCCGGCGCACCGGCGCCGTTATCGAGCCCTTCCTCGAAATCTTCGATGACCGACTCTCGGCCGATGAGTATCGGAGGCCGCTTGCCAGCCGTGGGCTTAAAGGGATTTGGATTCATGTCGGCCTCCTCGGATTGGCAAACGCTCTCTACAGTTATACCAACTTATACTGAGTTATACCAACTGAATGTGACAAAGGGGACTGTCCCTTTGTCACACGCGGCCGAAGAATTCGGCATCTGCCGCGCGCCAGGGACGAAAGGTCGCGGAATCGATGCGGACGTGCGCCGCGGCGGGGACGTCGTGCCACTTGACGGTGTAACCGGCGCCGTGGGAGCAGAAGACCGAGTCGGGCGTGTTAGGCAGATCGGCTTCGGGCTCATAGGCGGCCGTCTCGATCACGCGCTCGGCATCATGGCAGGGCGCATAGCCCGCGAACTCCAAGTACAGATGCCCGCGGCCACTCGTGTAGGTAGCCACCTCCAGCGCATAGTCCTGAACCTCGGATGCCGGCACGCGGCCTACGAGCTTGGCGCGATCGTCCAGCATCGTCGGCGGCTCGTACTCGGCACCCATACGCGTGGCGTCAGAAAGCGCACGGCCCATGCACTCCCCTGGCACCTCGAGCTCAAAGCGATACCACGGCTCTAGCAGCACCGCCGCACCCGCCTCACACGCCTGCATGAGTCCCTGGCGAATCGCGCGATACGTTGCCTGGCGAAAGTCGCCGCCCTCGGTGTGCTTGGCATGTGCATGGCCGCCCGTGAGCGTAATGCGCATATCGGTGATGGGCGAACCGGTCAGCACGCCCAGGTGGTCACGCTCCATGGCATTGGTGAGCGCCAGGCGTTGCCAGTTCAGGTCGAGCTCGTCGGTCGAGGTCACGGTGCCAAACTGCACACCCGAGCCCGCTGGCAACGGCTCAAGACGCAGGTGTACCTCGGCATAGTGACGCAACGGTTCAAAGTGGCCCACGCCCTCGACCGGCTGCGAGATGGTCTCTTTATAGAGGATGCCGCCGGGCTCAAACTCAACCGAAAGGCCAAAGCGATCGGCCAGCACGCGCTGCACGACCTCGAGCTGCACGGCGCCCATCAGCTGCAAGTGAATCTGCTCAAGATGCGTGTTCCAGCTTACGCCGAGCATGGGATCCTCGTCGGCAAGCTCGGTCAGCGCCCGGAACACCGTATGGACATCGTGCTCGCCCGGCAGCACCGTATAGGTGAGAACCGGCGCGATGATCGGCTGCTCGCCCATGGGCTCTGCGCCCAGGGCATCACCTGGACGAACGTGCGCGAGGCCCGTCACGGCGCAGATACCACCGGCGGCAACTTCCTGGGCAAGTTCGTATTTCTCACCGTTATAGATGCGCACCTGGTCGATCTTCTGCTCCCACACCTCGACACCGGAGCGCCCCTCAATCACCTGTTTTGCACGCAGCACACCGCCCGTCACCTTGACCCACGCAAGACGCTCGCCGCGGTCTCCACGACTCACGCGGTAGACTCGTGCTGCAAACTCTTGGGGCCACGTCCGCTCGCGCATCAAAGCGCACATGCCGTCGAGCAGCTCCGCCACGCCTTGGTCTTTGAGCGCCGAGCCGGCAAAGCAGGGGAACAACCTGCGCTCGGCCACCATGCGCGAAAGCGTGGCAGCCGAAAGCTCCCCCGCCTCAAGAAACTCATCGAGCGCCGCCTCATCCAGCGCCGCAGCATCCTCTTGCACGACGCCGCCTGCCAGCAAGCCCTCGGCATCTAGACAGCCCTCGGAAAGACGCTGGCCGAGTTGCGCCAACAGCGCATCGCGACCAGGGTTTTCAAGATCGATCTTGTTGATAAAGATGAACGTCGGAATGTCGTAGCGAGCAAGCAGTCGCCACAGGGTTTCGGTATGACCCTGCACGCCGTCGTTGGCTCCCACCACCAGGATTGCATAGTCGAGCGCGCGCAGCGTGCGCTCCGCCTCGGCCGAAAAATCGACATGGCCGGGAGCGTCCACGAGCATAACGTGGGTGTCGCCGTGGTCGAGCACGGCCTGCGACGAGAAGATCGTGATGCCGCGCTCGCGCTCAATCTCGTTCGTGTCAAGATGCGAGTCGCCATCGTCCACGCGCCCGCGTTTGCGAATGCGGCCGGCATGAAACAGCATGGCCTCGGCCAGCGTGGTCTTACCGGCATCGACATGTGCCAGAATTCCTATGACCGCTTGCTTCGACATGATCTCCCCCGTTGATAGCCCGCCGACCCCGCAGGGTACGCTTTTGTCACACACTGGATGATACAATTTACGAGCCGGCGGGCGAAGCGGGCCCTATCCCCCGACCGAGCTCATCGCCCCGCGTTGCCGCGCGGCGATTTTCGTAGGTTCGCGCCTTGCGAAAGCCGGCACCTCCCCTTTTTCTGCATGGGCTCATCTGGGGCGGTGGCAATGCGAGCCCCACAACAACGAGGAGCCACCATGAAGGCACTGCTCAACGAATTCAAGGAATTCATCAATCGCGGCAACGTGATGGACATGGCCGTCGGCGTCATCATTGGCGGCGCGTTCACTGCCATCGTGACCTCGCTTACCGACAACATCATCAACCCGCTCATCGCCGTCATCGCCGGCGGCAGCGCCACCGAGATCTCGGGGCTGGTGGTACCGGGTACCAATATCGACTTTGGCGCGTTCATCGGCGCGTGCATCAACTTTTTGATTGTGGCGGCCATTGTCTTTGCCATCGTCAAGGCGTTTAACAAGGCACAGGAGATTGGCGACAAGTTGGCCGGCGCCCCCGCCGAGGAAGCCGCCCCCAAGCCCGTCTGCCCTTATTGCCTGGAAGAGGTAAATGAGGGCGCGACCAAGTGCCGCCACTGCGGAAGCGAGCTTCCCAAGGCGTAGCCAGCATTTCCCTAACGACGAACGTTGGTCTTTTGCCCAGCCAAAACATCACTTGCAAACAGAAATGGCCCCGCTTGGGGCCATATTTCGTTCGCACGAACTGTTGATACGAGGTGCTGCCCTTACGCCTCGCGCAGCCAGTCGAAGGCGACGCGCGGCGTGCCGTCCGACACATACACGATACCGGCACGCTTAAACCCAGCCCTGGCGATGGCGCCCTGCATGGGCAGGTTGTCTTGGTGCGTGTCGATGCGCAGGTGGTCGACGCGCTCCTTGGCAAAGGCAAACATCGCGGCCGCAACGCCATGCGTGGTGCCGTCGGATGCCACGCGGTGCAGCACGGCATACGGGACGTCGCTGCGCCATTGACCGTCCTCGATCACATCATAGGAGCTGTCCGGGCCCGGCAAAAAGGCGAACGTCGCCACCACGCGACCGTCCTCCTCGCATACATAGCTACCGCCCGCAGCGATATCGCTTTTGAGCTGCTCGGCCGAGGGCGTGCCTACCGGCCACTGCGTAGCATTGCCATGCTCGCGCATAGAAGCGCGGGCGACGTCGTAGATAGCCATGACGGCGGGAATGTCGGTATCGAGGGTTTTTCTGATGATCACGCGGCGACCTCACGTTTATTGGTATCACTTTAATTGAGCAATGATACCAGCGTTTGGAGAGGGGCACGAAGCAGATGGGAAGCAAAAAGCGAGCCGCCTGGTCAAAGGCCAAAAGCGAGTTTTTGGGCGCTGCCACCGGCGGCGATATGAGCGACTTGTTTGCGCGCGAAGGCAATCGTCGCGACGCCCTAGATGCCGAGCGTGACGAGGCGTGGCGCTACAAGTCGTGCGAGCGCAAGAACCGCTACGACACGCGCGCCGAGGCCGAAGCCGTCATGGCCGATTGCGAGAACCGCGGGCGTCGCGGCCTGGCCTGCTACAAATGCGAATACTGCGGCGGCTGGCACCTGACGTCGCATCCTTGGAAATAGATCGCGCTGCGCCCTCGCGTTGAGCGCTACTCGGCAGACGACGGACGCGGCGGCACCAAAACGTCGTAGCGAACGGCCTTACCCGCTAGCTGATAGCTCGGCTTTATACCGGCAAGCAACGGGCCCTTCACCGGTCGTTTAATAACGACTTTACGCGGATGCACGGCAAGTGCGGCCTCGACCAACGTCTCCTCGTCGGCGCACGGCTGCTCCAAATGATGCAGCAACTGAAACTTCTTTTTGACCGCCGCGCTCTTGGTGCGTTCGGGAAACATGGGATCCAGATATACCACGTCGGGAGCTGTGAGCTCACCTTGCTCAATCGAAGCGGCGGTCTGGTGAAGCCCGGCGATGCTATCTTCGCCGGCATGCAGACGCATGCGGGCCACGGCATCCGCAAGCGCCGGATCATCCGCCGCGCGGTCCAAGGCATCCTGGAGCAGCGCCGCGATTACACGGTCCTGCTCATACAAATCGACCGCAAAGCCCGCGGCGGCCAACAGCAGCGAATCCTCGCCAAAACCTGCCGTCGCATCGATTGCCCACGGATGTTCAATACCTTTCGTGCGTGCGGCCTTCACCAGCAGCTCCTGCTGCAGACGGCCCTGCTTGAGTCGCGGGAGCATGCGGGCAAAATCGGCGCGCAGCTCCATCGCGCCATCGGTGAGCGTGAGGCCCTCGGGCATCCTGGTTAGCTCAAGCCCTGCAGCCCGAGCAACAGAAAAGGGATCGGCGACACCCATGGACACTCCTTAGCAAGCAAAACGAATACGCGGAGCGCCGTTCATGCCGGCACCCAACCGTCCGTTATTGTCCCACATGCGACATGGCCCACAGCATCCCAATGCAAAGCACCGCCATCAATCCCGTGCACACGGCGGCGATCACAGAATCACTCATGCGCCTTCCCAACGACCGCGGCTCGCGCGCCTGCTCCGCTCCGTACATCATGGTTCCTCCTTCGGTCCAGCTCTTACCATGGCCTCATCATCGCAGCGCCGCGCATGGGCTGCCATCGATTTGGCTTACGCCCAGCTTTCCTTTTTGAAAGGTTGGGCCGCACGGGCTCAAAGCGCTTTCAAACGCACGCATCGCCTCGTTGAACTACAATGTGCTTCACGATATGTGCCGTAACCTGGGTGCGACAGATTTTCCGCGCCCGCATCGAAAGGACCAGTCATGAGCGCCGCTCGCAAGACACTCAAAATCCTTGCCCTGATTTATTTTGTTCTGGGCATCGCAAGCCTCGTCATTGGAATCGCCGGCATCGCGACCGGCAAGCTCGAGTCAACCTACGGACCGAACGCCATGCTCGCCGCCGTCGTGATTATCGCCAAGGGCCTCATCGACCTCGCCGCGGGCGTTGCGGGCATCAAGGGCGCCAACAAGCCTTCGCAGGTGGATGGCGCGTTTAAGCTCGGTATTGTTGCCGCGGTCGCCACGCTCGCTCAGGCCGCGCTCACGCTCCCCGCACTCGGCGGCAGCAGCGTTAACATCGTGGCCTTTGTCATCGTGGTGTACGACCTGTTCTTTGTTCAGCAGGCACACGCCGTCAAGGCCGAGAACAAGGATCGTCTGTAGGCGCCTGTCTCCCATAGCCTTTGCAATCAAGCAGCTAAAGAGGGCCGATCGCGTAGCAACGCGGTCGGCCCTCTACGTTTGCCCAGATAAAACCTGTCAAAATAAACCTATCCCTTTTGGCAGGTTAGTGGCGGTACTCGGCGATGATGAAGTCGATGTCCGTTTGGAGGGTATCGAGGTTTGCCAGGCGCTCTTTGTCCGCCGGACGCGTGCGGTAGTAGTACGGCGTCATCTGGAATACGGCCTCGATGTCGGCCTGTGTCGCCAGCGTGATGTTCGCTGTCACGCGTTGTGTGCCGACCAGTTTAAGCTCAGTGGTTTCCGGCAGCTTTTCGTCGTTGAGGTACGGCGTGTCGTAGAGCACCTCTTTGAGCCCAAACAGGTGACGGGCACCCGGTACCACCGTATAGAGCGAGCCCTCAGGCGCCAGCACACGGGCGAACTCGCGCTCGTTAAAGGGCGCAAACAGCTCGGTCACCATGTCGAAGGTGCCGTCTGCCACGGGAATGTCCTTCATGTTGGCCACAAAGTAGGTCGCGTCACCGCGCTTGGCAGCTAAGCGCACCATTTCTTTACCAAGGTCAAAGCCATAGGCATCAACGCCCGACACTGCACCCATCGCGCTCGTGTAATAGCCCTCACCGCAGCAGATATCGAGCAGCGTCATGGGCCCATCCGTAGACGCCGCGAGTTCAGCCGCCCGGTCGCGCACCAGCTCGACCATCGCATCGCGCAGCGGTGCGTAATACCCACGGTTTAGAAAATCGCGACGGCTGCGTGCCTGCGACTTGGGATCGCCCATGGAGTCGCCACTCTTAGACGAGCGCAACAGGTACAGATAGCCCTCGCGCGCACGATCGAACCGATGCCCGCCCGCACATGCAGCCCCACGCTCGTCGTCCACCAACGGCTCATGGCAAACGGGACACAACAACATGGCAACTCCTTAGCGCGGACAACACAGCGCCCACCATTGTCTCACGCCTCCCCCACCTAGTCATTGGGGACGTTCCTGAATGACCAGTCGTTTAAGAACGTCCCCAATGACTAGTCTATGTGCTGACAGAAAAGAAACGTTCCCCCCAAGTACCGGCTGATCGCATTAGGAGTATCATCGTCTGCGCAAATTAGCATTGAAGCGCATATAAGAGATTGAGAGCGTATGGCTGATACCGCATCTAAGCACATTGACATGACGACTGGCTCGCTGTGGCGCAACATTCCCCTGTTCGCCTTTCCCGTTGCCGCGACGAGCATCCTCGAGCAACTCTCGAACCTTATCGCCACGGTCATTATCGGCAACTTCTCGGGCGACCAGGGAACCCTGGCCATGGCGGCGGTCGGCTCCAACGTTCCGCTTACCAGCCTGATGATCAACCTGTTCATCGGCCTGTCGCTTGGCTCCAACGTGGTTATCGCCAACGCCATCGGCCGTAACGACCAAAACATGGTCAAGCGCGCCGTCCACACCTCGATCCTCATGGCGCTCGTGGGCTTTATCGTCATCGCACTGGGCGAGGTCTTTGCCGAGCCCATGCTCGCCGCACTCAACGTTCCGGCAGAGACCATGCCGCTCG
>OQWM01001697.1_pt1 | contig 15108 bp, 9 predicted proteins | sample 1691531 | NCBI WGS metagenome assembly OQWM01 (sample SAMN03418257, study PRJEB22391) | human gut metagenome | biome: human-gut; feature: organic feature; material: feces | host: Homo sapiens | place: Tanzania | collected 2013-01
ATACAGATTGCGACGATCCCAATCGCCGCCTGCCAGACCTTGAGGACAAACCGAGAGCACCTGCACCCCCGCCAGCTCAAAGTAGTCGGGACATTCCCACATAAAGCCGAAACGCTCGCGCGGACGAATCCGATTCCGCAGTTTCCAATCAATCAGATTGTCAGAGCTAAACAGCAGTACTTCGCCCTCATCGGAGCAATATCTTGGTCCATGAGCCCGCATAAACAGCTGCTCCCTCGGCGACTCGCAACCGCGGCATGCAGTATCCACCTCAACATGCCGGCGTGCACCCTGGAACATCAAATAACGACCGCAAGGCACATCGGCGCGCCAAACCTTAGGATCGCGAACATGGCACGTCAGATCGTCAGGATAGTCATCGTTCGTCATCAAAAGACGCTTGGCGCCAAACGTAAATCCATCTGCCGAATCGACCATAACGGTATTGGCCTCACGGCCCCCATCAATGTAATCATAGCAACCGTCCACATCGGCCTGCTTAACGTTGCCCGTATAGAACATCGAAATGCGACCATCGTGGACGAGCGCAGAACCCGAGTACACACCATGGCAATCGAAAGGTTCATCGGGAACCAAAGCCGGCCCGTGGTCCTCCCAAGCTACTAGATCGCGGCTCGTCGCATGGCCCCACATCTTGGAACCGCCTCCGGCAGCGTCGCAGGGTGCATACTGATAGTACGCATGGAATACGCCGTTATGCTGATACAGGCCATTGGGGTCATTGAGCCATCCGCACGGTGGCATCACATGAAATCGTTGACCCCACCGATACGGACGCTGAGCCGCGCGCTCCACGCAGTCCTTCGTAAGGCGCATCAAATCTGTTTTGAGTGAATTGCCCATTACGTCATCCTCTTCTTGTTACGCGCCCGTGGGCGCATTGCGCGCCATAGCCTCACCAGCCACAGCGCGCAACGAAGTTCGTTATCAATCTATTTGGAGCATGGTTCCCATCAGAACCGCCCCGGCGTCGTGCTAGGCGATTTCGTCCTTAACGGTTTCCTCGCCAAAGCCAAAGATAACGTGCAGGGCAGCGGTGCCAAAGAAGGCGATGGCCATACCGATGCAGAACATCGGAATATCGGTCGCCGTGACGATCGAAGGGAAGCCGCCCGCCGTAGACATCTCGCCGCAGCCCGTGGCGGCCACAAAGGCGCCGGCAACTCCGGTCATCAGGCACATCTCGGCCATAGACTTGCGATAGCGCAGGGCGATGCCGTAGATAACGGGCTCGGTGATACCACCAAGCAGCGCAGGGATCAGCGTAGACAGAGCAACGGACTTGAGCTCAGGGTTCTTAGCCTTGATGAACACGCCCGCGGCGGCACCAGCGGCAGCAAAGATCGTGGTGTCCAGCACGGCCATAACCGGATCGGAGCCCAGCGAGGCGATGTTGGCGATAAGAACCGGGATGATGGCCCAGTGCAGGCCAAACAGAACGACGAACATCCAGATAGCGCCCAGAATAAAACCAGCGGGAATCGGCATGGTGCCCATGAGCCACATCACCAGGTTGGAGAGGCCGGCGCCGACGTAATAACCAAAAGGACCGACCAGCAGCATGGTCACCGGGACAACAACAAGCAGGCACAGGGTGGGAACGATAACGACCTGCAGGTCCTTGTAGACGACGCGCTTAAGGAAACGCTCGACAACATACAGCAGGGTCGTGGAAAGCATCGCGGGGAACACCGTGGACGCATAGCCCATGAGCACCATCGGGATACCCAGGAAGCTGCTCACGTCGCCGCCGCTGCCAAGGGCCGTAAAGTTGGGCTCCAGCAGCGATGCGCCAACCGCGGCGGCCAGATAGGGATTGGCGCCGAGCTTACGAGCCATCGAGACCGAAAGCACAATGGGCAGGAAGTAGAAAATAGAGTTGGAAGCAGCCGCAAGCACAGCATAGGTGCTGGAATCGGCGGCAAGGCAACCCGTCATGGTGCAGATCTGCAGAATGGCCTTGATGATGGCTGCGCCGCAGAACGCCGGAATGATCGGTGTAAAGCTGCCCGAAATCACATCGAAAACCTTATTGCCGTAGAACTTGACGGCGTTGACGAAACCGGGCTCGCGCTTGGGAGCGTCGTCCTCGGCGGCATCGACGGAACCCTTGCCAAACGATGCGCCCAGCTCGTTGATAACCTCGGAGTACACGCTATCGACCGTGGGGCCGACAATAACCTGATACTGCGTGCCCATATCTGCAACGCCCAGAATCGGAAGGCTCTCGAGCGCCTCCTTATCGGCCTTGCTGTTATCGACCAAATTGAAACGCAGACGCGTTGCGCAATGCGTAACGTGCTTGATGTTGGACTGACCGCCCACAAATTCGATGATCTTCTCGGCATCAACCGAAGCTGCCATGAGCGAACACCTCTCCCCTTACAACCGAACATAATGACAGCGTCACTGGGGAACCATCGTCTTTGATCCATCCCGTAGATGCGCTACATCATACGCAACTAAATGAGTCGATCCGATGGCTTTACCCGGGTTTCCCCATGTGACGGTTACTACTGTAATCGTTTTCAGTGTAACTGCAATCGTTTTCAGTTTGGGACAACCGCGAACGGTAGCATTTCAGCCGCGAACGGCAAATTTATTCGATTTACTCCTTGATAACGTGGCCCAACTGCACCTGACGAGGGTTGTCGGCCTTATTGGCACCGGCCTCCATAAGGTCAAGCACCATGTCTGCAGCGGTCTTCCCCATCGTCATGGCACCAAAATGGACTGTAGCAATGCCACCGGTCACCGCGCGCAAAAACTGGTTGTCACCAAAACCCGAAACATGGCGAGCAGGATCTATGAAGCCGAACTCTTTCATTGCACGAATCGCACCCGCGGCCATCGTATCGGTCGCGCAGGAGATGAACTCGGGCACCATATTTCCTTTAAGCAGGTCTTGCGCGCAAGCGTAACCACCCTCAACAGTGAAGGGGCTTTCGCGATAGAGAGAATCATCGAGCGGACGACCGGCATCGTCGAGCCCCGCGCGAAAACCGTCCTCACGCAACGCACCAGCCGACACATCCCTGCGGGTGGCACCGATATAGGCAATGGGACCGTCGTATTGGGCTGCAACGAGGTGAGCTAGATCGCGCGCCGCCTCAAATTCATCGTAGTAGACGCAATTTTGCCCTTCAACAAGTTGTCCAGCCACCACGATGGGAACGTGAGCGGACTTAAAAAACTCAACATGTTCAGGTGTAATCACCGTACCAGCAAGAACGATGCCGTCAACAGGATACGACTGGAATAGCTCCAAAAAGGAAACCTCACGCGCGGGGTCGTTGCCCGTATCGGCCAATAGCATCTGATAACCCTCGGCCTGAAGGCGCCCGCCAATACCAGCCGTAAGGCGACTAATGGATTCCGAATTGATCTTCGGCACGATGACGCCGATGAGTTTGGTGGAGCCCGTGCGCAGGGCGCGGGCCTGGTTGGACCGCACGTAACCGGTCTGCTCAATCGCCTGTTTAATGCGCTCGGCCTTATCGGCCGAAATGTATCCACCGTTGAGATAGCGCGAGACCGCGGCATTCGAAACGCCCGCCAGCTCGGCCACATCTTTCATCTTTGCCACGAATACCCCTGTCATTGAAATCGCTTTCACCATGATACCTGTTCGTTCCGGCGTTCTGACGAACGACGGACTGCTCGACGCTGCGCGGGCATCTGCCGGGCGATCTGCTCGCTAGGGTTCTACCCGTGATACTCGCCGTTATATTGAATCAGTGTCAAATCCTCCACGCCGTCGAGCGCGCGGATAGCGTCTGCGTAGGGCATGTCCACGCCGTCCGAGAACACCTCAACGGCCATCTCCACCTTGTCGCCACGCATGGTCTTAGACTTGACCGTGAACTTGGTGCGACCGAAGGCGCGCACGATATCGTCGCCGGTGGTCTGGCCCGTGTAGTGGATGACCATCATGTACACGCGCGCCTTGTCCTGGTGGCTCGCAAAGCCGGCGATCATCACCACGATGACCACCGCCGTCAGCCCCACGAGCGCGTACATGCCGGCGCCCGCCGTAATGCCCGTGGTAATGGCCCAAAACAGATACAGCAGGTCGAGCGGGTCCTTCACCGCCGTACGGTAACGCACGATGGACAGGGCACCGACCATACCGAGCGAGATGACCACGTTAGTCGAGATCGCAAGCGTAACCATGCACGTAAGCACGCACATGCCCACGAGCGTCACGGCAAAGCTGCGCGAGTACACCACGCCGGTAAAGAAACGCTTGTACACGTAATAGATCAGGATGCCCATGGCGAGTGCCACGAGCAGCGAAAGACCGATCTTGGCAGGATCGACCTGGCCAAACGCCTCCAAAACGGAGTTCTTAAAGAAGTCTCTGGTGCTCATGGTCTAGATATCCCCTCGGTTCTCAAAATCCGATTCCCAGTAGTTAAAGCCGCGCAGGTAGGCGGTCTTTTCGTAGCATAGGCAGTACTTGGAGACCGCCGTGAGCTCCGCCGCACCCGGCGGCACCATATCGCGCACAAGCTGCGGGCAAAACTCCGTAAACTTGACCTCCATCACCAGCTTGCCCGGTTCCAGCACGGGCAGCGCGGGCAGGGTCGCGTCAAAGATATCGAAGCTTCCCACCGCGGCGCGCACATTCATGTCAAACGTGATGCGCACGGTGCCCTCGTCCATCACCCATGGCTCGCGCTCGTAGTCCACGATGGTCCGCGGACGCATCATGTTGCAGATGCACTCGATGTAGAACTCGCGGCAGAGCTGGTGCGGACTGTGCAGCAAAAAGTCGTAGTCGCCAGCCAGGATCTGCTCAAACTCGCCGCGCGTGAGCGGTGCGTCCTCCTTGTAGATCCAGCTTCCGTACTTCTTTTTACGCTCGAGCTTAATCACCTTATCGCCGCCGTTGTAGATGCGCACGCGATACTTCTTGCGCATGAGGATGCCGGCGTCTTTTTCCTCGTAGGCCGAGTTACAGTAGTCATCGAAGTACAGGCTGCGAATGGTGTAGCCGCCCGCCTGCGCATGCTTGTCCAGTTTAAACACCGGCGCCATGCGGCAGGCCAGCGCGGCGTGCTCGCCCTCATTGATGAGAAACTTGAGCTCATGGCGGTAGCGCTCCCGCGTGGTGCGCACGGGAGGAGCCGCCAAGCGCTCAAGCAGCGCGCTAGCCCTCCTCATACGTATCCCCCACGACCTTGCCGCCGTCCTGGACATAGAAGCACAGCATGCCGTACTGCTTGCCGTCGTCGGTCACGTAATAATCGAACGCGTCTTGCGTATAACCGTCGGAGTTGGTGGCACGCACACGCACAAAGTACTGGCCGGTATCGGGCGCATCGCACGTTACCTCGGGCAGCAGCACATCCTCGGCCTTAAAGACCACGTCCTTGATGGCGTAATCACGCGCCAGCTCCACGGTATAGCGAATATCGCGCGCCTTAAAATCGTAGGACGCATCCCAGTTTATGCGCAGCTTACCGTTATCAATCTGCGGCATGCCAATGTAGAACGGCATGGGCTTCTTATAGCTCTCGCGGAAGCTCTTGTAGTTCTCCTCGATCTCGGCCGGAATCGCCGCGGCAATCTGCTCGTATTGGTCCTTGGTAACGGGCAGGTTATCGATATCGGGCGCGGCAAACACGAGCGACTCGGTGACCTCGCGATAATGCTTGATCATCTTGGCCAGGCGCTCCTCGGTCATATACGAGCGCAGGTCCTTGACGGCAGCGTCGAGCTCACTGCGGAACGACTTACTGCGCAGCGCGCGATTGAACAGCACATTGCCCCAGTAGTTGCTTACGCCACGTTCCCAGCTCGCATAGTCCGAGAACCCCGTCAGGCTCAACTCCAGCTTACGCAGCATGCCGTCATTGTCCCAATCGAGGAAGTACCAGGTATTGGAATTGAGCGGGCTGTACAGATAGCAGTTACGGTTCTGCGTGTCGCAGTTGCCCGTTAGGAGCTGAAACGCCAGCCAGTAGACCAGGTTCTCGGTATCAAAGTAGGTCGCGAGTACGTCGTCGATCTTTTGAGACTCGTCGTTGAGCGCATCGAGCATCTCGATGAGCTTGGTGTGGTCCGAATCGCCCTTGATCTCGAGCATGCCCTCGAACGCCGCCTGATTGTAGTCGGGGTCATCGGCAAGCTTGATGGTGTCCTCGTAGCGATGGAAATCGAAGCTGTTCACCTTGTACAGGTGCCCGCTCTTATCGAGCCCGTGCGCCTTAAGCGCCGTCTTGTTGAGCTGCTCTACCTGCGTAAACAGACCGTAGTCCTCAAAGGTATCGTTGGATTTTTCGGTCTGGTCGCACACCCACAGATGCACAAACTGCGTACGCAGACCCATCATCTGGGGAATGCCGCGGATAAGGTCGTAGGCCATCTTGTTGCGAAAACGCATGCCCTCGCCCATATGCTTGTTGAGAGCAATAGCGCGCTGCTGACGCCAGGTACCCTTGCCCTTTTTGAGCTCCACTTTGTAATTCTTTTGCGTGTTGGTGCTCGACGTCTGGCCGCGCACCTGCACGGTGGAATTAGGAGCTTCCTCGTCGTAGCCCACCTCGCCGGCAACCGGGCCGTCTTCGTCGCCTGCCTGCAGCAAGCCCATGACCTGATAGCGTGTCACGCCCATATCGGCATAGTCATAGACCGAGTACGTATTGATCTCGGCCCAACTATGGTCTGTATTCTCGGAGCTGTTGCCGCGCGAGACCGTCAGATACATGGCCACCATGCCCGAGTCGTCGTAGACCTCGTACAACTCGTCCTTGTCGCGCAAGTGTTTGGCCCCGTCCGAAACCTCGGCCTTTTTGATCTTGCCCTGCTTTTTGACCTTTTTGGTCGAGGAGTCCTCCTGCGCCGAGCAGCCCGAAAGCAGCAGCGTGCCGGCTGCCGCCTCGATCAGGCGGCGACGCGATATCATCCTATCGGTCATCAGGACCTCCCCAATGGTCTTGGTATATGCGAACCACCGTGCGTTCAAACGCGCCATGCGGCTCGCCGGTTTGGCGACGCTCCTCATAGCGCTGCTCGGCACGGTCGAGCAAGCGGCCCAGCTGCGTAAAACGACCCGTCTTGTCGGTCGCCACGATGGGCTGCTGGCTCAGGATACGATACGGCAAGTTGGCGGTATAGGTGTCGAGCCGCATCAGCGCCACAACAAAAAACACCGCCGCGCCCAGCAAAAAACCAAAGCCGTAGAACTGCTGCGGCAAAAACAGTAACACGGCCGTCGCCAGCCCCGCCACGCCCGCAAACAGGCCCGAGGCCAGCACGGCCCCCTTGTAGTCGGTAAAGTACAGCAAGATGAGCATCACCGTATTGCCCACGGCATACAAGCCATATCCCACGCACAGCGTGCGAAAGTACCCATGCATCAGGTTGTTGAAGCCCAGCGGCAGGGCCGAGAGCACCGTGGTCTCGAGCGAGATGACCGCCGCCGTCACAAACAGCTGCTTAAGCGCGCAAAAGCGTAGCTCGCTGTTGAGCGTGGAGAGCATCTCCTCCTCGGCCACCACAATGTCGCCCACCACACCGCCATCGTTAAACAGGCTGTAGTAGTCGCGGTAGCGCGGGTAGAAGTTGACCTCGACCGACACCACAAAGTTGACGGTCGTGACGAGTATCGTCAAAAACGCGATGAGCGCCGGAACGTCATGGTAGGGCGCACCATAAAACAGGCCCTTGACCTGCACGCCGATGGGCCCGGCCCAAATAATCACCAGGTGCGCAAAGAGCCCCAAGTTGGTAAACAGACCCGTGAGCGCCAGCGGCATAAACTCGTCGAGCCAGCGCAAAAAGAGCCAGGGGCTGCGATCGCTCTGCGGAAAATACCGGTACAGCAGCACCACGTCCCAGGCGAGCATCACGCCGTAACCCAGGGCGATCGATGCCAGTAGACCCTCGACCGGCGGCAGTCCCAGCGCCAGCGCGGCCAGGGCGCACAGGCACGCCACGCCAATGGCGGCGGCAAAACTGCACAGGATGCCACGGTAGTCCTTAATGGCCGTAAGGTAGCTCATGCCGTTCCAGTTGACGATCATAATGTTGAACAGCCACAGGCACAGCAGGCCCTGCAGCAGCGTGGCGCCCGAGAACAGCAAAAAGACGCCGTAGAGCACGGTGCCCGCAACCAGCATGATGGCGTTGGAGCCCCAAAACGAGGGCAGGACCTCGTCCTCGCGCTCGGCAAAGAGCATATCGGCCAAAAAGCGCGTGACGGGCATGGAGAAAAAACTCGTGAGCGTGAGCGAGGCCAGCAGCGTGTAGGTCACCATGCACACGAGTAGATCCTGGTTGGCGCGACCGACGCCCCACAAGCCGCACAGCACCAGAATGCCCACCTGCAGCAGCACGCCCAGCAGCATGGGGCCCGTACACACAATGCCGGCGTAGCCATAGGCTCGCATGGTGGCAAACAGGCCCTTGCGCTTAAACAGGCGCTTGAGTTCAAAACCAATTCCGGCCATCGGCTACACCTCCTTCTGGGGCAGGTCGAACGCACGCGCAGTCTCGTCGTACAGCGCGCGATAGTTCGCGAGCATCTGCTCGTGCAAAAAGTACGTTGCCACACGACGCTGGCCGCGCTCCCCCATCTCGATGCGACGGGCGCGGCTTGCGCACATGCGCTCCATGGCATCGGCCAAGCCCTTACGATACATAGGCGGGGTCACAAAACCGGCAACGCCAAAGTCGTCACCGGGGGCGCCTTCGAGCAGCTCGCGGCAGCAGCCGACCTCGGTCGTCACGCAGGGACGACGCGCACCCAGCGATTCCAGCACACTGAGCGGTTGGCCCTCGGAGATACTCGTCAAAATCGTAAAGTCGAGCTTTTCCATGTACTCGATCACGTTGACGCGGCCCGTGAAGATCAGGTCGCGCACGCCCAGGGTCTCGACGAGTGCATGGCACTCGGCACCGTATTCCTCGTCGTCCACGCCGCCCATAATGTGCAGGCGCACCTGAGGCAGGCGCTCGTGTAGCTCAAAGAAGGCATAGATCATGGTCTTGACGTCCTTGATGGGCGCCAGGCGCACCACCGCGCCAATGTCCACCCAGCCGTCATCGGGCTTTAAGGGAATGTCCTTAAAGCGATCGAGCTGGATACCGTTGGGAATGACCAGGCATTTGTCCGCATCGCAGCCCATATCGATCTGCGTCTTGCGGGCGTTGTGGAACAGGCTCGTCACCCGGAAGGCGCGGCGGTAGATCTCCTCCGAAAGCAGGTAGAAAAAGCGAATCCAGCGGTCCTTAAACGACGGCACCACCCAGTCGGCGCGAATGATCTCCTCCTCGCGCTCGCGGGTGTAGATGCCGTGCTCGGTCAGCAGAGCCGGCGCATTATTCATGCTGGAGCCCAGGCTCGCAAGTAGGCCGCCATAGCCGGTCGAGATGGCATGGTACACGTCGGCCACAGGCACCTCGCTCCCCAGCAGGTACAGCACGGGCAGCAGCATGGAGCGCATGGTGTGGAACGCATCGGCAAAAGGCGTGTACGGATATTCGGCAAGGCATACGTCGCGGAAGATGTCCATAAACGTGCGACTCTGCAAAAACGAGAGCGGATGCACGCGACGGCGCTGGAAGATGTCGAACAGCACGTCCCAGTCCGGGTCAGAGAGCGACACCAGGCGGCGCAACGCCTCACGCTCGCGGTCGTTAAACTCGACCTCTTCCTGCTCGCCCGAGAGGCGCAGGGCGTCGCCCAGGAATACCTCGTGTACCTCGACGACGTTGCTGGGCAGCTCGTAGACAAACTTGCCGCGGTCCTCGGCGTGCGCGCCAATCACCCACAGCACAAACTCGTGCTCGGGCATGGCTGTAATGTAGCCGTGCATCCAAGTGGACACGCCACCGTGCACGTAGGGGTAGCAGCCCTCGAGCACCAAGCAGATTCTCATCGGTCACCACCCTCTTTACGCGCAATGGTCACCGTCTTGTCCGTGGCTTTGACCAGGTACAAGTCGCCCGTCAGATGCGTTATCTCGCCACCCGTGACCGTACCCGGCTCGCCGTCGTTGGCGCGGAACATGAGCCACGCCTCGTCATGGAAGTTGCCCAGGTTGAGCGTCCAGGTATCTGCACTTGTATCCACGCTCACCGTCACGGACGAAAAGCGCTGGATGGCGCCCGAGCACTCTGAGCCAGTCTGGCGGCGCAGGTCGGGCGCGGACTTGGTAAGCCACTCCAGGTAGTCGGTCAGGCCGCCCTTGTAGACCTCCCAGCCCTCCTCCGCGCCGCGATCGGGGTCCAGCAGGTCGTCCGGGTGCATAAAGTGCGTGCTTACATAGTGCATGTTGAGCTCGGACACGGCGGCAAGGCGCATGTAGGCATTGTCGACCATGCCGCCCGAGACAATGCGCGGCTGCTCAACGATGCCATCGCTCGCCACGCCAAACTCCTGCACGTAGGGCAGATCCGTGCCGTCCACAAAATACGTACTGGCGATGGTCTTGATGCGCGGAACATCGGTGCCGATAATCTTGCGCGCACGGGCCGAAAGGATATTCGACGGCGGCACGTAGACCGAGCCGTGCGCGTTGGGCAGCACCTCGTCTTGGAAGGCGATGAGCTCGTCGAGCGCTGCGACGAGCGTCTCCTTGTTCTTCCACGTCTTGTAGTCGTACAGTGTGCCATAGTCGGTATCCCAGAGCGCCAGCGGCTGATGGTTGTAGCCGTGGAAGCCCACTTCCCCGCCCTGCCGCAGCAGCAGGCTGCCGTAGTAGCGGAACTGCTGGGTGTCCGGCTGGCGCGTCGGCGCACTCCGGGTATCGTCCTCATAGTTTTCGATCATCACACCGGTAAAGCGGATGGCGTATTCCTGCGCCAGCTTCATGAGATCCGGCCACCAGACCTTGGTATAGAAATCCGCAATGCTCATGCCGTAATCCCTGCGGAGGTATGTGCCGTCGCCGCCGGGCACCGGAGAGGGAAAATCGTCCAGATAGAACACGGCACTGTTGATCACCGGGTAGGCAGCAGCATCGCACAGGAGGCTGTAGGAGGCCGCGTAAATGCCCCGCAGCACCTTATCGTAGATGCCGATGTTGTCCACCACCACCCTGCCGCTGCCGGACTTGGTGCCCCACACCAGCGGGACTCCCTCGTCCCCTGTGCGGGCATAGACGGTGGCCTCCTCCCGGAGACTGACGCTGAGGGAGGACTCGAACGGATCGCTGAATTCATACCGCTGCCCGCCGCCCAGCATAAAGTCCTCCGTTGGAACGATGCTCTCGGCCGTCTTGTACTCCCAGGAAGAGGACTGGACGCCCAGCTTGGGCGAAATGGCGTCAAAATAGGTCGTTTTGTCGGGCGTCATGGCAAACAGGACGCTTCCGCCGTCCTGCACCCAGTTCATCAGGTCGGTCAGACGCTTGCCCAGCGCATCCAGATCGCTCATGAGGATCACGACGGTCTTGTACCGGCCAAACTCCGGGATGCTGGCAAGCGGCGTCGTGTGGACATCCACGGCCTGCGTGCTCACCTTCATATCCAGAAGGATCTGATCAAACTGCTCTTTGGCAAGGTCTGTGCCTCCCTGCCCGGAATCGTAGAGCAGCAGGCAGGTGACCGGCTGGCCAAACAGCGCGATCTGGGCAGGCTTTACCTCTGCCCGGGGGAGATAATCGATCTTAAACTGCGTGGATTCATACTGAATGCCGCTGCGCTCCGTGAACAGGATGGCGGCCATCGCCGCAAACACGGCCCAGATGATCAGCAGTTTCTGCCAGCGGAACGCCCGCAGCCGGGAAAAAAGTTCTTCGATCATTGCGCTTTCCCCTGCCAGAACCGCACGGTCTCGCGGCCCTTTGCACTGAGGTAGACCTCCTTTTCCTCGATTTGACGCAGCGTCTCCCGGATGGCTGCCCCATCGCGCAGAGCCGCTGCCAGCCGCAGACGAAGCAGCCATGGCGTCTCGCGCTGGGGCCAGCGGGTGACGAGATCCTCCAGCGTTTTCTCAGCGCGGTCGTACTCCGCAAGGCTGAGCTGCACATCGGCCAGCCTGCACTCCAGCGTACAGCTGCGGCGGCCGTTCCGGTTTTCCAGCCGTTTTTTCAGCAGCTGCTCCAGCTGATGGTACTGGATCTCTGCCACTTTGCCCTGCACAAAGCCGCTGTCCAGATAACTGCCCAGATAATCGCAGTATTCTTCCAGCACGGCGGCATCGTCCGGAGCCGCGGCATAACGCTGTTCCTGTTTCTGCAATTTCAGGTCGGCCTCCTTGGTGATCTGCGACAGTGCCGTGGAAGCGTAGTGTACCACCTCGCTGTCGCTGTCCATCCGCGCCTGCTGAAGCAGATCGTAATAGCCTGCAGGGTCATCCGTCAGCACCGAGAGGATGAGCTTCCGCTTCTGGGCGGGGCTGTTGACCAGCAACGCTTCCTCCAGCGGAACGACCGTATCTTCGCCCTCGTTGTCCGCCACGAGGATGTTCTTGTGGATCTCCTCATTGATGCGGAGTTTTTCCAGCGTCTGCTCCCGCAGGCACCCGCCTGTGAGCCGGTTGGACGTGTGGAGCAGCAGCACGCACAGCGGCCCCCACACCGGCACCAGAAGCACCACCGGAACAACGTGTCCTTCCACTTCCCATGCCCGGGCACGCGCCAGCAGCCAGAGCCCCCCGCACACGGCCAGATGCACCGTCAGCAGCACCAGCCCGAGCCAGAACCCATTACTCATGCTGCACCTCCGGTTGTGCGGCGCGGATCAGCCGCAGCTGCTCATCCAGCGGCACCGCGGTGACGTGAAGCCCTTTTCCGCCCAGACGCCGGGTCAGCAGGGGCAGATCCGCTTCGTCGGCCTGATTCATCAGCAGGTAAACGGCGTTGTCGGTTCCGACGCCCGCGGCATCGGAGCTGCGGATGGAGCACTCCACCCGCGCATTGAGTTCGGCCTGATTTTTGAATTCCCCGGCCACCCGCAGCAGCAGGTGGTGCGCCATCTTCTCTTCCTGCAGGGTGCAGGCCGCGGCCAGCTGCTGGGCGAACATGGCCGGGCGCAGCAGGCAGGTGCCGGGCAGATACCAGTTTTCCCGCACGGCACTCTCATACGCAAAGGCGCGCACCAGTGCGGTCTCCACCAGTCCGCAGAGGATGCGGAACAGATTCTGGTAATACAGCGTCATCTGCTCTTCGCTGGCGGTGCGCAGACCGATGAGCACCACAAGGCGGCCGTTCTGCCGCACACCGGCGGCGTACATGGGACGCCCGGGCAGGAGGCCGCGGTTCACCCACAGCCCATCCTGCTCAATGGCGCGGATCACATCCAGCCACTGTTCCAGCTCCAAGGAATGGGACGGCTCCGGCGTCATCCCGGCACTGGCCGCGGTAAGGCGGGCAAACACATGGTTTTCTTCCATCCGGTAGATGGTGAGGCTGCGGTTTTCCAGCACATCCTCCATCACCTGCACGGTCTTGCGGTAGATCTCCTGCGGCTGCAGCATATCCAGCTGCTGGGTCACGGCGTAGATCTTGCCAAAGCTGTCCCGGCGGCCCAGGATCTGGCGGCGGAACATCTGTTTGTCCTCCAGCGTATCCTGATACAGTTTCCGGGTAAATGTGAGCCGCTTGCGCAGCAGGTCATTCTCCTCCTGCACAAAGCGGGCGGCTTCTGTATTGCGCAGCTGCACATACCCGCAGGACGCCCCCACCACAAAATAGACGAGGAACGCCAGCCAGTTGGCAGGCTCATAAAGCAGCAGCAACAGAGCCGTGCCCTGCCGCAGATAGCCCGCCGCCAGCGAGACGGACGCCAGCACTGCAGCCAGCACGCCCGCATTGAGGCCGTACACCGTGCCGATGAGCAGGACGAACATCAGCCGGAAATCGATCATCTGGAACTGCGCATCCGTGCCGGTGACCCGCACCAGCAATTCCGTGACCAGCCAGACGGCCGCGATTTCCACCAGCCGCAGCAGGCGGGGGCTCTGACGCAGTTTGTCCACCGCCCTGTGGACAAACCGTTTTTTCTCGGCCTGTCGGTCGCACCACACACGATAGATCGCGGGCAGATCGTCCAACAGATTGTACCGCTGGAACCAGCCGTACCTGCGGCGGACGGTCGGATCCTCGGTGGGATAGGTCTGGATGGTATCGGTGCCGTAGAGAAGCTCCAGACCGGGCTGCAGCGTTTGCAGCACGCCGCCCAGCTGCCCCTGCGTCAACCCAAAAACATCCGGCAGCGTAAACCGCTCCGGCTCCGGCGTCCACGTGTCGAATACCCGCGCGATGAGGTCGGCCAGTTCTTCCACGCAGAGCGCAAGCAGCGGCTGGGCAGCCCTTTCCTCCATCTGGACGGTGCCGGTGGGCATCTGCTCAAACAGGTGGGCAAACTGCTCTGCACCGCTGGCCGAAACTGCATACAGATAGGGCAGGCGGAACACCTTGACCTGCAGCTTGCTGGTCTTTGCATAATGGAAGCAAAGCTCCTCCGCGGCATTGGCCAGCAGCGTTTTGCCCGAGGGCGGCGTAAGGGCAGCTTCCGGGCCAGAGAGGTACAGCAGCTCCACCTCCCGCTCACGGCAGGATTGCAGCACCCGGCGCAGGCGGTCCAGCTCGCCCTCCTGATTGCCGTGGGGCAGCAGGTATTCTGAAAAATAGACGACGCGGTCAAACTGATAGGTCTCCGTAAGCTGGCTCAACAGCTGCTTGCCCTCCAAGGTCACTGTTTTTATCCGGGTGTCCAGCAGTGCCTCCCCTTTTGCGTGCGTGGTCAGCACATGGTCGTCCGGGAACGCCGTCTCGATCCACTCCTGTGTCAGGAACGCTGTATGGCCTGTGAGTAAGATTTCCATTGCATTTACCGTTTCTGCCCGTCCGGCTTCTTTTTACACCGAAGTGGTGCATTCTTTTTTCTGTGATGTACGGATGGTACTTTCTTTCATAGAGTAATACTGTGATGATATCACTTTGTCTCAAAAATCACAAGTATTTTCTGGTTGGTTTTCTCTGGATCGACCTCGTTTTTGACGCAGCCGTCACCCCAGTGCCACATCCAGCACCATCATCACGCTGAAGCCCACCGCAAAAAACACCGTGCCAATATTGGAGTGCTGCCCCTGCGACATTTCCGGGATCAGTTCCTCCACCACCACATACAGCA
>OQWM01001700.1_pt1 | contig 15085 bp, 18 predicted proteins | sample 1691531 | NCBI WGS metagenome assembly OQWM01 (sample SAMN03418257, study PRJEB22391) | human gut metagenome | biome: human-gut; feature: organic feature; material: feces | host: Homo sapiens | place: Tanzania | collected 2013-01
GGTAGTCGCCGCCGCCCCGCGAGATGAAAGTTTCGCGGGGCGGCTTTTTTGCGGCGAAAATTTACACAAAAAGAAACGGAGAATCAATCAAAATGCCTAAAACTTTACCGGAACGTATTTTCTTTACCATTGTCATGGCCGCTATCATGGTCTATGGCATGATCGTCTACAATGTGGCGCTGAACACAAGCGGCGTGACCAACGCCACCTTTGTTATGGCTCTGCACGAAATGCCGATCATGGTGCCGGTGGCCTTTGTGCTGGAGTTTTTTGTGGTGGAAAAGCTGGCCACGAAGCTAGCATTCCTGTTTATGCGCCCCATAGACCGCCCGCAGTTCATTACCTACGCCATCTCGCTGATGATCGTGTGCATCATGTGCCCGGTGATGAGTCTGGTCGCAACGCTGCTGTTCAAAGAGCCGAGCTTTGGGATGTGGGTGCACACCTGGGGCTGCAATATGCCCATGGCACTGTGCTGGCAGATGCTGTACTGCGGCCCGCTTGCCCGTGCCATCTTCCGGCTGGTGTTCCGCCGCGGGGAAAAGCAGGGCGCATAAGCGGTTTGTCTGCGATTCTATAATAAATATGTATCAGAAATATACATAAGATGCCGCCAAAACATACCGGGAAAGATACCTATACGTTTTTTATATACCTGATATATAAAAGCTATACGGTACGGCTATTTTTGCGGAAATATTTCCCAAAACCGCCAGAATACGCCTGCAAAGCACTGGATAAACCCGAGAAAATTGTACAGATTGTATGCTTTTGAACCTTGCAATTGTGCACCCTGTACAACAGTTTTATTTTACCGGTGCAATGCTACCGGGTAAAATGTAGAATGTGCACAAATACTCTTGCCAATTTTGTGCAATCGTACTATTATACACAACGAAAAAAGACGAAACCGACAAAGAAAGGGGAGGGCGCAGACAGCATTCGGGCAGCGCCTTCCTTGCTTTTTTCACGGTACACAGTCTTTTCTTCGCGTGATAAGAAGGTGTGAAGGGGCGCGGAGCAAAGGTGTGCGGCAGATCCTTGACCGTGGGACTGCCGCAGACCCGGCTCCCGCCCGCAAGCCCCTATCCCTGCAGGAAGGAGGAAAAGCAAATGAATAAATTGACGCAGGCTCTGATGGAAGAGCTTACCGTGGAGTATGTCAAGGTCGGTTCGCTGCAGATCCCGGAATCGGTGGTCATCAGCTGGGTGATCATGCTGCTGCTGGTGGTGGGCTCCATCCTGCTTACCCGCAACCTGAAGGTGGATCACATCAGCAAGCGTCAGGCAGCACTGGAAGCGCTGTACTCTCTTGGCAAAAACTTCTTTGAAGGGTTGCTGGGCAAGGAGGGCAGCCGCTATGTGCCTTATCTGATGACCGTGGCGCTGTACATTGCCTGCTCCAACGTGATCGGTGTGTTTGGCGTAAAGCCCCCCACAAAGGATCTGGATGTGACCGCTGCGCTGGCACTGATGAGCATCGTGCTCATCGAGTATTCGGGCGTTCGCGCCCGGGGCGGTGTGGGCTTTCTCAAGAGCCTTGCAGCCCCTACCCCCATCATGACCCCCATGAACATCCTCGAGATCGCTATTCGTCCCACCAGTCTGTGTATGCGACTGTTCGGCAACGTGCTGGGCGCGTTCGTTATCATGGAACTGCTCAAGCTGGTGGTGCCGGTGTTCGTCCCGGCGGTGTTCAGCTTGTATTTTGACCTGTTCGATGGTCTGATCCAGACCTATGTTTTCGTGTTCCTGACTGCACTGTTCATGAAAGAGAGCATCGGCGGCGAGGAATAAACAACAAATTTTAAAACTGTAATTACAAAGGAGATAGAACTATGAGTGGTTTGGTAGCTCTGGGCGCTGGCATTGCAGCGCTGACCGGCATTGGCGGCGGTATTGGCATTGGTATTGCAACGGGTAAGGCAACGGAGGCCATCTCCCGCCAGCCGGAAGCTTCCGGTAAGATCCAGACGAACCTGCTGCTGGGCGCTGCTCTGGCAGAAGGTACCGCAATTTTCGGCTTCGTCGTTGCACTGCTGATCATCCTGTTCCTGGGCCAGTAACGGAGGCGTGGACGAATGCTGAAGTTGGATTTGAACCTGCTGTGGACCGTGGTGGATGTCCTGATCCTGTATGTGCTGCTGCGCAAGTTTTTGTTCAAGCCCATCCAGAATGTGCTGGATCAGCGCCAGAAGATGATCGAGGCAGACATTGCAGCGGCACAGACCTCCAAGACCGAGGCCGCCGCAGCACTTACGACCGCGCAGGACAAGCTGCGTAATGTGGACAACGAAGCCGCAGCCCGCCGCGAAGCCTACGAAAAGCAGGCCGAGGTGGAAAAGCAGCAGCTGCTGGCCGACGCGCAGAAGCAGGCTGACGAGATCGTGGCTGCCGGTAAGGCTGCTGTGGAGATCGAGCGCCAGAACAAGCTGCGGGAAGCAGATGCACAGGCTACGGCACTGGCACGCTCCATGTGCGAAAAGCTTTTGAAACATAATTTGACCGCCCAGGATGATGATCAGCTGCTGGACGATCTGCTGCAGAAAGCAGGTGCAGGCAATGGCAACTGAATTCAGTCGTGAATTTTTTGCGGATAACCGCATCGTCAAGGCCAGCCTGCGCTGCGCCCATAAGCTCCGCGAAAAGGATCTGGACCGCATCAAGTCGGAGATCAAAAAGCTGTATGACGCCACGGAAGTCATCCTGAACATCACCGTGGACGAGAGCCTGCTTTCCGGCTATGTCCTGCAGGTGGGCGACCGCGTGTTCGACAATTCCGGCCGTCATCAGCTGGACAAAATGATGGAGGGCAAGCCCTCGCTGGCTACCCTCAAGACCCGCATCGAGGACTACAAGCCCGCCGAGACCTCTGCAGAGGGCGGCGTGGTCATCTCCTCCGCCGATGGCATCGTGCACATTGACGGCATGAACCGCGCTGTGTACGGCGAGATCGTCACCTTTGAAAACGGTGCCAAGGGTATGGTGGAAAGCGTAGAGCCGGAGCAGCTGGGCGTTATGCTGTTCGATGGTGCCGAGACTGTTGGTGTGGGCACTATGGTCACCCGCAGCGGCAAGCGCGCCGGTATCCCGGTGGGCGATGCTTTTCTGGGCCGTGTCATCAGCCCGCTGGGCGAGCCCATCGACGGCAAAGGCCCCATCGAGGCCGAGGGCTACAACCCCATTGAGAAGCAGGCACCCAGTATTCTGGAGCGCCAGAGCGTGGACACCCCGCTGCACACCGGTATTCTGGCTATCGACTCCATGTTCCCCATCGGTCGCGGTCAGCGCGAGCTGATCATCGGCGACCGCCAGACCGGCAAGACCTCCATTGCTACCGATGCCATCCTGAACCAGAAGGACAAGGATGTGCTGTGCATCTATGTGGCCATCGGGCAGAAGGCTTCCTCTATTGCCCGCGTGGCCGAGGATCTGAAAAAGCACGGCGCTATGAGCTATACCACCATCGTGGCAGCTACCGCGTCGGATTCTGCCCCGCTGCAGTACATTGCTCCCTATGCAGGCACTGCACTGGCCGAGTACTTTATGGCCAAGGGCAAGAGCGTGCTCATCGTTTACGATGACCTGTCCAAGCACGCGGTGGCCTACCGTGCCATCTCGCTGCTGCTGCGCCGCTCTCCGGGCCGTGAAGCTTACCCCGGCGATGTGTTCTATCTGCACTCCCGTCTGCTGGAGCGCTCCTGCCGTATGCGGGATGATCTGGGCGGTGGCTCTATCACCGCACTGCCCATCGTAGAGACGCAGGCCGGCGATGTTTCGGCTTACATCCCCACCAACGTCATCTCCATCACCGATGGTCAGATCTTCCTGGAGAGCGCCCTGTTCAACGCCGGCAACCGCCCGGCTGTCAACGTGGGTCTGTCGGTGTCCCGTGTGGGCGGCGCTGCCCAGACCAAGGCCATGAAGAAGGCCAACGCCAACCTGCGTATCGAGCTGGCACAGTACAAGGATATGGAGTCCTTTGCACAGTTCAGCTCTGATCTGGATGCAGAGACCCGCCGCCAGCTGGACCACGGCAAGGCACTGACAGAAATGCTCAAGCAGCCGCTGTACCAGCCCAAGTCCGATGCAGAGCAGGTGGTCACGCTGGTGCTGGCTTCCCACGGTATGCTGGATCAGCTGCCCACTGCCGAGCTGCGCGCCAAAACTTCCGCATTTGTGCGTCAGTTCCGCGCGGATGTGTCCGGTACGATGGATAAGATCACCGCCACCGGCAAGCTGGAACCTGAAATGGTCGATGCCATCCTGAACGCCTGGAAAGCTTATGCGGGAGGCGACAGCCATGCCGTCCAGTAAGCTGCTGAAGGAGCGCATCGAGAGCATTCAGGACACCATGAAGATCACGAACGCCATGTACCTGATCTCCTCGTCCAAGCTGCGCAAGGCACGTAAGAACTACCAGAATGTGTCGCCCTACTTCAACCGTATGCGCGATACCATTTCCCGCGTGGTGCCCCACCTGCCGGAAGAGCCGGTGCATCCGTTCTTCCACGAACGCGACACCGCAAACCCCAAGCGCGCTTACATCGTGCTGACGGCAGATAAGGGCATGGCAGGCGCTTACAACCAGAACATCATCAAGTTCCTCAAGGAAAATGCGGATGAAAACGACCGGTTCTATGTGATCGGCCAGACCGGCTACCGCGCTCTGTACCACAAGGACCCGCGGCTGGTGGAGGATTTCCACTACGGTGCCACGGAGCCTACGCTGCAGCGCGCCCGTGATATCACGGTGGATGCCATCGATGATTTCAAGACCGGCAAGCTGGATGAGATCTATCTCATCTATACCCGCATCGAGAATGCACTGACCAGCGAGCCCACCATGGTGCGTCTGCTTCCGCTGGACCGCGACCATCTGCAGCCTGCCCCCAAGGGTCTGGGCGATCCGAAGGGCGAGGTGGAGATGTTCCCGTCTGCATGGACGGTGTTTGAACAGATCGCGCCCATTTATATGCACGGCATGATCTTTGGTGCCATGACCGAGAGCTTCTGCGCAGAGCAGAGCGCCCGCATGACCGCCATGGATTCCGCTACCAAGAACGCCAACGATATGATCCGGGAGCTGCAGCTGGAATACAACCGCACCCGTCAGGGCTCCATCACACAGGAGATCACCGAGATCATCGGCGGCGCGTCGGCGGTGAAATCACAGGAATAACCTCTCAGTCTCGCATACGCTCGACAGCTCCCCTGTTAGGGGAGCCATTGGCAAAGAGGGAAAAGGAGAGTATATAAGGATGCAAAATCAATATTCCCGTACCCAGCTGCTGCTGGGCGCGGAAGCGATGGAAAAACTGCGCAGCTGCCGGGTGGCCGTGTTTGGCATCGGTGGCGTGGGCGGCTATACGGTCGAGGCACTGGCGCGCAGCGGCGTCGGTGCGCTGGATCTGATCGACGACGACAAGATCTGCCTGACCAACCTGAACCGGCAGATCGTCGCCACCCGCAAGACCATCGGCCAGTATAAGGTCGATGTGGCCGAGCAGCGCGTCCACGAGATCGACCCGGACATCAAGGTGACCACCTACAAGACGTTCTTCATGCCGGAGACGCAGGATCAGTTCGACTTTACCCAGTACGACTATGTGGTGGACGCCATCGACACTGTGACCGGCAAGATCGCCCTTGTGGTGAAGGCGAAAGAGGCAAATGTTCCCATCATCTGCGCCATGGGTGCGGGCAACAAGATGGATCCCACCCGCTTTGAGGTCGCCGATATCTACAAGACTTCGGTCTGCCCGCTGGCCAAGGTCATGCGCACCGAGTGCCGCAAGCGGAAGATCAAGCACCTGAAGGTCGTCTACTCCAGGGAGCCTGCCATGACGCCCATCGAGGACGATTCCATCAGCTGCAAATCCCACTGCGTCTGCCCCCCGGGGACCCAGCGCACGTGTACCATCCGCCGCTCGGTTCCCGGCTCCAACGCCTTTGTGCCCTCGGTTGATCTTCACGTTCGTCGAATCGTGGAACAACTACTTCCTGCCCGCGCTGCTGCTCGATAAAGCGGAAATGAAGACCGTCCCCATCATGATCGCGCAGCTTCGCGCGGCGGATTACTCGAAATTTGACCTCGGCAAGGTCTATATGTTCATCCTGCTCGCCATCCTGCCGGTGCTGCTCGTGTACATCTTCCTCTCGCGCTATATCGTCAAAGGCGTCACCGCCGGCTCTGTCAAAGGATAAAATATCCCCTTGATAGAAACACTTCGCCGCCTATCGGAACAATTCCGATAGGCGGTGAAATTGTATGTTCTGGTTTTTGCATGGACCAGAAAAACGCAGATTTTGGGCCGCTGTAATCAAAGATTAAGCAGAAAATTGTCAAACCCGCAGCTTCCTCTGATAGTCCGCCAATTCCATCTCACCGGCCTCCGCTCTCTGCCGCAGCTCCACCGCATATCGCGACCACTGCTCAAACTGAGCGGTGGTCATTTTCTTTTTCAGGTAGCGGGCATAGTGCGTTTTATATGCGCGATTGTACGCAAGCCAGATGGGATCATTTTTGCATTTATCGTCATACCGTTTGCGGGAACCAACATCGCGGCAGGTTTTGCCGGGCTCGTTTTTCAGCGGGCGATTGCAGCAGCTGGAATACTTTCCTGCGGCAAGTAAAAACCATCGATGGCAGTTTTCACATTTCCGGGGCAGATAATTCCGATTCAAGCCATGAAAGAAATCCACATAGAGAAATGCACCGAGACTGTCAAAGAAAACTGTTTCACAGAGCCGCTCAACGCCGTCTTTCCACCGGACGATCTCGTAACGCATTTGCGCTGCACCAACGGCCTGCAAACGCGCACTGCGATTTTCGCTGCTGCGCAGATACTGCATCAGACAGGCTGTGATCTCAGATTCATTCAGGAACCGACGCTTCGCGTGCAGATAATCCTCCAAAAGCTCCGCGTAAGTAGTCTGCACGCGCAGTAAATCTTGAACGAATGTGATATAGCTGTCAAACAGTGCGGCTGTTGCATGGTTGCAGTCACGAAGAACCAGTAAAACCTCTGCCTCGTCAGATGCGGCGAGTTCCGGTTCCGGGAAAAAGTGCTGATGATAGAACGTGGCGTGACCATCCCCATCTGCCACAGAAAAACCGACCTCATCTGCATAATCGCTGCTGTAGTAATCCACGCCTAGTTCCAGCCCGATATTGCTGTCCCAAAGTGAAAACCGATTCAGGCAATCCATGAGCTGCGGCACATCAAAGCTGTGGTCATCCCGGTACAGCGGAATCCGCTTCGCAAGTCGTCCAATTTTGAAAAGCAGGTTCTGCGCCTGCTGTACATAGCGGTCATAGTTCTCGTCGAACTCGATGTCCAGCTCCTCTGGAAGCTGAATTTTCTGCCGGAGGAATTTCAGTTCTTCCAAGACGGCACGGAGATCTCCTGTGCACAGATTCAGACAGGCGGTCAAAATCTCGTTGCTCTGGAAATAGCGTTTGCCAGACAGGATTTCCGTGCCGTAAAAACACACGCTGCAAGCGAACATAAATGATCAAAACCTTTCGGAAATCGAAGTTGCAAATCACAAAATAGAGAATATAAATATTTTTATAACACATCTATTTACAAAATGCAAGCGGATCTGCTAAAGTTCAAAATAGAAGATAGAAAAAGGATTATGCAACATCGAATGCGAAAGGAAGAAATGCAGATGAAAGAATCAAACTACAAGAGTTACGACGAACTGCCGTTGTTTCTGAATGCGGCGACCGTGGCAAAAGTGCTGGGCATCGCGCCGTCGAGCAGCTACGAACTGATGCACGAAAGAGACTTTCCAGCGTTACGGATTGGAAACCGAATCGTCGTTCCGAAGGAAGCATTCATCCGCTGGGTGGAACAGCATACGGGAGCGGATGAATGAAGCACAGTCTCTGGCTGTCACGCGATTCGGTCAAGGACTACTTCCCACTGCCGAAAGAAATTTTCTCGCTGAGTCTAAGCGCGGCAGAAATCGCGATCTACGCCTACCTGCTGTTCTGCGAGGACAGGCAGACGTTCCAGTGCTGGCCAAGCTATCGGAAAATCGGTGAAGCGGTTGGACTGAGTCCGAACACGATCCGCAAACACATCCGGTCGCTCGAAGAACGTGGTCTGCTCATCACAGAGCCAACGACGGTTACAACAAAGGATGGTCGCAAGCGAAATGGCAATCTGCTATTCACAATCCGACCAATTCAATTCGCGCTCCAACAGGACTACGACCGGCAAATGCAGAAGCTTACCGAGGACGCGGCAAGGCGAAAATATGCCGATTTTGTTGAAAACACAGGTTGAGAGCGCAGACAAAACGCCAGTCACAGCCTGTCGCGCCCGTGTCGGCAGTTTGTGCCGCTTTCTGGACGCAGCCGAGCACGTACCCACCGGACACCAGAAAACCGGACGTTGCGCCAACGTGCGGGAGTGTTGCAGGAACGCCAAGAGCAGAAAAAGGACGTCTGCGAGCGAATTTCGGCAGAGGGAGAAGCCGCAAGCGGCAAAGCAGGAGAAAGGCCTGACGCTTTTCTGCGCCAGCCCGTCCACTTCTGCCCGCAGTGCGGGCAGTTTTGGGCGATAAAAACGGCGCTTTTCTGCGAGGGTGAAAAGTGGATTGGCGCTGATTTTCGGAAAAAGCCAAGATTGTGCCGCTGTTGCAGGCACTATTTTGGCGCTTTTTATTTTTGGAGGGGGTGAACGCCATAAAAGCAGAGGAAAAACGCCGTCATTCCGTTTGGCTGGATGACGCGACGTGGAGCAAGGTGCAGTACCACTACAAGCTGGACGGCTGCACGACGCAAAATGACTTCATTGACAAAGCCATTCTCTTTTACTGCGGCTATCTGCAAAGCGAATACGCCGGAGACTTCCTGCCGAAGATCCTCGGTGAAACGCTCGAAGCCATCCTCAGTATGTTCGGTGACCGCATTGGCAAGCTGCTTCTCAAGCAGGCTGTCGAGCAAAACGTCTGTAATCATATTCTCGCATCAGATACGGACATTGACGCGGCAACATACCAGAAAATGCGCGGCATGAGCTATCAGGAGGTGCTGCGAACGAATGGTCAGATCTCGTACCCGGAGGTGCTTCGTCAGCAGAAACGGCTCTGAGGTTGCAGCAAAAGGCAGCTTGCAAACCCGAAAACTTGCAAGCTGCCTTCTGAAAAATCTATGCTTTACTGCACCCGAGATCCAGCCAGAATCATCCGGACGATCATCTACCGAAATAATATAGATACAGATCCTCCATATTGGGTGCTGTTGGTACTGCGTCGGGTCGAGGGGCGCTTTCGCTGAGCAGGCGGATCACACTTTTTCCGTCTGTGTGCATGACATTGCTGCAGACATATTGCTTTGTGAGTGCCGCTTCGTCCGCAGCAGGAACTGTAACGAGCCAGACTTGCCCGTTCAGCTGCTCCAGCAACGAAGCAGGCTTTTGCATTTCGAGGACAACACCTTTCCGGAGCAGAATGATTTCGTTTGCGACTGCTTCGAGATCCGATACAATATGCGTCGACAGCAAAACGAGCTTTTGCTGGGAAAGATCACTGATGATCCCGCGGAACCGGATCCGTTCTTCCGGGTCAAGCCCAGCCGTCGGCTCGTCCAGCACCAGAATTTCGGGGTCTCCAAGCAGTGCCTGTGCGATTCCCACACGCTGCCGCTGTCCGCCGGAGAAACCTTTCAGCTTTTTCTGCTTTTTGTCCTCCAGACCGACCATATGCAGAAGATCGTCTGTCTGCCGCTTGGCCTCAAATTTTGACAAGCCCTTTAATCTGGCGATATAGAGCAGAAACTGCTCCGCTGTGAAATTCGGATAAACGCCGAAATCCTGCGGCAGATAGCCGAGCTTTTTCCGGAACGCAGCACCCATGACCGCAATGTCCTGCCCATCCAGCAAGACACGTCCGGTCGATGGGGCGAGCAGATCCGTCATGATCCGCATCAGCGTCGTTTTCCCGGCTCCGTTTGGACCGAGCAAGCCATAGACGCCTGACCCGAGGGTCAGGTCGATCTGCTGCAGCGCGGCTGTATCGCCGTAGAGCTTGCTGATATGTTCGAAGGAAAGCTTCATAATTCCTTGCGCTCCTTTCTTTGATGGATGGCGACCAATAGTAACCCACCCAATAACAGCGCGTACCAGACGCCCCAGACTCCGGGGGTCACACCGATTCTCCGTCCGCGCATCCATTCCGCAAAAAATCCATACCGGACAAACCAGAAGAATTCAAACTTTTTCAGCACAGCGGCATTGATAAAATAGCTGAACGCAAACGGAGCTCCGCAGATGCACATGGCCGCCGGCTGATTCTTCAGACTGTCACATACAAATGCTGCAAAGAGGAAAAATCCAATTGTTCCGATGAGAACGATCGCCGTGCTGCGGAACCATGCGTGATTCCAACCATCCGGTTGGGGAAGCCTGCCGGAAATGAGAATTGACAGCGCATGATTTCCGGCTGCTAACAGCACAGCACCAGCCGAAGCGGCAATGCTCCCGGCAATCAACCGGTTCCGGAACAGCGTGATTCGACCATAGGCGGTGCTGTTGATGACGGGAAAGACTCCTGTTTCACGATCCGCGGAAAACAGACGGATCAGAACGAGCAGAACCAGAAAACCGAGTGTTACGGAGCCTATCTTATTCCAGAATTCTGCGGATAGCGACCAGAACGCATCGCTGCGGAATCGGGAATCGAAATAGGCGAGGACAGCCCGGACGGATAACCCGGCGCCCAGAACGAGCCAGTAAAGGGAATTTCGAAAATAGCGGGTCAGTTCAGTTTTCATGTCGTCGCCTTCCTCCGCCAGATTCTCCAAAAGATGAAAAATTCCAGAAGGATCATCCCAATCCCCAGCAGGACCGGTTTCCATACGTCCGACCACAAATATGGAAAGACCCACGAATAGCTCTCCTGCAGCAGATACCCACCGAAGCCGAACCGATAGAGCGCGTCGAACAGCACGTGAAGGAACTCCGGCAGCTGAGGCCCGACAGCGGAATACGCGAAAAACAGCAGATAGCTTCCGCCGCAGAGGAACAGACTGAGCGCCGTCCGCCGCGTCAGCGCAGCGACGATCAGAATAAACCCGGCGAAGTATAACGCGCCCAGAAACAGAAAGCCATACTGGAGCGCACAGTACGCAAGATTGGACATCGGCGGCAGCGCCCCATCCGTAAAATATACGCACGATGCAACAGGCAAACGTGCACCCTCAAATCCGAATGCGCCGCCGTTTACCAGCAGACTGGCTGCGCCGATGATGAAAACAACGGCCGCGCAATAGAGGACTGTAAACGCCGTTTTCGCTCTCCATGTGCACCGGCGGCCAAGCGCTGCCGTCCCGACAAGATCGTCCGTCCGGTATTCCCTTTCACAGCAGACCAGCCGCGGCAATCCGACCGCAAGCAGAAACGCCGTCAGCGTCGCGCCATAGGAATAGATATTCTGCTGAACAAACAACCACTTTTGCTGTGCATCATAGAGCGCGCTGTAATTCTGTTCCGAGATTTCTGTGTATAGCCCCAGCAGCAGATACAGACCGCCGAGGAGATACGCGACCCAGACCTCGCGGAACGCCCGGTGCTTTCTGGCTTCATCCGATATAAGCCATGTCATAATGCTCCCTCCTTCGTTGAACGTTGTGCACAAGTATGCCGTATAAAATCAGCCCGATGACCGCCAGAGCTGCGTAGGCGGCAGTGGAGCAGAGCTGCAAAAGCCGGTCAAACGGAAGCACCGTCACGAGGAAGCAGAGCGCCGCCCAGAAGACGAGCGCAAGCAGGGATAGCCCTTCTGGATTACGGAGTCTGGCAGACAGAAACAGCAGCAGCGTGCATAAATAGATGCCCGGTACCGCGCCGCAGAGCGCCAGCCGCAGAAGATCCTCCCCCACAGAAATGTGCAGCGTCACGGAAAGCAGCAGCAGCGCACCGAACATGCAGCATGAGATCACGACGGACCGCGCAGCTAACATTTCCGGATAGGAATACGGAAACGTAGCTTCCAATTCGCGCATACGCTCGCTGCAGGCGAGCACGTACCGATGAAACAGCAGGAGCATCGGCATGGGCGCGGTACAGAAAATCGTCAGCATCGGCATGGACAAAGCCCTGACGCTGAGCAGACCGAAAATCAATGCACCCGCGAAAAGCCCAAGCAGCAGGCCCGCGTTTATTTCACCTGCGGCGATCCGCAGCAGCGTGAAGACCGGCGTCTGCCGGTTCCTCGGCTCCGGCATAGACGCTTGCAGCCGCAAAATAGTGCGGCGGATTTCCTGTTCCATTCGATCGTTCATTCGAAGTCCTCCCGCAGTTTATCTGAGAGTGTATTTCTGGCGGCACGAAGCCGTGATTTGACCGTCGGCAGCGGTGTGTTCGTCATTCGCGCGATCTCGCTTGCGGTAAATTGGTGGAAATAATGTAAGATCACTGCCTCCCGCTGTGCGGCAGGCAGCTTCTCCAACGCGGCTTTTACGGACAGGGAGACCGCTGCCATATCTTCAAGCGAGGCAGCCGGATCGGGTCGGTCGAACATGGTGTCTTCCGCCTGAACGATTTTCTGTCGAAAGCGAAAGTAGTCCATGCACTTGTTATGCGCGATCGTAAACAGCCAGCTGTCAAATTTCCTCCACGGCGTATAGCTGCCGATGCTCTGCATCATTGCGATAAAAACATCCTGCGTCAAGTCATAAGCGTCCTGCTCATGCCCGGTCAATTTGAAAACATATCCGTAAATTCGCGGATACCAGCGGCGAACCAAAAGCTCCAGTGCGCTCTTATCTCCGCCTTTGATCCCGCGCACCAGTTCGTGGTTGCTATATTCCACTGCCTCACCGCCTTTTCTGTCAGTATAACGAACGAGAGTACCCAAAGGGATGAAAAATACAAAAGAAATTTTATAAAAATTATAACAGGTCCTTGCGTGTGTTTCCAACTGCAATATTTGAGCGCTTTTATATTTTAACACCGGAGCGCAAAAACTGCGCATCAGGAACCAAAGAATAGGTTTTATCTGGAGTTCACGCAAAAAGCAACCGCCCTGCAAGTCGTGACCTATTTAACATACAAGAAGATAGGGGCACACACGTTCCGCCGTGTAAGCGCTTGTGTGCGATCTTTCTCCGAAAGCCGAGTGTGTACGCACTTTCGCCCGTGAAAGCGAACGTGGGGCGTTTGTGAGAGAAGTTGAAAAACGCGATGAAAAGCGGTTTGAAACAGCGTTGTGACGGTAACTTTTGGGCGATATTTGCGGGAGTGTCTATTGGCGAAAAATCGAACTTTTTAAGCCAAATTTTTGAATAGGGAAAGCCGTTCGATAAAAGCACAAGATAAATTGTCCATGCTGCCGCCCGGTCAAGCGTTTTTGATCTCTTCGGTCACTTTCTTCCGGGGCTTCATGCCCAAAAAGGCTACATTCATCACGACCATGGTCAGCGTGACCGCCGCCATGGACACCCAAAAACCCCATGTTGAGTCCGAACAAGCCCACTGTTCCGAACAGCGCCATCCAAATATTCTTCCGGTTCATTGTGTACCTTCTCTTACAGCAGCTCGCCGTGGTGACGAACATAGGCTTTTTTCAAGCTGGTCGCCAGCACCATGTAGAGCAGGATGCAGATACTCGCTTTCTGCATTCATAAGCAGCCAAGGAACTGGCAGAAAGCCGGGCGGGGAAATTTTGGCATTCAGCTCCGCAGCGAACGGCACCGTGTTTCAAGTCACGCTCTACCGGCAGATAAGAACAACGGAGCTTTCGCTTACGCGAAAGCTCCGTTGTTCTGTGGCAGGGGTGGCGGGAGATCAATGCAGCGCCTTTGTGGGACAGGCCTTTGTGCACTCGTAGCAGAGAATACACTCCGTTCCGTTTTTCCGCTTGCGGGATTCCTTGTTGACCTCCACATTCATCGGGCAGATCCGCAGGCACTTGCCGCAGTGGACGCACTTCTCCTCGTCGCAGTGGACGCGCAGCAGAGAAAAGTAACTCATAGGCTTGAGGAATACCGTGATAGGACACAGATACTTGCAGAACGCCCGGTTATCCTTGAAGACAAAGGCCAGCGCAATGCCCGCAAGGTAATAGAGCGCGTTTCCGGCGAGGAACAGCCAAAACATGATTTGCTCCAAGTGCGCAACTTTCATCAGAAACAGCCCCGAAACCAGTGCCAGTGACAGGACGAACATTACATAGCGCAGAACGCCCAGTTTTTCCCTACGTGGCTTCTGCGGCTGCTTGTAGGGCAGAAAATCCAGCACCATGGCCGTCCAGCAGGCATAGCCGCACCAGCCTCGCCCGAACAGCAGCGGGCCAAATATTTTTGCCACTGCATAGTGAATAGTCGCCGCTTCAAAAACGCCGAGAAACAGATAGTACCAGAAGCCCTCGATCTGCATATTCTCGCGGGAGATGACGCCGAGGTAGAGCAGCATATAGCTGCCCACCGCCAGCTGCACGAAATGGCGGGCATAGCGCTTCCCGGCGGTAAAGAGTGCCGTTCCGAGTCCAAGGCAGGCTCCGATGTAGCTGAAATTCAGCAGGTAGAATAAATTGTTCTTTGTGAGCCACAGCGTGGCCGCTACTGCTTCAAACAGCAGGAACAGCAGCATGGACGGCACGTATTTGTGAAATCCGTTATTGCTTTTCATTGTTACTCTTTTGATCCTCTGCTTTCTGCTTCTTCCCTATTAGCAAATATCCAGAGATATGCATTTCACTTCTGTACTCATCGTTGAGTATAGCAGGAGAACGCAAAATTCATGATCTGAATCGTGTAACACATTGACAGAGTCAACGTGAGCAGTGCAAAGATGGGTAGACTGAACATCTCTCCCCCGCCCGATCAGGTACACAAAACCCTCAAAATTTTCAAATGCGTCTTGACAGAAAGCCAAGAGCAAGTACTATGATAAAAATACCACAGGAAAAATCGAAACGCAAGGAGTGTTTTACGATGGAATACAGAAGATTTGACGATAGCAGTGAGTGGAAACCACCGATAGAGAGGCGGCCGATGCGTAACAAATCATGCTTACCACATAATCCATAGCGCACTCACTGGATCACGCAGCCCAGCGGGGCCGCGACG
>OQWM01001702.1_pt1 | contig 15082 bp, 12 predicted proteins | sample 1691531 | NCBI WGS metagenome assembly OQWM01 (sample SAMN03418257, study PRJEB22391) | human gut metagenome | biome: human-gut; feature: organic feature; material: feces | host: Homo sapiens | place: Tanzania | collected 2013-01
CAGATGAGATGCTATCATAAAATGCTCTGTACCTGGAATAATACGTTTTGCAAGAAGTGCTGCTGCACCGCTTATTAGACCGTCCAAAACAATAGGCATATGATACATTGCACCGCCTATAAAAACTCCTGTCAGACCTGCAATATCAAGTCCGCCAACAGTCTGAAGAACAGTAAATGCATCTGCCTTATATAGATCATATCTATCAATTGCCTCTTGAATGACCTGTTTTTTTCTGCTTAGCCCCTTATCGTTTAATCCAGCTCCTCTTCCTGCTGTCTCACTCGCTAACCTGTGAAGAAGTGCCGCTGTCACTGCACTGCTCGTTGTCGTATTTCCTATACCCATTTCCCCGGTTGTTGGCCACATCCTGGATCTCCTGGGGGGCGTGGGCCTCTCCGGGCTTCAGGAAGTACATGGTCCGGGCAATGTCGGAGGTGTAGCCGTAGTAGCGGATGGAGAAGTCGATGACCAGCACGTCACCGGCTTCAATTTTGTTGATGTCATTGGGGCCCCGGTGGGACATACCGCCCTTGGGCATCAGCACCAGGGGAGGCTCGTCGGGATCGGCGTAGCCGGTGCCCACGCCCCGCTTGGCGCACTCCTCCAGCATCATGTTGGCCACGCCCACCTCGGTCATGCCAATATGGATGCGCTTGAAGAGGGCATCGTAAATGTCGGTGGTGATGACGCTGCATTCCTTCATGATCTGGATCTCCATGGGGGTCTTCACCGCCCGGAGCTCCTCCAGCATTTCATAGGAGCTGCACCAGACCCGGGCCATGGTTTCGGCACCGATGGCCTTTTCCAGCTTTTTGAACAGGCCCATGCTCAAGCCGTCGCAGCGTCCGTCGTCCGTAGAAATATTCAGGGCCAGCTTCTTCGGAGAAATCTCGTCAAAAATGGCTTTGAACTGCTTCATAAACTCTGCCTGAGGAGCTTCCACCACCTGGGTATACATCTGAGATTCCCGGTATTTGGCGGCATCCTCCGGCTGTGCCAGGGCGATCCGCTGGCCGGAGGCGGTGAGAACGAAGAGCACCTCGTTTTTGGTATCGGTGTTGAACATCAGTTCCAACGCGGTATCCCGCTTGCCTCTGGCGTAAATGACCCACATATCGATACCGTACTGGTTCATCAGCTCCTTGGCCCGGGCCATTTTCTCTTTTGCGACAACATTGCGGTCAATCATTTTTTATTTCCTCCTTGACAGCATATACGGCCGCCCGGCTCAGTACCTCGGTACCCAGACGGACGGAATCCTTGTGAATACGTTCGTTGACACCGTGGACCATGGTCACGGCGGTGTCGAAGGTCATGTCCCACAGATACACGGGACTGTAGCCATAAACCCGGGCACCCAGACCGGTCAGGAAACGGCCGTCGCTGGAGCCCATGGAGACGAAGGGAAGGATCTGCGCCTTGGGATCTCCCAAGGCCTCTTGGGTGGCCCGTTCCAGCTGGCCCAGCAGGGTGCTCTCCGGGTTGGCCTCGTAGCCCTGGCTGAGGGAAAGGATCTCATAGTCGCAGTCCCATTTTTGGGCCAGCTTTTCCAGCACCCCTTCCAGGTAGTCCCGGCCATAGCCGGGCAGCAGCCGGACATCGCAGGTGACCTGGACGGTATTGACATTTTTGCCGGAGACCATGGTAACGGTCATGGTGTTGTGCTTCATGGCGAGAAGGATCTTCTCCATCATGGGAGAAAGGGCCGCCCCCGCCAGCTTTTCCTCAAAGGCCTTGACGGTTTCCAATGTCCGCTCCTCCAATAGGGTGGAGCCGATGTCCTCTGCCAGAGCCATGGCCCGGGCCATACCGTCGCCGCTGCCGAAGAAGGGACCCTTGGCCTTCCGGGCCTTTACGGTGAAGCGCACCGTGCCGCAGCCCTTCTGGCCGGATTCGCAGAGATAGAAGAGCTTTTCTCCCGCCAGAATGGGAAAGCCGCCGCCTTCGCTGATAACGTCGCTGGAACGCAGAATGTCCTCTCCCCGGAGAGTCTCTCCCTCCAGGGTGACGCTGCCTTTCAAAAAGGCCTGAAGCCCGTAGGTGCTGCCGCTCTCCTCGTCACAGGTGGCCAGGAAGTATACGTCCCGGCAGCGGCCCGGTGTTTTTGCCAGAGCCTCATAGGCGCACAGCTCCATGGCGGTGAGCTGCTTGGTGTCCACGGCTCCCCGGCCATAGATGAAGCCCTTTTCGTCCTCCCGGGCCTCAAAGGGCGGGAGGAGCCATTGGCTGGGATCCGCCGCAACCACGTCTGTGTGGCTCAGGAGCACCAGAGGCGGCAGGGTGATTTCTCCGTCTGCCTTCAGTCGGGAAACCAGGTTGCCCCGGCCTGGGGCGGTTTCCTGCCGGGCAAAGGGAAGCTGGGCTTTTGCCAGCTTCCTCTCCAGGCAGTCCAGCAGGGCTGCCTCCGCTCCCGGCGGGTTCGTTGTATTGATGCGTATCAGTTCCTTTAGAAGCTCTACAGGATCTTCCATAGAAGCCACCTCTTTCGTCAAAGTCTTTCCCTGGGAACAGGCGGCTTGTCCTGCTCTCAGGGAAGGCCTTTGAAAAAGCACAGGGAGCCCAACGCCGGGCCGGGCTCCCTGTGCTTTTGATCAGTCAGTTACGTTCCACTTTTCGATTTGGAAGGTGATGCCCCGGAAGTCGCAGGTGAAGTCCTGGACCCGGCTGCCAACACCGGCCACGCCGGTGGTGCCGTACATGGGGATCCAGTACAGATCATCGGACTCGACCTTGGCAATCTGGTGGTAGATGTCTGCCCGCTCCTCAGGATCGGTGGCCAGCAGGGACTGGTTAAACAGCTCATCGATCTTGGGATTGCTGTAGTGGCCGAAGTTCCAGGAACCGGCACCGGTGCTGGTGGAGAGGTAGGCATTGTACTCGTTGGGGTCCACTTCTACGCCGAAGCCCAGGGTGTACATCATGTAGGAGTCGCCGGTGGTCTCGGCGTTGCCGCTGTCGGGCAGCAGCTTGGTGAAGGCCAGAGTGGAGAAGTCCTGCGTGATGACTTCCATCTCTACGCCGATGTCCTTCCACTGCTGCTGCAGCATGGTGGCAATGGCTTCGCCGGTGGAGGAGGTGGACATATCATAGACTACATGGAGCCGCTTGCCGTCCTTCTGGAAGTAGCCATCGGAGCCCATGGTGTAACCGGCTTCCTCCAGCAGAGACTTGGACAGGTCGGGGTCGTACTCATAGACGGTCACATCGTCGGTGTGAGACCAGTGGATGGTGGGGAAGATGTCCTCGCAGGGGTAGGCCATGCCGTCACCGAAGACGGTGTCCACGATCTTCTGCTTGTCGATGCCGTGGGCCAGGGCCTGACGGACACGGATGTCGGAAACCACATCGTTGAGCAGGTTGAAGCCGATGTAGTTAACGGTCATCTGCGCATAGGTGAAGATGTTCACGTTGGGGGCGGCCTCTACGTTCTGCACCTCGGCGGTGGGCACGTTGTACATTACGTCGATCTCGCCGTTCAGCAGGGCGGCAGTCAGGGTGGTCTCATCGCCGAAGAGGACGGTCACTTCCTGAATAGAGGGCTTCTCGCCGAAGTAATCCTCATTGCGTTCCAGCCGGATGTACTGACCGGCCTTCCATTCCACAAACTTGTACTTGCCGGTGCCGATGGGGGCCCGGTTGAAGGAATCGTTGGCCCAGTCGGCGGGGCTCTCGGAGCTCAGGATGTGCTCCGGCAGGATGGCGGTGTACATATTGGCCATGAAAGCAGCGTTGGGGGCCTTCAGGGTGACCTCCACGGTGTAGTCGTCCACCTTCTTCAGGCCGGAAATCTCGGTGGCGGTGCCAGCCTGGACCTCGGTAGCGCCTACAATGTCCATGACCCGGCCTTCGTTGCCGCCTACATAGTCGGGGTTCGCCAGGCTGGTCAGGGTGAAGATCACATCATCGGCGGTGAAGGGCTCGCCGTCGTGCCACTTCACATCCTTGCGCAGGTGGAAGGTGTAGACGGTGCCATCATCGGAGATGTCCCAGCTCTCAGCCAGATCGGGCTCGTAGTTCAAAGAAGCATCGGGCTTGACCAGGAAGCTGTAGATCAGGTTCTGCACGTTGCTGTCCGGGGTCCGGGGATACTCCATGGGGTTCAGGTTGGCAACCTCGGAGGTCTGGCCGATGACGACGTAACCGTTATCATTGGCAGATACCGTGGTGCTGTCTCCTGTGCTTCCGCCAGTGGTGGCTGCGGGAGCGGAGCTGCTGCTTCCGCAGGCAGCCATGGAAAGGACCATGGCCAGAGCCAGGAGGAGTGACAACATTCTTACCATTTTTTTCATTTTCTTGTACCTCCTTGTATTCTCTCGGCGCTATTCGGAGAAAAAACGCCGCCTGTCAAGCAGTGCATCCAACCGGCAACCTTCGCCGTGATCTATTCCGCTTAACAATATTTGAATTATAGCGGAGCGTTCGCCAGTTGTCAACATCTGACCGTGACAGAAAGAACAAATTCCACATTATTTACAATTTATGACATAATTTTGTGTCTGATATAACCATTTTGACGAAAGCTGCTAAGTGTGCTGAAAAGATATGCCTCAAAACACTAAAAATCTGTTCAGCCACAGAAAAGCAGCTGAACAGATATGTGACATGAAAACGATGCCGGGGTGATTTACTTACGAATTGGTAAGCGAAACGGGAAGGCCGGGAAGTGCGGAAGCCCCCCGCTTCCGGGAACCGAAAGCGGGGGGCAATGGCTCTTATGATGATTATCCGTTCCAATACTGTGCGCCCCAATGGGCAAAGTCCCACTCCTCCATATAGGCATTGCACTCGTAGTCGATGTAGTAGAGTGTTCCATCATGCGGGACGAAGTTGGTGGGATAGTAGCAAATATATTAAGCCTTATTTGGGTGACTATATTTTTGCAACAGTTGATAAGACAGTATTAAGTAGTTGGCTTACTAAGTTGTATCAAGCGGGTTTATCGCAGAATACAATACATACCACTTATGCACGATTGAAGAAAGTCTATAATTACTTCTACAACAATGGAGAACTATTAAAAGACCCATTCAAAGGAGTAAAGATGCCTAAAAAGGGAGAAGCAAAAGTAACGCACTTGAACAATGACCAAATGGACAATGTTTTATCCGCTGTCTATTTGAATTTTGAACCACAAGAGCCGATGTATGTAGGAATACTATTGGCTTTCTATGCGGGATTAAGGCGTGGTGAGATTTGCGGCTTACGATGGAATGATATTGACTTTTATAAGCATACAATTACAGTTAGGCCTGCTGTCGGCGTAAGTAGTGGAAAAGATGGAGATTACACAAAGAACCCCAAAAACAAGAGTTCTAATAGAACATTCCCTATGTTGCCACAGTTAGAAGAAGCATTGAAGCAAAGAAAGGTATTGATTAACCCGCTCGATAGTTGGTATGTAATTGGTGATAAAGAGGGGTTTATGCGACCTCAACAGTATAATCGCCTGTTTAGTGAGTTTGTAGAAAGAAATAGCTTAGTAGATGCCTATGGTAAAAAGATTGTGCCGCATGGACTAAGACACAACTTTGCAACTGTTGGTATTCGTGCGGGAATGGATATTGCAAGCTTGGCACTTATGATGGGACACGCAAGCAGAGCAATGACCTTAGATACCTATGGTGATGCAAATGCAGATGCCCTTACTCTTGCAAGTGTTAAGTTAAAAGATACATTCAATGACAATACCGAATATTATAAGCTTGAAGAACAAGAGGACACGGAGGAAGAATAAGAAAACACCCGCTTCCGCCGCGAATAACACTTGAAGTCTGCAAGTAAATCCCTTATAATGATTGTAGGAACAGTTAGACAAACTTGAATTTGGAGGAGGGGACGTAATGAAGCGATACGAAACACCGAATTATATATTTTACTATCAAGAAAACTCAACTGCTGACAGAGATATTTTGAAGATAGCTCAAATACAACAATCTTGTTATGAGTATATATGTTCTGTATTGAAAACTACACCCACTTTCAAAATTGAGTATTTTCTGTGCGAAACAGCGGAAGACGTTGGTCGTGTTTATGGAGATAATGAGCCGTGTAATGGCTTTGCTTCTTTACCAAATAAAATCTATGCAGTATATAATGAAACGACACAATGTATAGGTTTTCATGAAGATGCTCACATCATCAGCTATACCATCAATCGCCCGAATTGTCCTGCAATTCGAGAAGGATTAGCTATGTATTTTGACAGAAAGTGGTGGGGAATCCAAAATATCGACTGGGTTGGATATTTACTAAAAATAGATAAAATGATTTCGATTGATGAATTACTGGATAGTGAAGTATTCTTTTCATATGATTGTTCTATTACTTATCCAATTATGGGGGCTTTTACTGACTGGTTGATTTCTTCATATGGTATTGATAAATATTTGGAATTCTATAAACACGATAACACTCAAGGTGCATTAGCGCTGATATATAAAAAGTCTGTGAAAGATTTAAGTAAATCATTCATTGATTATGTATCGCTGTTTAACCTTGATGAAGTATTAGAACAGAGAATAGAAAAATTGATTTCTAACATATAAACCAATTTGCGGAACTGTTCGACAAATTCCAATTTGTCGAACAGTTGCTTTTTACAAGCAACTGTTCTTTTTTATTACTTGACTTATTGAATTAGCTGATGTATGAAGAACGGTATCCTCCCGAACCCACATCCGGGTTTTCCCGTGACAATAGGGACACAACAGCCATTGCCCTTGTTTTTCCATAAAAGCACCTACTCGTTCGTCGGGGCGGAAATGAGCGTGATTCTCCGTGTTTTGCTGCTTTCGGAGCTTGCCTGTTTCATGTACTTAACCGTAACCTGATTGATTTCCGAAAGGTACTCCGAAAATTCCTCGTCCGTCAGCAGCAGCATATCCTTTCGGGGGTCGGCATGGCCGGTGGAAAAGTATTTTGCAAAGGAAGCACAAATGCTCAGCAGCGACATTTGTACCGCGTTTCCGGTTTCATCTTCCGTGGCCATGGCATCCTTGTTGAGCCAATAAACGCTTTCCACGGTGCCGCGAATCCGGTTTTCGCCCACCACCGTGAGGATGGAGCTGTCCGCAAGGATCCTGATGTGCCGATATAAGCTTGCGCTGGGAACATCCGGCAGCGCCTTCCGGAGCTCCTTGACCGTGCCGGTTTTGTGAAGTAAAAAATACTGAAAGATCCTCTGCCGAACAGGATTCATTACGATCTCCGCCAGCTCCACAGGGGGCTATCACTCCTTGAACTATTATCTGATTTCATTATATTCTCATTTCTGATAATGTAAAGTGGAATGTTTATATTCATGAAGCAAAACAGCCTGCCTCCGCACCAAAGAGGGGCGTGTTGCAAAATACGCCCCATAAAAACCACATCGACCATCCCGAAAGGGCTTGGCTTGGAATTGGAATGCTCAAAGCGCAAAAATTGGGCTGCTGCAAAAACGAGTTTTGCAACAGCCCCCCATATGCCACGGTGAGGTGGTACCCTTCATCCACAACGGGTCCTATTCGAAGCGTCCCCGGAACGGCACACAGGCAGTTCCCTACGCTTTTGCTGGAAGGTTTTCGCATCAAGTGAAGCTCCAGATAAAAAGAAATAAGCTCTCAACCAGTCCTCTGACTACTGATCGAGAGCTTATCTCATTGCACTGTCAATTTGCAGTTTCACTTGTAACCATCCTTTCTGCTGATTCAAGAAGGTACGAATCTATTTATCTCTTTTGCTCTGCCATGCTACCGAACCTGGTTTCCGCGTTTGCTTTGGGTTGAACCTTGCTTTGTGCTTTCACCTTTCTTTTGGTTTACGCTGTGACTGCTCGGGTTTTTGCTAGGCTATTGCTTTTTCCTTGGGTGCTGCCAGCTGCTTGGGGGTGCTTCGCATTTGCTGTTTTGGGTTTTCTTTTTGCTTGGCTGTTTCCTTCGCTTTTGGTGATCCCTTGGGGTTGCTGCTTTGCTGTGACCGTCGCTGTTGGCTTTGCTTTGTCTTTTCGTCCCTTCTTGTATCTATATAGTAGCACACTTCCGGGGATTTGCAAGATGGGAACCTGTACAAAGAAATGGGTGCTTTTTCTTACAAAACACCAATTGAAATGGGAATTCAAAAATGGTAAGATAGATGTGTTGGGCGGCTTTTGGCTGCCCGCTTTTTATTTGGGTCCTGATCGATGGCGGCGCCGGGGCTTTTTTCTGTTGCATTTTACCCGATTTTCTTCCGGTTTTGGCTGCACTTTCGTGCGTCATTCCCGATTTACAGCGGAAAAATCAGATGATATACTGAATAGGAAATCAAGAAAGAGAGGGCTTTTTATGAAGAAAAGCTACCGATTGTCTGAAACGGCCTTTCAGTTGGATGGGAAAATGCCGCTGAAACAGGCCATTCCGCTGGGCTTGCAGCATGTGCTGGCCATGTTTGTGGGGAATCTGACCCCGCTGCTGATCATTACCGGTGTCTGCGGCATTGCCAGTGGGGAGTTTGCAGAGCTGCAGCTCCATCTTTTGCAGAATGCCATGCTGGTGGCAGGCATTGTGACCCTGGTGCAGCTGTTTGCCATCGGGCCCGTCGGTGGCAAGGTGCCCATCGTCATGGGTACTTCCTCTGGCTTTATTGGGGTGTTCAATTCCGTGGCCGCCACCATGGGCGGCGGGGTAGTGGCCTATGGGGCCATTATGGGAGCCTCCATCATTGGCGGCTTGTTTGAAACCGTGCTGGGCTTCTTCTTAAAGCCCCTGCGGAAATTCTTCCCCTCGGTGGTCACGGGCACCGTGGTCATGTCCATCGGTCTGAGCCTGATCTCCGTGGGCATCAATTCCTTCGGCGGCGGCAACACCGCCCAGGATTTTGGCTCCATGGAAAATCTGCTGCTGGCCCTGTTCGTGCTGGTGATGATCCTAGTATTCAAGCACGGCACCGACGGCTTTGCAAGCTTTGCCTCGATTCTGCTGGGCATCATCTGCGGCTACATTGCGGCCTTTGTCATGGGCTTTGTGCTGCCCACCACCGCCGTCAATGCCGAAGGGGTGGAGTACACCAAGGCCTGGGTGCTGAACTGGAGCAAGGTGGCCAACGCCTCCTGGTTTGAGATCCCCAAGCTGCTGCCGGTGAAGCCCACCTTTGACCTGCGGGCCATTGTGCCGGTGCTGATCATGTTCATCGTCACTGCCGTGGAAACCGTAGGCGACATTTCAGGTGTCATGGAAGGCGGTCTTGGCCGGGAGGCCACGGACAAGGAGCTTTCCGGCGGCGTCATCTGCGACGGCCTGGGTTCCTCCTTTGCCGCCCTCTTTGGAGTGCTGCCCAATACCTCCTTTAGCCAGAACGTGGGGTTGGTTGCCATGACCAAGGTGGTCAACCGGTTTGCCATTTCCACCGGTGCGGTATTCCTGATCCTCTGCGGCCTGTGCCCCAAGCTGGGGGCCCTGGTTTCCATCATGCCCCAGTCGGTGCTGGGGGGCGCGGCGGTGATGATGTTCTCCTCCATCGTCATCAGCGGCATTCAGCTCATCACCAAGGAGCCCCTGACCGCCCGGAGCCTGTCCATCGTCTCCGTTTCTCTGGGGGTGGGCTACGGCATGGGTGCCAACAGCGCCATTCTGGTTCATGCCCCCCAGGCGGTAAAGCTGCTCTTCGGCGGCTCCGGTATTGTCCCCGCGGCCATGGTGGCCATCCTCCTGAACGTTCTGCTGCCTAAAGAGCAGAAATAATCCGCAAATCCTCCGGCGTGTCCACATCCTTTAATTCGTATTCATCCCGAACGGCCACCGTTTTCAGCCGTTCGGGATATTTTTGGACCACCGCGCCTCCGCCCTTTCCCTGGGGCAGGTCCAGAAGCTCTGGGAAGGACCACTGGGGGAACACTACCGGGGCCCCGGGGGTGCCCTGCCACTGGGGCCGCCAAAAAAAGAAGGGGTCATTTTTTGATGCCAGGGCCAGGGCCGCCAGGGTCTCCCGGCGGAGCTTTGGCTGATCTCCTGCTAAGAACATGCAACGCTCCACCTCCGGCAGGGCCTCCAGGCCCAGGCGCACCGTGTCGCTGCGGTAGGGCAGGTCATGGAGAACGGCAGGAATTCCCCGCTCCCGGCCCAGGGCCGCTACCTCCGGATGCCGGGTCACCAATACCCGGTGCCGGAACAGCTCCTGGGTGGCATCCAGAACGGAACAGATCAAGGGCTTTCCCCCAAAGTCTGTCAGCAGCTTGTTCCCCCCGAAGCGCCTTCCCAGGCCCGAAGCCATGATGACGCAGCCCAGGGCCCCAAAGGGGTCGTCCAGGTCCACCAAAAACACATCCGGGCGATTGCACAGTGCCGTCAAAAAAGGCAGCTCCTGCTTGCGCACCACGGCGCAGACCTGTTTCTTTTCCAAAAGGGCTTCAATGGCCTGCTGATAGGGGCCGCACTGGGCTTCCAGATAGCCGATTTCGTCCAACGTGACCCAGGGGGCAGGGGCGCGGGCGCAGCGCTCCAACGCCGGGATGCCGAAGGACAAAAAGGGCTGTTCCAGCAGCACCATCTGATTCCCCGGCCCGGGGATCCGCCCGTCAAAAACCGCCGCCTGAACCTGTTCCCCGGAACAGTTGTCTCTTAAAAACACCGCCTGTCTGGGCACGGCCCAGCTGGTAAGCCCCGGGGCCCCGGCGGGAAACAGGGCCTTTAACAAGGTGGTCTTGCCGCTGCCCTTGGCCCCGGTCAGAATCAGGTGCCGCCTGCCGCTCCCTTCAAAGGCCCTCCAGATGCTCTCTGCCGTCAGTATGTTTTGCGCCATAAGCTTCCCTCCTTCGGCGTTTTTTTCTGAAATCACCTCGCTATCATAGCAAATCCTCTTCCCAAAATCAATCGGAGATGTTATACTGTTATAAGAGAAAGTATGCTGTTCATCTAATACAAAAAGGAGCATTTGCCTATGATCACCATACAGAAATACGTTCGTGCCCAGTCCCTGGAAGAGGCCTGGCAGCTGAACCAGAACCGCCGCAACCGGATCCTCGGGGGCATGCTCTGGCTCCGGCTGGGCAAAGGCACCGTCAACACCGCCATTGACCTGTGCGACCTGGGCCTGGGGGCCATTGAGGAAACGGAAACGGAGTTTTCCATCGGCGCCATGGCCACCCTGCGGGATCTGGAGCAGCACGAGGGCCTGAATGCCTACACCCAGGGGGCCCTTCGGAACGCAGTCCGGGACATCGTGGGTGTCCAGTTCCGGAATATGGCCACGGTGGGGGGCAGCATCTGGGGCCGGTTCGGCTTTTCCGATGTGCTGACGGCGTTTCTGGCCCTGGATACCTATGTGGAACTGTATAAGGGCGGTATCATCCCCCTGGAAGAATTCGCGAAGCGCAAAAAGGATTCGGACATTCTGGTCCGGCTCATTGTAAAGAAGACCCCCTGCCGCATGGTCTACACCGCCATGCGGAATCAGCGGACGGATTTCCCGGTGATCGCCTGCGCCCTGTGCCGGATGGGCGGGGAAACCCGGGTGTCCATCGGGGCCCGGCCGGGCCGGGCGGTGCTGCTGCGGACGGCGGAAACCGACCCCAAGGCCCTGGGGGACTTTGCGGCGGAGAACATCCCCACCGAGGGCAATCTCCGGGGCAGCGCCGCCTACCGCACCCATCTTATCCGGGTGCTGACCCAGCGGGCCATGACGGAATTGGAGGGCATGTAACATGGAAATCAAACTGAAACTCAACGGCAAAGCCATCACCGCCTCCGTAGAGCCGGACACGGTGCTGCTGGACTTTCTCCGGGCCCAGGGCTGCCTCAGCGTCAAGCGGGGCTGCGACACCTCCAACTGCGGCCTGTGTACCGTGATGCTGGACGGGAAGCCCATTCTCTCCTGCTCCACCCTGGCGGTCCGGGCAGAGGGCCACGAGATTTACACCCTGGAGGGCCTACAGGAGGAAGCCGCGGACTTTATCGGCTTCATTGCCGACCAGGGGGCAGACCAGTGCGGCTTCTGCAACCCCGGCTTCGTCATGAATACCGTTGCCCTGCTGCGGGAAAACCCGGACCCCACAGACGACGAGATCCGCGCCTTCCTGGCGGGAAACCTCTGCCGCTGCTCCGGCTACGAGGGTCAGCTCCGGGGCATTCGGAAGTATCTGGCAGCCCGGCGGGGATAAGGAGGCAGCTATGGAACAGAAAGTTTATAAAGCCATCAATAAATCCATCCGGAAAAAGGACTCCATGCAGCTGCTTCTGGGAAAACCTGTGTATACCAACGATGTGGCACCCCAAAACGCCCTGGTGGTCAAACTCCTCCGGTCCCCCCACGCCAATGCCATTGTGGAGGACATTCGCACGGAGAATGCCAAAAAGGTCCCCGGGGTGGTGGATATTTACACTTGGCAGGATGTGCCCCAGACCCGGTTTGCCATTGCGGGCCAGACCTTCCCGGAGCCCTCTCCCTATGACCGACTGATCATTGACCGGCATGTGCGGTTTTCCGGCGACGTGGTGGCCATTATCGCCGCGGAGACGGAAAAGGCCGCCCGGAAGGCCATGAAGCTCATCAAAGTCCGGTATAAGATTCTGGAGCCGGTGCTGGATTTCCGCACCGCCAAGGATAACCCCGTTCTCGTCCACCCGGAGGAGGACTGGTTCCCGCCCTGTGACGTGGGCGGCGACCCCAAGCGGAACATGGTGGCAAGTGCCGATGAGGTGCATGGAGACGTGGAGGGGGTTCTTTCCCAGTGCGACATGGTGCTGGAGCGGACCTACCACACCAAGGCCTACAACCAGGCCATGATGGAGCCCTTCACCGCCTACGCAAGCTTTGACCGCTACGGGCGGCTCCACGTCATCTCCTCCACCCAGATCGTCTTCCACACCCGGCGGATTCTCTCCCGGGCCCTGGGCATTCCCAAAAGCAAAATTCGGGTGGAAAAGCCCCGGATCGGCGGGGGCTTCGGTGCCAAGCAGACGGCGGTGTGCGATGTTTACCCCGCCTTTGTGGCCATGAAAACCGGCCGGCCCGCCATGGTCACCTACACCCGGGAGGAATGCCAGATCGCAGGCTCCCCCCGGCATGAAATGGAGATCACCCTGCGCCTGGGTGCCATGAAAGACGGCACCATCCGGGCCATGGACCTGTACACCCTGTCCAATTCCGGTGCCTACGGCGAACACGGCCCCACCACCGTGGGCCTCTCCGGTCACAAGGCCCTGCCCCTGTATACCGGCTCTTTGGAAGCTTTCCGCTTCCACTATGACGTGGTCTACACCAACCACCAGGCCGCGGGAGCCTACCGGGGCTACGGTGCCACCCAGGGCATTTTCGCCGTGGAGTCTCTGGTCAGCGAGCTGGCAGAGCAGCTGGGGATGGACGCCACGGAAATTCGGTACAAGAACATGGTCCGGGAGGGCATGGTCATGGATGCCTATTACGGCGAGATTGCAAACGCCTGCGCCCTGGACCGGTGCATGGACCACTGCCGCCGGATGTTCAACTGGGAGGAGCGCTCCAAGGTCCGGGATATGGGAGACGGCAAGGTCCGTACCGCCGGTGTGGCCATGGCCATGCAGGGCAGCTGTATTTCCAACGTAGACGTGGGCTCCGCCACTCTGAAACTCAGCGACGACGGCACTTATAACCTCATCATCGGTGCCGCGGACATGGGCACCGGCTGCGACACCATTCTGGCCCAGATGGTGGCGGAGATCATGGACTGTGACGTAGACGACGTGGCGGTCTTCGGCGCGGATACGGACGTATCCCCCTACGACTCCGGCTCCTACGCCTCCTCCACCACCTATATCACCGGTCAGGCCGTGGTCAAGGCCTGCAACACCCTGAAAAAGCGCATCTGCGCCATTGCCGCCCAGATGATGGACTGCGGGGAAGAGGATGTGGAGTTCGCAGGCTCCTTCGTCCGCCGGGTGGGAAGCCAGCGGCAGGTGTCTCTAAAGGACATCAGCTACAAGGCCCAGGTGGGCAACACCATTGCTCCGGAGGCCACGGAGACCCACAGCTCCCCGGTCTCTCCCCCGCCCTTTATGGTGGGCATGGTGGAAATCGAGCTGGACAAGCGCACCGGCAAGGTGGACATCCTCAACTACATGGCCGTGGTGGACTGCGGCATTCCCATCAACCCCGCCCTGGCCACCATCCAGACCGAGGGCGGCATCGTCCAGGGCATCGGCCACACCCTGATGGAAAACGTAACCTACGACCCCAGCGGCCGCCCCATGGAGTCCGGCTTCATGCAATACAAGCTCCCCACCCGGCTGGATATGGGCAATCTCAAGGTGGAGTTTGAGCACAGCTACGAGCCCACAGGACCTTTCGGCGCCAAATCCATCGGCGAAATCGTCATCAACACCCCCGGCCCCGCCATCGCCCACGCCATCTACCGGGCCACCGGCCTCTGGCACCGGGAGCTCCCCATCACCCCGGAGCAGATCGCCCTGGGGCAGGGGGGATAAAGCATACGCTTTCTTCAAAAGACGGCAGCCCGGAAAAGCTGCCGTCTTTACAAAATTTTTACGGTGCCCCGGTGGCGAGGTTTACATGGGCCGTTTACACTGGGCCTCAAAGAAGAACGGAAAAAACGCCAAAAACGGCAGAGGAGAACGCCATGAAACAAGAAAAAGATTTTCAGAAGGACCAAAAACAAACCGGAGATTTTTCCTCCAACACCGGTCTGGGTCTGGCTGTGGGCTTGAGCCTGGGGACCCTCTTTGGGGTGGTTTTTGACAACATCGGCCTGGGCATGATGATGGGCGCAGCCCTGGGGCTCTGCGGCGGCCCGGCGATGGAACTGCTACACGGCGGTAGGAAGTCCAAGAAGCCCCAGGAGCGGGAGGATGACCGTGAACAGCAATAAAAGTTTTCGCAAATACGTCCCCTCTGTGCTGCTGTTTCTGCTCTTTGAGGCAGTGGCGGTCACATTGTGGCGGACAAAGGGTAACCTGTTCTATCTGCTGAATTTCAGCTATATCGGGGGCTGCCTTGGAGTGGGTACGGCACTGTTTGCTGCGGGGAAACGCTACGCCCGGCAGTTTGTGCAGTGGGCGGTGGGCAGCTATATGCTGCTGTACCTCGGAGTTCTCTCCCGCGAGAATATGCAGATCGAAGGATTCTGGTATTA
>OQWM01001703.1_pt1 | contig 15080 bp, 16 predicted proteins | sample 1691531 | NCBI WGS metagenome assembly OQWM01 (sample SAMN03418257, study PRJEB22391) | human gut metagenome | biome: human-gut; feature: organic feature; material: feces | host: Homo sapiens | place: Tanzania | collected 2013-01
CTTGTCCTTTCATTGTCATACTCCTTTCATCAATCTGTACATGCAATATGTTGTACGCTCGATTATCATACACCTGATTTGCGGTAAAGTCAACACAACAAAATTGTTTTGTGGTAAGAAATTGATGAGGTGAAGTAAATGTACACTTATCAACGATTAAAAGACCTCAGAGAGGATCAGGACCTGAAGCAGGAAACAATAGCACAGCTTTTAAATACAACACAGCAGCAATAGAGCAGATGGGAGAGGGGAGCCCAAGAAATACCATTTCATCATGTAATAAAGTTAGCGTTGTTTTACCGCTGTTCTATAGACTATATTGCAGGATTGACCAATGAGAAGAAGGGGACACCTAAGTGAAAAATAACTACATTTACATTGCTATTATCGTTCTGTTAGTCCTTGATGTAATTATTACACACCTGAAAAAATGGGAGAAACAAGACAAGACAGACTACTCCACTGCCTACCAGAAGAGGCTCCTTCTCACCAAAAACGAATGGAAGAACTATATGTTCCTGAAACCAATCCTGGAAGGGGAGGGGATGCGCATCTGTCCGAAGGTCCGGCTTCTGGACCTAGTTGAGCCGAAAAAGGGGACCAATGGAAAGCAGCGTCAGACCCTTCTGAATAAGATCCAGAGCAAGCATGTGGACTTTGTCATCTGCGACGAGAAGCTGAACGTGCTCCTCATCCTGGAGCTGGATGACAGCAGCCACGACACCGAGACCAGGAAGCAGCGGGACACCTTTGTGGACTCTGTCTTGACCGGATCCGGCTATAGGATTCTCCATGTGCGCAGCTTCGAGGATGAACTGGGAGCCATTCTGGCAACATTCAAAGAAGCATGATTCCAAAATCTGCAATTTCCGAGCTGGCCCTGAGGGGTCTGGCCGGGAAAGAGTTTCCGGAGCTGCCCACAACGTTGCCCACAGGCCATGCCTGCCAGTTTCCCACAATTTTTGCCACAAAGAATTGTGGGAAAAATTATGGAAAACTTTGGACAACGTTGTGGACAGCTCCTCCCTGGTCCTCGGAGGGGTTGCACCCCCCGCCTATAGGTATCAGCATACTCATACAGTGCAAACCCCCGGCTAACCGGTTTTATAGATAGATTTTTTATTTTTTTTAGAATTAGCATTTTGCACAAATGTGTGCCGGTTTTTACACGCAAAAAGCAATGGCAGCAGCCTCGATCAGCCTGAGATCAAAGCCGCTGCCATTGTTCTATTTTGTTGAAAATACACAAAAACGCTAAATTGGGCGGATGATAAAGAGCACATACCAAAGGCCCGCAATCAGAGCCGCACCGGCGAGGATCACCAGGGCATCAACCCAGACATGAGTCAGCCAAGACAACACCTTGCGCCACATATTTACCCCCTAATGATATTCCTGGTCAACAGAATCAGGCCAATGCAAAAGGCAAGTAACTCCATTGTGCGCATTATCTGGGCCACACCGTCAAAGACAGATAGATCTATTTCTATCTCATAGTCCACGACCCGTGGCACATAGAACCGCCAACGTATCACAGGGGCCTCTGGCTCTGCATTCAGGACGCCCAGGAATTCGATCAGGTCGAAGGGGACACAGAAAGGGAAGAGAGTCTTCCAGTCCGCCGGATGTGCTGAACCCAAGTCTTCCTGTTGCGGGAGAATCTTTTTGAATGCCTCGGCAATCTTCTCCGGCAAGCTCTGGATCCATTGCCCAACCTCTGCCATTTTAGAGGGGAAGGTCTGGGTGGCGAACTCACGCAGCGTATCAAAGCAGGATTGAATGCCGGTAGAGAGCTTTGTTCCCAGAGCATCCAGGGCAGAGGCCAGGCTTTCCCCAAGCCCCTGAATCCAGTTCGAGCAATCAATAAAGCCCTGTGTAACAGTGTCCTTGAAGGTCTCGATTTTCGGAAGGATGCCGTCCTGAAGCTGCTGGACACGGTCACCGATGCGCTCAAAACCTTCTTCGACCGACTGCTTATGCTCGTCCATCCACTTGAAAACCTCAGGCGGTACATAAGGGGTATCAGGATCTTCATTAGGATCCTTAGACGGTTCTGTGGCATCAGTAGGATTAGGAACCTCAGTAGGGAGAGGCTTAGCTTCTGTACCAGGGATATAGATACCAATGGGCAGGTACGTTATGCCGGCATCAGCTACGCCGGAGGACACCCAGCTGGGATAAGCGGCAGGAATGTCGGTGAAGTTGGCAGGGACGGAGGAGACGTCTAAGTCACTTTTAGTCACAACACCACCGGCACTACCAAGGAAGGCCGCAATGGAAGTTGCGTAATAATCATTACCCTGATTTAATATAGGCAAACCGTAAGAGGTTTTAGATGCACCAAGGGTTTCACCGCAAACATAAATATAAAAACCATTTCGGATCCCACGGAGTGAAACCGTAGAGCGATCTACTTTAATTTCGTCCGTGGAATAAAATGCAATATGAAGCCAATATGGACGATAAGAGGTATTAGCCTTAGCCTGAAACGGAAACGCTGATACAGGAGCAGAAGAAGTAATATTAAAGGTTATACCACCATATGTAAATGAATTCTCTACAACAGCAATAGAAGGATTCCGCTGAACAATATCTTCATCCGAAAGCCACTGGGCAGTCAATCCAACAATATCCTGGGCAATAGCAGCCTTTAGTTTCTCAGGGTCATCTGTGGGCTTGAAGGAGGCAACTTTGATAGCACCGTCAACGATATAACCAAGACCGGTAAGGTGATTTTCGACCTGCGAGACCAGATTATCCCAAGCGGAAGAATCAGAACCAGGTTTAATACCAAGGCCGGACAACATTGCAGCCACAACAGCAGTAGCACCAATGGCAACAGAACCGGCTATCACACCAGGGGCCACAGCCTCAGCTGGCTGCGTAAGGGCAGGGGACAGGCACATGCAAAGGGTGACCAACGCCAGCAGGAAGCACAACCCTCTCCGTGAAAAACGAGAAAACATAACTTTTCACCTCAAAATGAAGCATAAGTAAAATATTATAAGTACAAAAATGAATGCAAACAGAAAAGCGAAAACAAACGCAGGATAAAAGTTAGAATTATGTCTGAAAAAAGAAGCAAACAACCGGGTTTAACAGTGCTCAAAAAGCCAACGCAACAAAAGGAATGGATTCAGCAGACTTATACCACCCCAAAAACCAATTGACAAGGCCAGAAAAATAAGCTATGCTATGGGTAAACTTTGAGAAAGGAAAAGCAATAATATTCTGCCGCAAGTAAGCTATTCTAGAATTAAATCTTTAGAAAGGAATGGAGGATATAGCTCCTTGAAAGAGCTATAGGGGATTGAGAGTATTCCTTTATTGTGGCTTATTCTGAACGCAACAAAATAAAAATTTTGTTGCGTTCAAAGCGATGGACAATAGAATAAAATCAATCCAACTCTTGTCTAAACTCCCATGCAACGCTACCAAGACTGTCCGCAAATTTTGCGGAACTTTTTAACCTATCACGAAAATATCAAAGGTCAATCCCCGCTAACCATTCAGGAATATTATTTAGACCTGCGAATGTTTCTACGGTTTATCCGGTTGATGCGGTCAGAGATGCCCATTGATACGGATTTGGAGACTATTGATATCCGGGACGTAGACCTGGACTTTGTTGCTAGTATTAGAACCTCAGAGATTTTTGACTTTCTCTCCTACCTGGCCAATGATCGGGTCGCACGGCCTGACAGCGCTGTACCGGAACATGGCATAGAAGCAGCTTCCCGGGCTCGGAAATTGTCGTCAATCAAGTCCTTCTACAAATATCTGACCGTCCGGACCAAACAGCTGAATGAAAATCCAGTTGCGGATCTGGAATATCCGAAGTTACGAAAAAGCTTGCCAAAATACCTAACTTTTGAAGAATCTTCTGCACTTTTACAAGCTGTATCCGGACCGAATGCCAAACGGGACTATGCTATTTTGATGCTGTTTCTTAACTGCGGAATCCGGCGTAGTGAACTTGTTGGCCTGAATCTGACAGATGTGTATGAGGATCGAATCCGGGTTGTCGGTAAAGGTAATAAAGAACGATTTGTCTATTTCGGCTCTGCCTGCCGCAAAGCACTGGACGACTATCTGGAGGAACGCAATCAGCGGGAATTATCCGACAATCGCGCTCTCTTCGGCTCTCGCGACAATAATCGGATCAGTGTAACAGCAGTCCATCGGCTGGTGAAAAAAGCTTTGTTACAGGCTGGGCTAGACTCGACCCAATTCTCTGCCCACAAGCTACGTCATACCGCCGCCACCATGATGTTGGCAGGCGGCGTGGATGTAAAAACGGTTCAAGAGGTGCTGGGGCACGAAAACCTGAACACCACTCAGATTTACACCCATATCGAAAATACGGAACTGAAAATCGCCGCTGAGGCGAATCCTCTTTCCAAGCTTGACTTTTCAAAATAAATCATGTAAAATAGGGATGGCAACCAATAGTTGACATATATTAAATAGAAATGGTGAGAAATCATGTCTATTGGGGAACGGATCACTTCTTTGCGTACAGCCGCTTCTCTCTCTCAAGGACAGCTGGCAGACCGAATGGGCGTGTCCCGCCAGGCCGTAAGCAAGTGGGAAAATGACCTCTCCTGTCCAGACCCTCTCCGGCTGATCCAATTGGCCGATGCCCTGGGAACGGATGTCGAATACCTGGCCTCTGGTATCCCCCACTCCCCTCCTGCCCCACCGGAGCCCATTGTGATCCGCCAAGTAGAAGAGAAGCCAGTGTATATCGAGAAGGTTGTAGAAAAGCCGGTCTATATTGAAAAGGCACCGGTCCCCCCTGCTCCGAAGGTTGTTACCGTTACGAAGGAAGTCCCGGTGGAACGGGTTGTAGAAAGAATCGTGGAGAAACCGGTTGTCAAAAAGATTGTTCGTGTGCAGTACCGGACGAACCCGATGGATATGATCCTCGCCTGTGGTATCGGACTAATGATTGGAATCTTAATTGGCCTATTGTTTTGACTTGAAAAGCGCCGCTTCGCAATGAAGCAGCGCTTTTCATTTTAAAATGCCATCTCAATGGCTTCCCGTAGATTTCTCACCCGATAAACTGTTAGCTCCCGGGGAATCTCCAGCTTCTCAGACCCACCGCGGGGGACCACGCACTTCTTAAACCCCAATCGGGCTACTTCGCCTAAACGCTGGTTCAAATGGGACACAGACCGAATCTCCCCTGTCAGCCCCACTTCCCCGATAGCCACTAAATCATCTGCAATGGGTTGGTCCCGATAAGAGGAGGCCACGGCCAAGGCCACCGGAAGATCAGCCCCTGGTTCATCCAGCCGCAGGCCCCCAATCACGTTTAGATAAGCATCGAAAGCGCCCATTTTCAGGCCCGCTCTTTTTTCGGCCACAGCCAGTAGAAGCATCATACGATTAAAGTCAAAACCATCCGAGGCTCTTCTTGGCACATTTGCCATGGTTTTTGCCACCAATGCCTGGACCTCAGCCAGAACTGGGCGGGTTCCCTCCATGACGCAGGCTACGCAGGTGCCGCTGGCCCCCTCCGGGCGGCCCTCAAGGAGCATCTGAGAAGGATTCGGTACCTCCTCCAGGCCGCTTTCCATCATTTCAAAAACACCGATCTCGTTGGTGGAGCCAAAGCGGTTTTTTGCTGCCCGCAGGAGCCGGTAAGAAGAATTGGGGTCTCCCTCAAAATACAGTACGCAGTCTACCATGTGCTCCAGCACCTTCGGTCCAGCGATATTGCCGTCCTTATTGATATGCCCTACCACAAATACCGTGATTCCCTGGCTTTTGCTCAGCTGCATCATCGCCATGGTGCAGTCCTTCACCTGAGATACGCTGCCGGGGGAGGATTCATTTTCCTCCCGGTAAAGGGTCTGGATGGAGTCGATCATCAGAATGTCTGGTTTTAGCTCCTCTACGGCCTCCAGAATATCCGAAAGCCGAGTCTCGGACAGAATGAACAAGCTTTCCGGTGCGACTCCCAGCCGCTGGGCCCGGAGCTTTAGTTGGCGCTCACTTTCCTCGCCGGAGACATAGAGGACGCTGCGTCCAGTACACAAGCTGTTGCAAATCTGTAGCAATAATGTGGATTTTCCGATACCAGGGGCGCCACTCACCAGTACCAGAGACCCGGCAACGGCACCGCCGCCCAAAACCCGATCCAGCTCCCCCATGCCGGTATGGAAGCGGATCTCTTCTTCCGTGTTCACTTCGCTGATTCGCTGAGGCTTCCGGCTCTGACCAACAGGGCTGGGCTTTGCTTTTCCTGCCGCGATAGGTTTTTCGATATGCTCCTCAAAGGTATTCCATGCACCGCAGGCTGGGCATCTCCCCTGCCATTTTGGACTCTCATTGCCGCAATTGGTACAGAAAAATACTGTTTTTGCTTTTGCCATTGTAATTTCCCTCTGATTTCTCGCCAAAATGGCGTTGCTTTTCTACATTATAGCAAGGGCCGACAACCTCGTCAAGGAAGATTCGACGCCGTCGTTGTCCCGATGACGCAGACCAGTTTTTTCTGATAGTCCGGTTGCCGCAGAAGAGCCTCTTCACTTAGATTCGACAGAAAACCGCACTCAATGAGCACTCCGCAGCCAGTCCTTTTTTCAAGCAGATAGATGCCTTCCCCCGCCTTTGCCTTACGCTTGTTGCCGGGATCCAGGGACGTGACCAGATTTTGCTGCAAGGTATTTGCCAGATTCTTACTGGAGTCATTCATGGCGTAGAATACCTGAGCGCCGCTGTATTGCCCCTGGCTGAAATAATTCTGGTGGATGCTTAAAAGCACATTTCCGTCATTGCTGTTAGAAATCCGGACTCGTTGCTTCAAATCGTCCACCTTTTTCTGGGCGATGGTCTCCCCTTTTTGGTAGATGGCTGTGTCCGTTCTGCGGGTCATCCGTGTCCGGTACCCCAGCAGCTGCATCAGATCATCCAGCCGAAGGGCAATTTCCAGATTATATTGACTCTCTAACCGTCCAGAGCTGGATGTCGCTCCACCATCTTCCCCGCCATGCCCGGCATCAATCACAATGGTGTGGTACCGCTCCACCGGTATCTGCTCACGTAAAACAGTAATCGCCCGGTTGCCGCTGAAGATGCCCACCAGCGTCAGGCCGATTATAAATAGGTAACAGGTGATTTGCTTTATAAGCCGCTTTCTGTCCGTGGTCACCACCCCCGTAGGATGTATGCGGTACAAATACCGCCTATGCACATCCGGCGAAATACGGCATAGAATGACCAGGAATCCCTATTCCAAGTCATTTTAAAGGAGGAATTTACGTGATCTCTCCAAAAGCAGCACAAACTCCCGGAGATGGCCGTCTTCCGGCCGTGGCTCCACTGGCGAATCCCTACGTACCTTTCCAGCTGGAGTACCCTGTCCGCTATGAGGCAAGAAAAGCACTGATCCGCGGCACGCTATACCCGGGCCTGGACCTGCCACTGATGGGTATCGTCAATCAAAATCTCCTGCCAGTTACTCCCCTGTCCGAGCTTCAAGCCCTGGCCTTCGCAATTCAGGAGCTGGCACTGTACCTGGATACCCACCAGGAGGACCGAGAAGCCTTGGAGCTCTACCAGCAGTACCAGCGGGTCTATGCCGAATGTGTAGAAAAGCAGCAGAAACACCTTGGCCCCCTGACTCATCTGACCCCCACTGATGGGGATACCTATAGCTGGGTTGACGACCCGTGGCCCTGGGAATACACCGCCAATAAGGGGGAATAATCATGTTTCAGTATTCGAAAAAGCTTCAATATCCGGTGCGCATCCGTCGCCCGAACCCAGCCCTTGCCAAAATCATCTTGACCCAGTACGGCGGCCCCGATGGCGAACTGGGTGCCAGCCTACGATATCTGTCCCAACGTTATTCCATGCCCTTTGATGAACTAAAGGGGTTGCTGACGGATATTGGGACCGAAGAACTGGGCCATCTGGAGATGGTTGGGGCCATTGTGCATCAGCTGACCCGGAACTTGAAAGATAATCAATACAAGGACCCTGCCTTTGCGCCTTACTTTGTAGACCACACGGTTGGGGTCTACCCTGCGGCTGCGGCGGGATTCCCATGGAATGCCGGGTCCATGGCCGTCAAAGGCGACCCCATTGCTGACCTGACGGAGGATCTGGCGGCGGAACAGAAGGCCCGGGTGACCTACGACAATATCCTGCGGCTGAGCGACGACCCGGATGTGAATGACGTGATCCGCTTCCTGCGGGAACGGGAGATCGTCCACTTCCAGCGGTTTGGTGAGGGTCTGCAGCGGCTGCGGGAGAAGCTGGACCAGCGGAATGTGTATTTTATGAATCCATCGATTGATATATAGCGCAAATATTGGGGCGGTGATTGTACCGCCCCAACTTTTTCCCTATTCTGAGGTCACCTCGGAAACTCCGTAATTGGTTTCATATCCAAATGGAGATGCTTATAAGACGCTATGATTGCTTCTGCCTCCTCTTGGGTTATGCTTTCCCTGCTTCCCCACCCGTCATAAATTTCTTTTGTCCACTCCTCCTGGTCTCTGTCGAACTCAATATGGCAGATTTCTTTCTGAACGCCGTCCTGATAAGTGACATAGATATACTGTCCGGATGGAAAATCCGGTTTGTCAAAGAATTGTTCCAGGATGTTCCCTTCACAAAGCCGGGTATTCAGTCCTGCATTATACAGCAACTCAACTTCTCCATTTTGTATGGTCATCACCTCAGAGAAGCAATCATTTCCGGAACCCCAAAGGAAATCCTCTACCCCATCTCCATTGAAATCCAGAATACAATAATAGAATTCTTCCGGGGACCGTCCGTACATCAAGCTTTGGGGATTTTGCGTCTTTTCAATGAGCTTGTCCACATACTGCCGGTAGCTGGAGAGGATCGGCGCTTTTTCTTCGGCTTCCTTCTGTTCCTGCACCCGTTTCAAACTGGCGTCATACCGCTCCTGGGCTGCCACCACATCCACTTTTCCGGGAACAATTCCAAAATCAATGATATCCGCAATGGCCTCTAATCCTTGCCGCGTCATGCGGTCTTCCCCAGCCACCACATGATCGATGCGTACAGAAAGAAAGGCATCAGGTTGTTCGGCGATGATGAGCGCGAAATCATCCCACAGCGTCAGCAAAGCCTCCGTTCCCTGCCTGGTTGTATACATCCATTCTTCGTGGTGATTCTCTAAATGCACTTGAATGCCAAAGGTCGAGAAGGCCCTTTTCCTCACATACCGCATTTCCATGGATGTCGGATGCCTCCATGGGGTGTTCGCTTCGGTCAAAGTAATACGAAAAGGCATATAAAAGGTCCCGTCCCAGTAATAATAGCCTCGGTAATACGCTACCTCTGCCAAAGAATCAGGAAGAATTAAGCCTTCGATTCCCAAGGCATTCCATGTAAATTCCGTACTTTCTTCCAGCCACGCAATGCCTAATTTATGCAGACCATATTTTTCGCAGATCTCATCGACTTTATCCAGCTCTTCCCAATCATCGCACCCATAGGGTAGGTAATCCAGTCGATCCTCCATTGGGACCGTTTCCTGATTTTTCGGTTCTGTGTGCGCCTGTTCATAGGCATTCCATTCCTGAAATGCCAAATATCCAGGGGTTCCCGTATAGCCCTGCAAAGAGAGAACGTCCTTTGTCACTTCCGTTTCATATACTTTCTCACCGTTTTCATCCAGGTGCTGGGGAATCGTGAATGTGTACTCCCCTGCTTTCATATCCCGCAAGCGGAGCGTATAGGCCACAGCGCAGCCAACAAGGAGGAGCAAAAGAGCAGCAACCACCGCTATCAGCAGTGTTCTGGATGCAGAAACCGGCTTGACTGACTGCTTTCCGTTTCTACTTTCCAGCGCCGAAAGGACATATTTCTCCCTCGCCTCACCAATCACCTGGAGCAATTGGTCTGATTTCACACAAATCCCTCCTTTTCAAGCTGCTGTCGGAGTTTTCCTCTGATTCGATGCAACATGGATGTGACCTTACTCTGGGTAAAACCATAGCTTTGCGCAATATCCGCGATGGAGTCAAATAGCCAATATCTTCGTAGGAATATATCCCGCTCATTTTTTGCCAACGAATCCAAAAACAGATTCAAGCACTCGGCCAGTTCGTGTTCATCGAAACTGGCTTCAACATTCTGGCTCCCATCGATGCAGTCATTCAATTCTTCCAGAGTAAGAATGATTTGCCCGCCACCACGCTTTGCGGCGCTCCTCGCTTTCCAGCGATTAATGGAGATACAGCGGGTGATTTTTCCAAGAAAAGTCGCAAGGACCGAAGGGCGATGGGGCGGAAGCTGGTTCCATGCAGCCATGTAAGTATCATTTACACTTTCCTCGGCATCTTCGTTGTTTGCCAGGGCATGATAAGCAATGCTGTAACAATAGTCGCCGTATTTCCGGTCTGTTTCGACAATGGCCTGTTCGGACCGTTCCCAGAAAAGCGCGACTATGCTTTTGTCGTCCATGCAAACACCTCCTTTGATTTTCTTTGAAAGGCCCTTCACTTATATACTCAGGAAACGGCTGGCTGATATTGCGTGTATTCTAATTTTTTCTTAACAGTCACTTTACCATCCAGAAAGTGGGCATTCTCCGAAGTGTTATTGGGCTGCCTGCATATAGTGGATTCATTATCCATGTCTGTCCTGCTTCTCCATATCGCCCATACACATCCCGATACAGCATATTCGAGGCAGAATCGCCGCGTAGGATACAGGCATTGACGGCCTCATACTCTTCCATAATTCTGATTACATCCCCATAGGTTGCTCCCACCGACTCCGGGTTTCTACCATCTGCGCAGACAAACAGCACAGCACCATCCGCACGCTGTCCAATGGCCGTTCTGGGATTGTAGCCCGAATGTCCGGTGTATATCTCCTCCACGGGCTTCCCATTGATCATGAGAATGGGGCCGCCTGCGCAGCCATCCCGGATGCCAAGTTCACCGGCTTCTTCTGCCGTCATAGTGTCAGAAACGATCAGGATGTTCTCCTCATTAAAGCCAACGAAGCCTTTTTCCGGGACCAGATCGTGGAACTTGTCCCATACGACTGTATTATGAGATAAAACCAGTCCGCAGGGAAGACTACCCACAGCAAGGCTGCCTGATCCGTCGTCCCAAAAATAGCTGGCATTGATAGCCGCAATGGCATTCTCCTTGTCCATAGCTGCGTCCATGGATATCCCGGGTGTTTCCGTAGAAAAATCATCTGTGGAAGTTGCCAGATAGACGTTTGCAGGATTTCGAATAACCATAATATGTGCGGTAAAGTTTTCCCCTTCATAGGTTTCAATATGGATTCCATCCGGGGAATCCGCCCATTCATCATTCTGGTTCTCCTCCACCGGGCTTGTACTTTCCGCGGGAGGCGTTGTCTCCCGCGGCACATCCGCAGTCGGCGCGGGCTCTTTGAAGTCGGGGGCCGCTTGTTTTGCCGGAACCGTCAGGAACCCGACTGCCGCAGCCAGAATGACAACTGTAGAAATCAGAATGATCCAGAATCTTGGTTTTTTGTAGTTCAAGACATTGCGTACTCTTTTGGCTACCGCTGTTTCTCCAAACGCCACAGGACAGGCCAGCACCAGCCGCTTCCTTACGCTGCACTCCAGCAAGGCCACTGAATAGGCCTTCTTCTCCGCCATACCAAAGCGGCGGACAACTCTCTCGTCACAGGCGAATTCAATGTCCCTGCATACCAGCCCATAGGCCGCCCACACAAAGGGGTCGAACCAGTAAACAGCAAGTAGAACAAAGGCTAACAGCTTCCACCAGTGGTCTTTCCTGCGCAGGTGGCTCTGCTCGTGGGCAATCACATAGGCTTTGGTCTCCCCGGAGAGGCCGGAGGGCAGATAGATCCTGGGCCGTAACAATCCGAGAATAAAAGGCGTTGTGACGGTATCGCATATCCAGATGTTCCCTACTTCCGGCACAGCCTCCGCCACAAGATGCCCCATCCGGAGATAGCTAAGCAGCAGATAGCACAGCATCAATGCTACACCCACGCACCACACCAATGGAAGCGGGGATGTTTGCTGTCCGCCCCCGGCCTTTGCGGCGGTACTCCCCTCTTGGGTCTCCGCTGGAATCCTGTCGGAAGGGACCGCCTCCGGGTGGATGAGCGTTGTATCCACGGCCTCTTGGAGTATGGCGGTGGTCTCCGGGATCATGCTGACAGGGCTCTCGACAGACACCGGAAGCATCAGCCGCAGGGCGACCAGGGCCCAGAGGACACAGATGACCCGCCTGGGGACCTTCTTCAAAAGCAGCCGCAGGACGATCACCGCAACAATCAGCCAATTCGCCATCAGGCTGATATGGACGAGTTTCGAAAATACAATACTCATATTCATCCCTCCTCGGCCTGGTCAATCATCTGCCTGACCAGCTCCCGCTCTTCCTCCGTCAATGGGCGGCTCCGGGAAAATGCGGCCAGAAACGCCGGAAAAGAGCCCTGGAATGCGGTATCCACGAACTGCTCACTCTGCATGGAGTAAAACTGCTCCCTGGAAATGAGGGCCGTTACCGTGCCGTTGTCGTTGCGGAACAGACCCTTGTCGCAGAGCCGACGCAGGACAGTATGGACCGTGGTCCGTTTCCAGTGGAGCTCCTCCCCTGCCAACTTGACCAGAGCAGAGGAAGACACCGGCTCGTTGGCCCAAATCATGTCCGCAAAGCGGGACTCCACAACACCTAACTGAATTTCTGACATAACGCAATACCTCCTTTGCGACTACATATCGTAGTCTCTGTTTAAAGACTACATCATGTAGTCTCAATTGTCAAGTTCTTTTTTCGTCCTGACGCAAAAAAGAACTTGACATTTTCCAGATATCGAAAAATGCCGGAAGATCCTAGGCACCAATTCTTGATGGAGTCTATATAGCAAAGCGGAGCAGCCTCAAAAAACTGCTCCGCTTCCTTTTAATACCCAAACAATCGGCTGACCACTGTTCCGTCGATGGCATTCAGGGTCATCAGGGGTTCTACACTGTAGCGCTCCCCCTTCTGGTTATAACCATAGGCATTGGGAGCAGCATCGTACCAGTCCGAGGTGCCCCAAAAGTCCCAAACGGGGACGACTGTTCCCTGCAAGGAGCCCTTATCCCGGACGCGCATGAGCGTGAGGGATACCTTCGTAATTTCTACGTCCATACGGGTCTCAAAGCCGTTAATGGTGTCTATCTCTACCAGGCTGCGGGCTTCCGAGGGGCCGATGATGACCACAGGCAGCATGGTATCGGCAATAGAGGCGATCTCCTCAAAGGGCAGTAGATTCGAGTTTTCCGTCTGCACTTTGGCGTTTGTGGCCGGCGCGTTCCAGATGAACGACAAAATACCGTCTTTTCCAACAGTGATCCAGATGGCCTCCATAGCCCAGGAGACCGTGTCCGGGTTCACCTCTTCCGAACAGTTGTAGGTCTCGTATTGGTAGCTCCGGCCATATTCCTGATCATAGTTGTCTTGTCGAATGCTGGAGATGGGAATCCCGTTCACAGTGGGGGTATAGTAAAGCTGCCAGGTGTTGTCCTCTCTATGGGAGGGCTGAATATCGTCCAGCACCATATGGTCAAAGCCCAGTTCCCGCATCAGCGCATCCCCTTGGGCAATGGCCTCCTCTTCGGAGATGCCGCCCCAGTCTTTTGTGTCCCTTCCGTATTTATAATCCGTCCGTTCGATGTATGCCGCCGTCCAGTCTCCACCGAACTGATTGAAAATGCCAATGTCATATTCTATCCCATCTACGGTTCCGCTGCCGCTGATTTGCTTGGGATCATCAGAATCGTAAAAGCCATGGATGATTGGCTTCTCCTCCGGGGCGGTTTTGACCCATTGCTCGTATTCTGCATTCAGGCGCTTTCTTTTTTCCTCTTTCGGCTCCGGGGCATCCGGATCCGGCTCCCATTCCGGGGAATTGATGTGGTCGATCCATTCCTTCAATTCCTGTTTTGTCTGGGTATAGCTATACAGCGACTCTCCCTTTAAGAACACCCGCAGAAGGTTGTCCACGTCCTCCTGAGTAAAGGTCCTGGGTTCTACGGTGGCAGTGGGGAGGACTGTTCCCTGTTCTGCAACTATCTTGGCATCGGCGTGGATGGTGAGCCTTCCCTGTTGGCTGGTCCAGTCCCCGGTGAATGTTTCCGGGAAGGTGTAGCTTTCCTGCTCCTGGGCACTTTTTTCGATAAGCATAGCCTGATTGATGTTGGTAGGCTGCTGGGGTTCCGTTTTGCCGCAACCGGAGAAGATGATCATGGCTAACGCAAAAGCCATAGTATGCAAGTTTTTCTGCTTCATTGTAATGCCTCCTTTTGATTGCCGAGTATCAGTCTTGCTGTCGTTCCCTGGCCAAGGGCGCTTTCCAGCTCCAGGGTCCCGCCGTGGACCTGGGCAATTTCCTGAACCAAAGCCAGGCCAAGGCCGAAACCGCCCTTTTCCTTACTTCGTGAAGGATCCCCCATATAGAAGGGATCCGTAACCCGTTTCAAATCCTTTTCCGAGATTCCACAGCCGTGATCGGTAACAGTAAAGCCGCGGCACTCTGCGGTTACCAAAATCCTCTGCCCTGGCTTGGATGCTTTGGCGCTGTTCTCGATCAGATTCACCAGGGCGCTGCATATCAGGTCTTTGTCCATAGAAAGTGCAGCTGTATCGCAGGAAATTTCCAGAGAAACCCCATATTTCTGGCAGATTTCTTTGGTCAGCAATTGCACCTGGTCCAGAAGCTCCGGGACAGGCACCAGAGAAAACCTTGCGTTTTTCTTCATAGAAAGCAGCGTCAAGAGTTTTCGGACCATGGTTTCCAGCCAATGGAGCTGGACATCCATACTTTCCAAAAGTGCCTCCCGCTTTTCTTCGGTTAAGTAAACTGTTCGCAACGTGTTTACATTCAGAAGCAGAGACGTCAGCGGTGTCTTCAGCTCATGGGTCACCGCCCCGGTGAAGAGCTTCTGTCGTTCGTTCTGCTCCTGGAGGGTGCATATATGGGTCTCCACCGCCGAGGCCATTCGGTTGAAATTCCCGGCAAGCTGACCAATTTCATCCTTGGCCTGGACCGGAACCCGTTGGCTGTAGCCCCCGGCGGCTATCTGG
>OQWM01001704.1_pt1 | contig 15070 bp, 13 predicted proteins | sample 1691531 | NCBI WGS metagenome assembly OQWM01 (sample SAMN03418257, study PRJEB22391) | human gut metagenome | biome: human-gut; feature: organic feature; material: feces | host: Homo sapiens | place: Tanzania | collected 2013-01
GCTGGTGCATTATCCGTCCGTGCTGGAGGACGCGGTCGATTATATCCCAGCCCGCGTGAAGGTAGAGATTGGCTGCCTGGCTTTGGATGAGCCTACGGAGCCCAGGCCTATTGACACGCTTATCGCCAAGTATTATCCCGAGGAGGATAATGAGATGGCCTGCACCATCCGCACCGTGGTGCCCACGCGTACATTCTTGGAAAAGGTGTTCCTGCTGAACGAGGAGTTCCAGAAGGGGACGCCGCGCTACCAGAGAATGAGCCGGCATCTGTATGACTTGGAGCGATTGATGGATACGCCTTTCGGAAAAGAGGTCCTTGCTGACAAGGAACTATACGACACCATTGTGGAGCATCGACGGCTTTACTATAACCTCAAGTACGTGGACTATGGGCGGCATGCTCCTGATAGAATCGACTTTATCCCGCCGGCATCGGAACTTGAGAGCTGGCGCAGTGATTATGCCGAGATGCAGCGCCATTTCATCTTTGGAAAAGCCCTGCCGTTTGACGACCTCCTGAAACGGATGGAGGAACTCCGAGAGAGATTCAGGGCAATCGGTCATTCTGAGTAGTTATCAACTGTTACCCAAATAGGCGCAGATGCCATCGGACCAGATCCTGCTTTGTGCCAATCTTGAGATACTCAAAGGCTTCGCAGCCATATCTGGAGTTGTTTACTGCCGGATGCGGATGCTTATAAGTGTACATACAGACCTTTATTTGTGTCTTAATTACGCAAAGGTAATTATTCTTTTCGAAAGGCATAAAAAGATACATTTCTGCAAACTTACATAAAAATCTGCGATTTTTACGCCCGTCCAATAAGAAAGGAACAGTTTTTTTAGAGGAAATATAGTATAAATTCTAATTGCGTAAAATTTACGCTAGTGTATTGTGCATTTCAAAAAAAAGACATTATCTTTGCGTAAAATTAACGCAGATTAACTAAAAACGATTATTGCGTATGAACATTATGAACTATCTGGACTTCTCTAAGAAGGGGGCCGAAACAAAGACTGAAGTTAAGGAAGAGAAGAATCACGGCTTCCAGTTCTCTGATAAATATCCTCGTGAAGAGGGGGAAACACGTATCTATAATCTTATTATTCTTGATGAAAGCGGATCAATGTCCTCCATTCGTGAGCAGGCATTGAGCGGAGCGAATGAAACGCTCCAGACTATTCGTGCCGCCCAGCAGGAGAATCTGGATGACCATCAGATGATTACTTTCGTCACTTTTGACACCGGTGCCAGGAGGCCTTTTGTCCGGACAATCATCGACTCCGAAAAGATTGAGACGGCAAACGACCTTATTCCGGATCAATACCAGCCATATGGCGGGACTCCTCTCTATGATGGGATGGGGCTTTCCATCACTGCGCTGAAGGAACTTATCAAAGAGGGCGACCATGTTCTTGTTACCGTGATTACCGACGGGTTCGAGAACAGTTCCCATATCTATTCTGCCGAAATGATAAAGGAACTCGTGGAAAGCCTCACTTCCCATGGCTGGGTGTTCACTTACATCGGCGCAAATCAGGATTCTGAACAGACAGCTGACGGACTGGGCATTCGCAGCACGATGGATTTCCAGGCGTCTGTCCAGGGCTCTGCTATGATGTGGAACAAGATGCGTTCCAGCAGCAGGGAGTACTACAAGAAGATTCGTCGGCAGAAACTGTATGGCGAGGCTATCGATTTTGAGGAGGATTTCTTCGCCGAGAAGCAGGCACTCACCAGAGTCACGCCCAATTGGATTGAAGACCTCAAGGAAGGCCAGATCTTCGTATTCGGCAGCAATGAAGCTGGCCACCATGACGGAGGCGCTGCGAGAATCGCCCTCGAGAAGTTCGGTGCCGCCTATGGTCAGGGACGTGGCCTTCAGGGAAGGAGTTATGCTATTCCTACGATGGCGGGCTCTCTTGGTGCCATCGCCCGCGATGTCGATGAATTCATCATGTTCGCCGACAGCCATCCGGACCTGACTTTCCTTGTGACCCGTATCGGATGCGGCATCGCTGGCTGGAGGGACGAAGATATCGCACCGTTGTTCGCAAGGGCCTACAGCCTGCCGAATGTTTATCTCCCGGCGGAGTTCTGGAGGGTGCTTTCATACAAGTACCGTTAGAAGTCCTCCCAGAAGAGCCTCGATGCCGCCAAAAGTTGCTCAATACTCCCAGAATCTTCGAAGCTAACCAAAATGTCAATTATATGATTTTTCTTCGAAAAGTTCATTTTTTCAGGTATAAAGTTCACTTTTTGGGGATATGATATGTATATTTGCACATAATACTTGAATGCGGCAGGCGCAAAACCATGCCTAAAGGAAAAGATGTCACATAAGAATAACACACCAGTAATAGTAAAAGGGATTATTGCCGCCCTTCTATTGCTTTGTTTGATAGATGCAGATTACGGGTTCTATCAGGCGATGCGCACGCTCGTCTCTTTTGGTTTTGCTTTCCTTGCATACAATTACTACACGAGCGGAGATAATACCAATGCTATAATCTTTCTTTGTCTCCTTATCCTTTTCCAACCTCTGATGAAAATAGGCCTTGGGAGAGGAATTTGGATTGTAGTTGATATCGCAACTGCTGGTTTTTTGCTTTATCAGATTTTGGCTAAGGATTCTGGAATTGTTGGTGATAAGAAAAAGAATCCCAGTACGCCGACATACCCCGAGAAGCGTCAGAATACCATTACCAACAATAGCGGAGATAAAGATTTTATCGACGATCATCTGGATAAGTATTCAAAATTTTAAATAACAACATTATGGCAAATTATTCTTTAATGTGGGGCCGTAAATGCCCCGGTCACTTGATCTACCTGATTGACCAATCTGGCTCCATGTCGGGCGAAAACGAGAAGAAGACGGCAGAAGCTGTTCATGCTGCTATTATGGACACTTTCCGTGGTTGTATCCAAGGACAGGAGGTTCGTAACCGCGTTTACATTACGATTATTGGATATGGTAACGAGCAGGGCGTTTCTATCATTCGTGAAGGCTGGATGTCTGATTTTGTTGCCGACCTTAAAAGCAGCCGTGAGACGGGTAAAACCATCATTGAGCCCAAGGCCTATGGCATGACTCCGATGACTGAGGCTTTCGAGAAAGCCAAGCAGTGCCTTGAAACCTGGATTAAAGCACGCGAAGCCAAATGCGCCGCTGACCCTCAGGCTGGAATCCCTGCACCAATCGTTATCAATATAACGGATGGTTATCCCGACGATATGAATACCGCGCGAAAAGCAGCTCAGGATATTATGAATATTACCACCCCAGATGGTAATGTGCTTTTGTTTAATATCCATATGGACGATTCTGTTGACAACGTGGAGATCCGTTTCCCTAACGATCGCTCTGTCCTTAATGGTGTTGTGGCTGGTGAATTCTTGTTTGACATTTCAAGTGAGATGTCCCCTGAGTTTATTCAGGTCGCCAAGCAGCAGAAGTTGGAAGGAATTTTCCCCGGCGCAAAGGGATTCGTAGTCAATGCTAAGGGAGACACCTTGGTCCGGTTTGTAAGATTCGGTTCGGCCGTATCACAGCATTAGTCTTATGAAAATTCGGTACAAGGCTTTTATTTTGCCCCACCTTGGAGACCCGTATCGCCTATGTGCCGATCGTTTCTCTATAGGCGAAAAGGAAAAGGCTTTTGCCATTTCCGACGGTGTGGGTAATTCGTTGTTTCCAGAAGTCTGGGCAAAGTCGTTGTGTGATGACTATGTCCAGACTTCTGGTGACTTTATTTGTGACAATTGCCTTTGTCGTGAAAAAGAGTTAATTGACCTCTGGGAAAAGATACGTGATGAGCGAGTTGCTTCTTTCACACCGGACGAGTTGTTTATTTACGAGATGGGCCTTGGCAAGGCTGACTTTGCTGCCGCAACATTTGTGGGTCTGTCTTTGTCTGTTGACAAATGGTTCTGCTGGGCTCTTGGCGATAGTTATCTCGGAATTCTTGACCAGGATTATAACATTGTCAAGCAGATAGCCTCAATGGCTGGAAAGCCTTTTGACAATTATCCAGAATATTTTGCCAGCAAAAAAGGCCTTAACAATGGTGCCCCCATTTCTGATTCCGGTTCTATTAAGGACGGACGCTTCTTCGTTCTTATGTCAGATGCTATTTCGGATTGGTTCTTTTCGGAAGAACGCACGACTGATCAGCGTAAGTCCCTACTGGATATTGAGACTCATGAAGAATACTGTTCGTTCATTGGAGGCTTAAGGTCAAAAGGAGAACTGAAAGATGATGATACCACGATTGTAGTCCTTTCTCTGGACGATGATGATTCTGCTGGTCTTTCCTTTGAGAAATTAGAGGTTGACAGCATCGAAGACTTCATTGAAAACGATGTCAAGGCACTTGGGGAAGAAATTTCTGATTCAACTGATGAGGGGAATCAAGATAGTGATGAAAATCCTACAAGTCCTGCGGATGAAGAACAACAGAAAGAGTCGATCGAAGATAGCTCCGAACAGGATGGCTCAGGCGCAGATGAAATAGATGCTCCTGCTCAAGCAACTGCCGAAGAGACCGTGGCGGAGAAGGAAGAGCATGAAAGTCCGGTTAACACGAATGATGCTGGAGAAACGCAAGATAAAGGCGCATCTGAAGATTTAGTCGTGCACGGAAACGATGAGGCGGAGATTGAAAAACTTCAGATGCAACTCGATAGCGCTGAAGAGAAGATTGTGATGTTGAATGAGCGTATTCAAGAAAAAGACAGTCTCATCAATGGACTTACGCGGCAGAATAAGCAGTTAAAGGACGACATTAATCGTTTGCTCGAAGCTTGATGAAATGGGTACTCCCAAAAACATCATTCAACGTATTTTTAACACATAGCAGTTATGGCCCTTCCCACTAAAGATCAGATTAGCATAGCGATAGAGGACAATAATAATATCCTTGATCCCTCTCTTGCTGGCTTTAAAACCATAGATGGCATTGTTGGTCCCGAATGTTACTCGGGTGGTTTTTGCCTTGTATTTCCCGTCACAAATGGTTCTGACAAGTATGCTTTCCGCGTCTGGCACACCGAGATTGACGGCATCAAGGATCGCTTGGCCAAGATTGCCTCATATCTAAGTAGCCATAAATCTCCATATTTTGTGGACTTTGATTTTGTGTCTAAAGGCCTTCGTGTTCCAACTGAGGATTCTACACAAGATATTGAAGCCATCAAGATGAAATGGGTAAATGGTAAGAACTTATCTCAATACCTTGAGTATCTTATCAACGAGAGCGGCTTAACAGAGGATGAGGTTAAGCAGCAGATATCAAATCTTGCGGATAAGTTCTTGGAGATGGTTAAGACCTTACATGGTATGGGTATCTCTCACGGTGATTTGCAGCATGGGAATATTATGGTCGACGAGAATCAGAACTTAATCCTTGTTGATTATGACTCTGTCTTTGTCCCCACGTTCGCGGGAGAGATTCAGGTAACATCCGGAATGGCCGCCTATCAGCATCCAATCCGAAAGAATGGTCTTTATGAAGCAACCGCCAAAGACGACTATTTCTCGGAGAGGGTGATCTATCTGTCTTTATTAGCACTTGCCGAGAATCCTTCTATCTGGGAATCCTTGAAAGATGATGAAGGCGAGAAGGATGAGCATAGTCTTTTACTTACAGAGAACGATATTGAAAACTTCACCCAATGTGCTCTCTATTCGACTTTTAAAAAACTGCATAATCCAAGGATTGACACTCTATGTGACGACATTGCAGATGCGCTCAAGTCTGCTTCTCCTAATGGGATGGAACCCATCGAAGTTTTATTTGTTGACAAGTATGGAGAGCAACCGCCATCTGTAACCATAGATCCAAATGATTGGGCAGACTTGGCGCCAAAGGAGCCGCCGCGGTATAAAAAGAATACAGTTTCAGTTGAGCCGTTTGATGAAGGCGCGGCCATGGATAGGTATTCTCAGAATTAATTATGGCTCTACCTACAAAAGAAGATATCTCTTTAGCTATTGAGAGACCGGGAGCAATCAAGGCAACTGAACTTGAGGGATATTCACCGGTATCTGGGATTATTGGGCCTGAATCATATTCTGGCGGTTTTTGCATTGTCTTCCCCTTTGTCAAGGGTAGAGATAAGAAGGCCGTACGTATCTGGCATCAAGAGATCGACAATATCCAGGAGCGTTATAAGCTACTGTCAAAAGACACCAAGCATTGTCATATCAAGTCATTAATTGGCATCGAGTATGTCGAAGCCGGCTTAACAGTTGATGCTTCTGATATTGACTTGACATTGATGGAGTGGATTGAGGGGAAGCCTCTAAAGGATTATATTTCTTCAATCTTTGCGAGCAACAGGTCGGATACTGATAAGAAGAGAGATATCAAATCCTTGGCTGATGAGCTCGAAGGCGTTTTTAAGAGGATGCATGCAAAAGGCTTCTCGCATGGAGACCTTCAGCATGAGAACATCATTATAACCAATAATGGGAATCCTCGTTTTATTGATTATGACTGCTTTTATACCCCTTCTATGGGGACGTCTTTTGTGCAAACGACCAGTGGCTATAATGGATATCAACACCCGTCTCGTTTTACTCGGCAATATGTATCTAATGAAAAAGCAGACTATTTCTCAGAATTAATTCTTGTTCTTTCTCTACGAGCTATTGCCAACGACTTTTCTCTCTGGAAAATAACAGAGGACTTAGACTATGCCTTGATTCTTACCCCTGAAGATTTCAAGGATTTACAGGTATCTTCGACTTGCCAGAAGATTCGAGCCGTAGGTGACATTAAGTGCAATCAGTTGCTCGATATTTTGGATGATTACCTGAAAAAAGATTCTATTGATGAACTTGAGTCATATGATGTTTTACTCGATCGATTAAACATCACCTTTGAGGTTTCTAAGAGTCTTATAAAGAAAGGCAGTTCGGCTGTTATCAAATGGAAGATTGGTGATTGTAAAGAAGTGTCTATCTCAGAGGGAGAGAGTATTCTATCCTCCGGAAAGAAATCGGGTTCTATAACTGTAACGCCGACGGAAACCACAGAGTATGTTCTACATTTATCTTATGATGGTGGTGCGGAAACTAATCGTGCCTTAACAATCGAGGTCCATCCAGAAGCAGAAGGGACGTTTACCTGTGACAAAAAATATGCTTTTCCTGGGGTTCCTTTTGTGTTGGAATGGTCTGTTAAGAATGCAATCAAAGTAGAACTCAACGGCCAAACGGTCAACCATGCCGACAAGAAATTTTTTAAGAATGGCGTTGATAAGGAAACTACTTTTGTGCTAAATATCACTGACCACTTTGGTGGTAGGGCTCTTAGGACCGTTGTTAAAATGCTTCCGATGCCTCTTATCAAATCTATACTGGTGCCGACACCAAATATCAACTTAACGGTTAATATACAGATGGCGCGGCCTCTTAGTATTAATGTGCCGAGATTTGATGCCGAATCGCAATCTAATACTCTTCGGAATAATTTAGCTATCGGGCCTGAGGAAAAAGATATTCTGAAACCAGACCCATCCTTTGTAGAGGGATATGATGAAAGAGGCGGATCGAAATTACTGACTTTTATTAAGAAACTATTACATAAGAATGGAAAACATAATAACTAACCCTCAGTCTTCACCCAAATGGGGTGGAACTCTGAATGAATTCCTTTGGCTATGCGCAGGTGTTAATCGCAAGATATTACTCCAGTGCCCGCCTGATTGGGCGAAGTATGCGGGGCAAGGTGGCCTTATCCTATTCACTGCGTTAATGGCTATGTTATCGGGAGGTTATGCCTTCTTTACAATCTTTGGCGATGTGGCACTTGCAATAGGCTTTGGAGTTTTCTGGGGTCTGTTGATTTTCAATCTGGACCGTTTTATCGTTAATACGATGTATTCAGATGGAAAATACACCATTAGCTGGGGAGAGTTCTTTGCCGGTTTACCTCGTATTATTATTGCGATTTTCATTGGTATTGTTATTTCAACACCTCTGGAGATGAAGATCTTCGAGGATCAGATTGAGACCCAAATGGTGATGAACAATATAGAAAAGGCCAATATCGCGATGGAGCAGGGACGGACTGGTAATCAAACAAATATTGAGCGAAGAAATTTGCTTGAGAGCCAACGTAATGATATTACCTCGCGTCTTGCTGCGGCTAATGAAGAATTAAAGAAAGAAGGTGAAGGCAGCGCCCTTAGTGGGAAAGCGGGACATGGGGCTATTTATAAGGACAAAGAGGCAAACAGAGATGCTATCCAAAGAGAGTTAGATTCTTGGAATGCCAGTTATTCCCAGGAGTTAACTATCTTAACGAACCAGATTAATACTAATTCAACGAACATTCAGGGAGAGGTAGAAGGAGCAAATAAGAATAAAGGTTTCTGTGCAAGATATGAGGCATTCTCTGACATAAAAAAGTCATCAAAATCTGCCCACATCGTTTCTATCTTTATAATGCTGTTGTTCATCATTATAGAGATATGTCCGACCCTATTTAAGATGATGGTCGCTTTTGGGCCTTATGATGATATGCTCTCTGCAGAGCGACATCGTATTAAGATAGAATCACAGAAGGCCATGTCTGATCTAAATGATTCTGTAAACACGCAGATACAGATATCTTCTTCTAACAATCAAAATAAGTTAGCTGCAGAAGCGGCCGCCAATAAGGAACTGCTCGAGAAAGTATCAACAGCCCAAGTGGAACTTATGGAGACTGCAATTCAGGAGTGGAAAGAGCAGGAATTGAAGAAGATAAAAGAAGACGCCTCAAGATACATTAAGGCAAGCATCGGTTAAGAAGTCAATAAGAACGAAAACTATTAGTCCTTGTAACAACGCTTACAAGGACTTTTTTCTTCTTGGATAGCCTCTTCCTCTAGAACCTTCTTGATGCGATGTTTGGCGTTCTTCAATGTTGCGCAGTTCCGGTCAATATGATAGCTCTTGGAACTGGAGGAGTTGACAACATAGACTTCACCCGGCTTCAAGCCGGCAGCGTTATCAATGGCTGTATAGCCACCAGCAGCCAGACCACCGGCAGCGATGACCCCAATAAGCCATTTGCTCCACTTGGAGAGAGCAATAGGCTCTTTGGATAAACATAATGCAAGGCGCTCAAAGCTGGCATCTGCGTATTGGTGAACATACTGCACAGCGTTTTCAAACGCGAGGCGCTGAATGCAGGAAGGTATCTCGTCCGCCTTCAATTCGGTGATGCCATCGAAATAGATGGGGACTATGTTCTTGTGGAGTTCGATAGCGTATTCAATCTCCCTTACCCAAGTGCTATCCGTCGGCAGGTTCTTGAAACAGTCTTTGGTGACGATGACGACGATATTACGGGAGTCCGCTATTGCATCGAGAATTGTTTTGAGATAATTCCCTGAAGTGAGGCTTCTGGTGTCAAGGAACATACGAGAGTCACGAAAGCCGCGCTTTGCCAGCTCGTCTTTCGTGAGTTCAGCTTTAACGGCACCGCCCTGGCGGCGGTAACTTATAAAGACATCGTATGTGGTTCCTTTTGGCATCCTAAAACTCAAGCTGGAAACCCTTTGACTTCAAGCGTTCGTAGTTCTCCTTATCGAAGCAGTATTTGATGGGGGTACGTGTCCCGTGACGGGGCGTATCATCCTCTATCTCGGAAAGCATCCCAAAGTGTTTCATTTTGTTGGCAAAGTTACGACGGTCAAACTTTACTTCAAGGATTGATTCGTAGAGATTCTGCAGCTGAGGCAGTGTAAAAACCTCAGGGAGGAGCTCAAAGCCAACGGGTTGAAAATGTATGTCCTGCTTCAGGCGATAGAACGCATCGCGCAGGATCTTATCGTGGTCGAAAGCAAGTGGCGGGACATCAGAGAGGACGAACCACTCGGCCTTGTCTGCATCCGTATCAGCCTGGACTTCGGCCAGCTTAACTAGTGCGTAATGAGCCACAGTGATGACACGTTCGCGAGGATCTCTCTTGATCTCGCTGAACGTGCCGACTTCCTTGAACTCTTTGACGGAGAGCTTAAGGCCGGTTTCTTCTTTCAGCTCCCGGGCAGCAGTGTGGGCAACAGTTTTATCTTTCTCAACGTCCAGGAAGCCGCCAGGAAGGGCCCATTCGCCTACATATGCGGTTGTACTGGCTTCTTTCTCGACACCGCGCTTAATGAGGAGAACTTTTAACTCCTTGCCATCATATCCAAATACGACACTGTCCGCAGTCACTGCCGGATGCGGATATTCATAAGTGTACTGACCTTTATTTGCCATTATTTGTATTTCAATTACGCAAAGGTAATTATTCTTTTCGAAAGGCATAACAAAGTTGCATTTTTCTGCAAATATAGTATAAATTCTAATTGTGTAAAATTTACTCAAAAAGTTTGGTTGTCAGAAAAATATTTGCTTTCTTTGCGTAGAATTTACTCAATTAAATCTTTCATGCAATGCCTACTTGGTTAATTATCATTTTGGTTGTCGCCGCAATAGGCGGAATAATCGGATTCATCGGGAGCGAAGACGGTTCCCGGAAAGAAGGAGCAGCCACAGGTGCCGTTTATGGCGCAATCGGATGTGGTCATATACTGTTGAAACTTTTTCTCTGGGGACTTGGCATCTTCGTAATCTTAGAGCTCTTTATGGCAATCTTTGGATAGAATTATACATTTGATAACCCTTTCACGCATATGAAAAAAATTGTTACCCTTCTTACTGTTACCCTGCTGACCGTTCTGAGCGTCAATGCCTACGCCCAGAAGAACAAGACTGACAACGATTACAACCTCAAGAAGGCCTACGAGGTCCTTCAGGAGGAGAACGATGAGGCAAAAGGCCTCGAACTTGTAAACAAGCAGCTCCGGGAGACTCCGGACAATGTGGAGTCGCTTCTTCTGCGCGTCCGGCTGCTTCGCCGGAAGAATGAGTTCGGCCAGGCACTGCAGGACATCAACCATGCCCTTAAGGTGAACAAGCCCAAGAAGACCGAAGTACAGAATTCCACTCTGCATTGGTGGAAAGCGTACATATACGAGGACATGGGTGACAAGGTTAATGCTGCCGCCTCTTTCAAGACGGCATGCGAATTGGCCCGGAAGGACGATAAGGAGAACCTGCAGAGCATATCATTTGACTATGCCCAGTCGCTCTACGACCTTGGAGACTATGCCGGAGCGGATGCTATCTACAGGAAGATGCTGGCGCTGGACGAAGCGGACCAGGCTGCTATGGCCGGACTTGCCCGGAATATGATTGAGCGTGAGCAGTATTCAGAAGCCATTGATAAGGTTATGCTTAAGCGCCTCAACTATGCTGAGGCAAGCATCAAGACTCGCATCAAGAAAACTGAAAACCGGTTCCAGTGGATGGCATTCCTCTGCCAGTTCTATGAGACCTCTCATCAGTATGCCGAGGCTGTGAGGACCTGTGATGAATTTGAGGCAGAATTCGGCCACTACGACGAGATCAATGTATACAGATCTGATTGCTACAGCGAACTGGGGCTGAATGAGCTCGCCATCGCCGATATATCCAAGGCTATGGAGAAAGACCCTGATTGGCAACTGTATGTCCGCCGTGGCGATTACTACAGGCTTAACGGTGATTTGGATTTGGCTATCGCTGACTTCAACGCTGCTGTAGAGGATGCTCCGAAAGAGGGCTATTGCTACTATAGACGCGGTTGGACCTATGAGATGCAAGGCGAGCGAAAGAAGGCCATGGAGGACTACAATATGGGCCTTGAGATGACTCAGGACTATCCATACCTGTATCTGATGCGTGGCGAACTTCTCCTTTTGGAGGGCAAGAAGACCGAGGCAGATGCAGATTTTGAGATGGTGGTCCAGAAGGATACGATTGCTGACAATGGCAGCTGCCGTCAGTATGCCTTGTACTTCCTTGGTCGTGATAATGAAGCAGAGGAATGGATGAACAAAATTATCGAGGAGGATCCAGGAAACTACGGAAATTATTATGACCAGGTGTGCCTTTATTCCCGTATGGGGCGTCTGGAGGAGTCCATCGCTGCTCTCCGCAAGTCCTTTGAGAAAGGTTATCGCAGTTTCTCGCACATCCGCTTGGATGACGATTTGGATGCCGTGCGCGACCTGCCGGAGTTCAAGGCCCTGATGGAGGAATATGAGGCCAAGCACACCGAATACATGAAACAGTTCGAACTGTCGATGCCGGAGAAGGAGGAGACAGTAACCGAGATTGCGGTCAAGCGGAATCCGGGCGGCACTTTCGAGATCCCATGCGACATCAACGGCCTTGCGCTCCAGATGGTTTTTGACACCGGCGCATCCGATGTCACTATCTCTTCCGTGGAAGCCGACTTCATGTTCAAGAACGGATACCTCTCCGAGAAGGACATCAAGGGCAAGACATACTACCAGATTGCCAACGGACAGATCAGCGAAGGAACCACAATCACGCTCCGTGAGGTGAAGATTGGCGACGCAGTTCTCCACAATGTGGACGCTTCGGTAGTTAAGAGCCAGAGGGCACCGCTGCTTCTGGGACAAAGTGCTATGGAGCGTTTTGGAGCTATCACGATTGACAACCAAAACAATAAGCTCATCATCAAACACTGACAACGGCAACTACGGCCTGCCTCCTATTTGGCGTGAAAGGTGGTTGGCAGGCCAGCCGTTTTTAATTAACTTTACGGATAATTCGAAAACTATGTTAGGAGCAATCATTGGGGACACCATAGGTTCTGCCTATGAGTTCCATAACACGAAAGACTATAGCTTTACGCTATTCCTGGGCAATAGCGCCTACACGGATGACAGCATTATGACAATGGCTGTGGCTTACTGGCTGCTAAAGGACAAGGAACACAGTTACCAGGGGCTGGAGGACATCATGGTGATGTTTGGTGAGAAATGTCCTTGCCCTATGGGCGGATACGGCGCCGGATTCTACCGCTGGCTTTTCTTCCCTCGAGACCTTTATGCATACGATGACAAGTATGGTGCAGCGCCCTATGAGTCAAAGACGGGACGCCATCCTTATGGCTCATATGGCAATGGTTCCGCGATGCGAGTAAGCGCTGTGGGCTGGTTCTTTGACACTCTGAAAGAGACTGAGCGTGTCGCCGCGATTTCGGCGGCCATCACGCACAACCATCCTGAGGGAATCAATGGCGCCCAGGCAACGGCTGCAGCAATCTGGATGGCCAGAAAAGGGAATGCCAAGGAGGAAATCCGAGATTATATCGAGAAGACTTACGGCTACGACCTTCACAAGACTTATGAGTATTGGCATCCCATCTACCAGTGGGAATCCAGTTGCCAGGGAACCGTCCCGCAGGCAATCATCTGCTTCCTTGATTCCACGGATTTCGAGGACGCCATGCGCAAAGCCGTTTCTCTCGGCGGAGACAGTGATACGCTTGCCTGCATCGCTGGCGGTATTGCGGAGGCGTTCTACAAAGAAATCCCTCGTTCGATGGCAGAGAGAGCGGCCCGTCCGTTCCCTAGAATCTTCAACAAGATTCTGGATGCCGTCCGGGCAGAAACAGTTTATGGTACAACCTGCAAAGTTGTTGATTGATTATGGAGATTGCAATTATTTCCATCGTGGCAGCCGTGCTGCTGGCCATGTATGTGGTAAAGAGCCGGGATTATAAGCAGCAAGAAAGAGACAACAGGTGGCTTGATGGGCAGCATGAGAATATGCAGGCTCCCGTTGCCGTCGATGATGTCGATTCCCATCAATTGGACAAGGAAACTGCCATGGAGGCTATCCGTTACAACGGATATGTCCCCGATGCAGACGATCGTTGGATCATATTCACGGTGCGGGGCGAGCAATATGCCATCGACTCGGGCCGGTTTCCGGTGATGGTGCTGATGAGGCATTACAGTCTTGATCACAATGACTGGGATATGGATCTGATGCACAAAGCTGCGCATCAGGTGTCTGACGAGCTCATTATGTGTAAGGTTCTGTTCTGCGGAGAAGATGAGGACGGTATCGTTTTTCAGCTTTCCGCTATCGAGGATAAGTACGGGCACTTCAAGGGTTGCCTTACCAGATATATCAGCATCATTGAAGAGTCTTATGCTCGCATGAGCGAGATCTACAATGAGATGTGCGCGAAGCGGAAAGAGGGGCTCTCGCTCTCCCCGCAACTTGGAACTGGGGCTTCTGGCGAGAAGAAAGTCATGTCGTAATATGGAAAGGAATCACTTATATTACAGTACAATATTGGGGCTGGTTTTGCTTCTGATTGCTAGTTGTGGCAATAGGAACGACAAGAGCAGTGTGCTAAGGGTTGAACGGTCTCCGGAATGGGGTGTTGAGAAGACTGAAGATAATGTGGCGGCATCAGATGATATGGATGATGCCTTTGCCACGATTCCGGACATCCCTTATGAGCCGAAGGTGACCTTTACCGGCCGCGAAAGCATGGAAGTCATGTGCGAGTTGGCTCCCGGAGAGAATGCGCTTGGTAAAGTAAACACAAAGTATCTGGATTGGTGCTATTACACTGGAGATACATCGACGTCGTTCCTTGCTTCCTTCGCTGAACGGTGGAATAAGGCTGCGTTTCTCCGGCGTTTTGTGAATGCCGAGGAACTCTTTGAGAGGGCGAATACCAACATTTGGGATTCTCCGACAACAGACACTGTAAGGGGCGAGTTGCCGATGCTGAAGAATGAGTACCAACTGGCGTTCCGCAACAGTACGTGTGTGGCCAAGGCGAAGAAACTCGTCAAAATGCTCACGACCATTGACTATGTCCCCGCTGAGTGCGAGAAGATGGCCAGCCTGTTTAGCGAGCTTGTAAACCTCCCGTATGACACGCCGGATTATGTGACTGGGGCGGATATTAAGACAGTCAATAAAGACTTTTGGGTCTTGTATGACAAGAGCCAATATGTTCATGACATTGATGAGATTCAGAAGATCCGAGTCAACGAAGATTACGAAACGGAGGCGTTGGAGAATCTGCGTAGCTCGCTGCATGAAGCCGATGTTCCGCGAGTTCAACAGGTTCTGCCTGAGGATGGACATGTACAGGCTGGACTACGTGTCCATAGACGGGAGCAAGTTCAGGGCGGTGAACTCAAAG
>OQWM01001719.1_pt1 | contig 15034 bp, 12 predicted proteins | sample 1691531 | NCBI WGS metagenome assembly OQWM01 (sample SAMN03418257, study PRJEB22391) | human gut metagenome | biome: human-gut; feature: organic feature; material: feces | host: Homo sapiens | place: Tanzania | collected 2013-01
TGAGGGGGTGGTGGGAGAAATCCCGTGTGGGTTCAAATCCCACCGACCGCACCAAATTGTAACTAGTGAGTACCATGTGTAACAGCATAGGTACTTTTTGTTTGATATTTAAAGATGGTTATACAGAAAAACAATATAAAGTAAACTATTGCAGGACTTATGTATTCGCATGAGTCCTATTTTTTATGCTCTTTTTTCGCTATGAACCACCACTCATAGCTGAAAGTAGTCTACAACTTACAAAAGCGTTGGTGAAAAAATAGTGTGTGTAGATAATTCATTCTTGTGTTGTGTTTGTAAATACAGAAGCAGAGAAGGTGAAATGTGAAATAATTGTGAAATAACACAATACAAAGGACGGAACACAATGGAATTTCTTTACTGTAAAAAGCAATTCATGCAAAGATGTATCGCTAAAAATCTCACAGACAATACACTTCGAGCCTATGAGGAATTTTTCCGCTCTATACAGAAATATCTCACCACCATAAACAAGGTGAAGGACTTTGAGAACGTGACAGCCAGTGATATAAGAGGGTACTTTATAGAAGCCAGTAAGACCATGAAGGGAATTACACAAGTAGGCTATCACAGAAGGTTCACCACATTTTACAATTTCCTTGTGAATGATGGTATATTGACTGATAACGTGATGAAACGTGTGGAAAAGCCAAAAGCAGGGAAAAGGCTGATACAGTCTTTTAGTAGCTCAGAAGTTCACACAATGCTGAACGCTTATGATGTTAATTCATTTATAGGCAGAAGAAATTATACAATCTTGTGTATCCTTTTGGGTACAGGCTTAAGGCGTTCGGAACTCTTATCACTGAACACAGCAGATGTGAATATACAGGACGACTTCATACGTGTTATTGGTAAAGGCGATAAAGAAAGACTCGTACCAATAAGTAAAAGTCTTTCACGTACTCTCAGAATGTATATAAGGGCACGTGCTGAATACTTAAAAACACGAGTAGACACAGAAGCATTTATCATTAGCAAGTACGGCAGGAGACTTTCAAAAGATGGTAGCAATTCAATCTTTAGGCAACTCCGAAAAGACTTTAAGCTAAAAGGTAAACGCTTTTCAGCTCACACGTGGCGACACACATTCGCAAAGGCTTTTCTGTTGAACGGTGGAGATGTGTTCACATTACAGGAGCTTTTAGGACATGAGGATGTGGAGACAACAAAAATTTATGTGACTCTCACGGACACGGAAAAGGCACAGCAGAACGCACGTTATAACCCATTGGATAACAGAAGATGGGAATACTATTAAAGTACAATTCGCACTCACACGCACAGAATTGACTTCTGAGCGACGTTTAGAGGAAATAGGTATCAACCTACTAGTGAAACCTTTTCGTTGCTCTATGGGCACGTCAGCAAGTGACACATGGATAGAAGAAAGAAAAAATTCTTCAAGTAAAAATTTTAATTTAAAGAAAGAAGGACAACACAATGGAATTAATCAAAGTAGTAAACGTAAAAGAAGTAGAAGGAAGAACTGTACTCGTTGAACGTGATGCACGTGGCATTGCAGGTAAACTGTACGGCATTGACATTCCAGTATATCCGTTCACCGTTGCAAGTTTTGCTGATGATGTGGAAGAACTGAAAGCAAAGAATGATGGGGTGTTAGATTCTGAATACCTCTTAGACGTAGCAACAGCCGTTGCGGACACTATCGACAAAACACGTGAAATGTTTGTGCAAGCCGTCGCCAAAAAGTTCCCCGAACTGACTGATGAACACAAGGAAACTATGGTAGATGAGCTGATGAAAGTATATGCTAGTGGTGTGTTTGGCGATGGTGATGGCGTATTGAGTATAGAAGGAGCTGAAAAGCTTACACACAGCCACTCAGATGCGTTCATGTATATGTATGTGTTGTACCGCACGAACAGAATTAAGAGAGGACACAGCGCAATTAAAACTCTCTTGTTAGATGGTGTTATCTCTCCGCTGTGTCAACCTCTTTCACTGACCAACGAGGGCAAGCTGTTTATCATTGATACAGTCAACACAGACTCTTATTTATGCGGTGAAGAAAGCATTATAGATGTTACTGATGGTGTGTTCTCTCTGATGCGTGATTATAACGTTATTCCACAGAACATTAGAAGTCTGAGGGAATGGCTGAACACGTATGAGGGCACTGTGATGGAAGCAGGGAAAAAGTTGGCTGACAGTTTAGCACGTATTCTTTTTGGGTACACTCAGAACGACGCAATTGGAGTGAATGTGGTTAAGACAGCACATCAACACATGAACGACATAGTACGTGTTGCACTGGAAAAGAAAAAGGCAGAACGCACACAGCAACAGCATATTTTAGAGATGGCTTTAGGTGTGGCTGACGATGTGTTACGCAAGCACGCACTGAAACAGGTACAGGCGCAGGACTTCACAGGAGCGGACTTCTGAGTACACAGGTATGAAGGTATAGGGTACACAAAAAGAAACGCTCACAGGCGATTCTAGCGCACGCTTAGGGAACATTATGGGGATACAGGAGTAACTTCTTGTTTCCCCTATTTTTTAGGGCGTGAGTGGCGTGTGGTGTGGCGATGGTGTATAATGGTGGTAGTGAAGGGAGTGTGAACACAAGTGAAGAATGAGGATATAAGGGACTTAATGTTATTTTTGTTATGGATATTTTTCTATATCATATTACCCTTCTTTATTGTTCCGTCATGTGGACACGATAGCGGACACAACACAAGTTATGAAAGTGTTGAAGAAGTTAGGGACTATGGAAGGGCGATTTATTATGAAGGGCGTTGGCAATAGTGTAAAGCAGATGGAGCAGAACACAGGAAAAGCACACCTTTTGTAAGTAGTTGTCGTGACCAGCGTTTAGACTGATGTACTGAATAAATGGTACAAACAGATATGATAATCATATACAATTAATAATAATTACTAATAAACAAAAAAGGGGAATACCGAAAGTATACACAATGTAAACAAAAGTATACTCTCAGTATTCCCCTCTTTCTTTTGTGGTGTGTATACCTTCTACACTTCACCATCAATAACACAGCCTTATCTAAAGCACGTAGCGGAAAAACCAATCATAACAGGACACAGGAACAGAACACACTCAGAAGATAACACAATCAATATCACATCTGAGTGGACTATAAGTTACCTATAAGTAACTCTATGTATACTATATGTTACTTATACGTAGTCTATTAGTAGTTATCTTTATAGTTATTACTAATAATAATAATCATAAGTATAACCTATAAGTAACCTATAAGTAACTTATGAGTAACTATAAGTAAGTTAATAATAATTATCTTTATACTTCTACATAAAAGAACATTATAGATAACTTTCTGAGACCTTCTTCTATAAGTGTGTCAGTTATGAGATTGTGTATTTATGTGTCATTTAACCAATCACAAGAATGAGTTAGCAATAGGTAACCAAAAGTAATGGTCTTTTGTGTTATGATTCTGTGTACCTTCACTGGCGTTTTGTGTGGCACTCGTGGCGATGGTGTACGCAGATGGTGGAGTGCAACACAAGGAAATGGCTCTCTCAGGCTCTCAGATGCGTTCTGAGCAACGTTTAGAAGGAACACGAGGAAACACTAGGGCAGGACAAAAGAAATGCTCAGAAACGAAATATGAAGGTGGTGTGTGGCGGTGGTGTAAAGCAGATGGAGCAGAACACAGAAAAAGCACACCTTTTGTAAGTAGTTGTCGTGACCAGTGTTTGGACTGATGTGTTATCTCAGCAGGACACACAGCCAAAAGAAAAGCACTCACCATAAGGCAAGTGATGTGTGGTGTGTGGCGGTGGTGTAAAGCAGGTGAAGCAGAACACAGGTGATGTGTAATATTGAGTATTAATAATCAATACACATTCCGATAGACACATACAATAAACACGCCTTTAGCGTTCATCGGCAGGACACAGAAGGAACACGAAAAGAAAAAAGCTCACATCACACGGACATGAGCTTTATGGTGTTCCTTATTGGTGTTGTTCTTCTTCGTATCTCTTTACAAGCTTATAGAAGGTACTCTTAGGCAAGTTCTCAGCTCTCATAAAGTCGACAGCTTTTATCTCTCCTGCTCTCCATTGTTGGTAGTGTTTGGCGAATGTATCGGAAAGCTGTGCAGATGGTCTACCATAAGCACGCCCCTCAGCTAAACACAAGTCAATACCTTCTCGTTGACGTTGTAAGATGCTCTCTCTTTCGAGCTGTGCCAAACCTGCGAACACGGTCAGCATGAATTTCCCTTGTGGTGTGGATGTGTCCACGTTCTCTTTCAATGATACGAACTGTACGCCTTTAGCTGTGAGTTCTTCCACAATATCCAGTAAGTCACGTGTGCTTCTCGCAAGTCTGCTGAAAGATTCAACGTACACAGTATCACCTTCTCTGACGTACTGGAGCATAGACTGGAGCTGTGGACGGTCTGTGTTTTTACCGCTGATTTTCTCTTCATACATCTTATTAATGGTAATGTTATGAGCGGTGAACCCCTCGTGTTGTCTACCAGTGTTTTGTTGTTGTGTTGATACTCTGATGTAACCAATGTTAGCCATGATTGTTTTCCCCCTTAATGGTGATGTGTTGTATTGTTGTTGTAACCATAATACACAAACAGTCTCTAAATGTCAAGAGAAGAGTGGAGACGTTCACAAAATAGTTTCAGGACATTTATGGACTCTCTAAAGCCTTATATAAAGATAGTGCAAGAATGTATACTTTTGGAGACACAGAAGAAGGGACACAATGGAGCAGGAAGGACACAACATTTATAATGGAAGATGGTGGAGTAGTTGGCGATGGTGGAGCAGATGGAGCAGAACACAAGGAATGGTTAGCCGTGGTTGACTTGCCTTGCATACTGAAAAAATAATGAATGAACACAATGAGTTAGCGAATGATAACAGAGGACAGCACATAAAGGAAGTGGTTATGGGGAAGATATTATTTAATTCAGTATAAGTAATGCCCTCACAGAAATTTTTTTGTAAATTTTTTGTTTGGCTATTGACTTCTGAAAATGCTTAGTATATTATATCTTCAACAAACACAATGCAAAATTGAATGGGTACTGTAATAGAGAACTTTTGTAGTTTTGTATTAGCCACTTTGAGGGGGTGGTGGGAGAAATCCCGTGTGGGTTCAAATCCCACCGACCGCACCAATGCCAAACTAGTGAGGACTTATGCTAACGCATAGGTCTTTTTTTGTTTTCTCTTTTTCCCTTATGATTTAGTGACAAATGCTTCGCAAGCTACAAAAAACGAGAATAAAGCAAGCTTTTTCTCCAATTCTGTAACCTATTTTACAGAAAATACTTTAATGTTTGGAGATATGGCAAAAATATGTTATAATGTCCTTATCAAAAAATACGAGGGGAGATAATTCGATGTTTGGTGAAATTATCGGTGCAATCAGCAATTTTATGTATAGTTATTTGCTGATTATCATGCTCATCGGTGTAGGCTTGTACTACACCCTGCGTACTCGTCTGGTGCAGGTACGCTTATTTAGGGAAACTATTCGTGTTATTTTGGAGAAGCCGGTTGGCGAGGGCTCTGTTTCTTCGTTCCAGGCGCTCATGGTTTCTACCGCGTCTCGCGTAGGTACTGGTAACATTATCGGTATTTCTACTGCTATCTGCTTAGGCGGCTATGGCGCTGTGTTCTGGATGTGGGTTATCGCTGTTGTCGGCGGTGCTTCTGCTTTTATCGAGAGCACGTTGGCGCAGATTTACAAAAAACGTGGTCCGCATGGCAGCTACGGCGGCCCTGCTTACTATATTGAGGCTGCGCTTGGCAGTCGTGCGCTAGCAGTTACCTTTGCTGTTGCGCTGATTGTTACCTATGGCTGCGGCTTTAATATGCTGTGCTCCTACAACCTGCAGTCTACTTTTGCAGCCTTGAGCTTCTATAATCCGGAGACTACTCCGTGGATTATTGGTGCTGTGGAGGCTGTGCTCGTTGGTTACTGCCTGCTGGGTGGTGGCAAGCGCGTTATCAAGGCTACATCTACGCTGGTGCCGCTGATGGGCGTTATCTATATTTCTGTTGCTTTCATCCTGACGCTTATGCATATCGACCTGCTGCCGGCTGTTGTTGGCAATATCTTCAGTGAAGCCTTTGATTTTGCTGCTATCTTTGGCGGCTTTGCAGGCAGCTGCATGATGTTTGGTATCAAACGCGGTCTGTACAGCAACGAGGCCGGTGTTGGTTCTGCGCCGAACGCTGCTGCTGCTGCCGACGTTTCTCATCCGGTTAAGCAAGGTCTGGTTCAGATGCTGTCCGTATTTATTGATACGCTGCTCATCTGCACCGCAACTGCCTTCATGTGCCTGAGCTCCGGCATTGAGCCGACGAAGGAGCTGGCTGGTGCTCCGTATGTACAGGCTGCTTTGGCTGCATCTATGGGCGAGTACGCTAAGCTGTTCATTACTGTATCTATGGTTCTGTTTGCCTTTACTACGCTGCTGGGTAACCTGTACTATGTGGACAACGCTTTCGCTTATGTGCTGAAGCGTATTCCTGGCAAAACCTTTACGCTGTGCTACCGCATTCTGGCCTGCGTGCTGATTTTCGTCGGCGCCGGCTCCAGCATGGGCACGATGTGGGATCTGGCAGACGTAACCATGGGCTTCATGGCGATCATCAACCTGCCGGTTATCTGCATCCTAGGCGCTCCTGCTCTGCGTGCGCTGGACGATTATGTTGAGCAGCGCGATGCGGGCAAGAATCCTGTGTTCAAGGCAAGCAAGATCGGTATTGAGCAGAAGCTTGATTATTGGCAGGATTAAGCTGGACAGTAAAGCCTTGTCTATGCTATAATATGCTATATGCGAGTGTGGCGGAACTGGCAGACGCACTAGACTTAGGATCTAGCGCCTTGCGGCGTGCAGGTTCGATTCCTGTCACTCGCACCATTTGCAAAATTTAGGGCTGTTGTACTTGTGCAACAGCCCTTTTTATGTATAAAATGCTTGCTGAAATGTGCTAAAAATGTTACGATAAAAGGACAGAAGAAAATCTCATCTTTCTTTTGATTTTATGCATAAATCTAGGAGACAAAATGGGGAACTTATCACAAACTTCAGCGCCCGTGTACGAAGCATTGGAGCGCTTTCGTAAAAAACGCGTGGTACCCTTCGACGTACCAGGCCATAAGCGCGGACGGGGCAATCCGGAGCTGCGCGATTTATTAGGAGAAAAATGCGTAAACTTGGATGTCAATTCCATGAAGCCGCTGGATAATCTTTGCCATCCTGTATCCGTTATCCGTGATGCGGAGGAGCTGGCTGCCGAAGCCTTTGGCGCAGCGCACGCTTTCTTTATGGTTGGCGGCACGACCTCCTCGGTGCAGAGCATGGTGCTGTCATCCTGCAAGGCCGGCGACAAGATTATTCTGCCGCGTAATGTGCATAAGAGTGTTATCAACGCACTCGTTTTGAACGGTGCCATTCCGGTTTATATCAATCCGCAGGTTGACAGCAAGCTGGGCATTTCTCTGGGCATGGAAATCGGCGAGGTGGAGAAGGCCATCAAGGCTAATCCTGAGGCGACTGCCGTACTCGTGAACAATCCGACGTATTATGGTATCTGCTCTGATCTGCGCAGCATCGTGAAGCTGGCGCATGAGCATAATATGCTGTGCCTTGTGGACGAGGCGCACGGTACGCATTTTTACTTTGGCAAGAATATGCCGGTCAATGCGATGGCTGCAGGTGCAGACATGGCTTCTGTTTCCATGCACAAATCCGGCGGCAGCCTGACGCAGAGCAGTCTTTTGCTGACAGGTCCGAACGTAAATTGGGAATATGTCAGCCAGATTATCAACCTGACGCAGACTACAAGTGCGTCCTATCTGCTGCTCTCTAGCCTGGATATTTCGCGTCGTAATCTTTATCTGCGTGGCGAAGCATCCTTCGGCAAGGTGCAGGAGATGGCGGAGTATGCGCGTGAGGAGATTAACAGCATCGGCGGCTTCTATGCCTATGGCCGCGAGCTGAAGAACGGCAGCAGTATTTATGATTTTGACGTGACGAAGCTGTCTGTCTATACGCGTGATATCGGTCTTGCCGGTATCGAGGTGTATGACCTGCTGCGTGACGAGTATGATATACAGATTGAGTTTGGCGATATTGCCAATATTCTGGCCTATATTTCTATCGGCGACCGTATTCAGGATATTGAGCGTCTTGTGGGTGCTTTGGCAGATATCAAGCGTCTGTATTCCAAGGATCCGTCGCAGATGCTCAATACGGAATATATTGCGCCGGAGGTCGTCGTTTCGCCGCAGAAGGCCTTCTATGCGAAGGACGAATCTCTGCCTATTCGCGAGACTGCCGGACGCATCTGCAGTGAGTTCGTAATGTGCTATCCGCCGGGTATTCCTATTCTGGCGCCTGGCGAGGTTATTACGAAGGAGATTATTGATTATATTATTTACGCGAAGGAGAAGGGCTGCTCTATGCAGGGACCTGAGGATCCGGAGGTTAATAATATCAACGTACTGGTATAATTATCTTCTTTAAGGCGTTTGCTGCCTTAGGGACGGTTTGGCGTAAGCTGTACTATATATTTTGATGAAGGAAGTGATTGCGTGGAGCTGTGGTTTTCTGATTATCACACGGATGATGTGAAGCTGGATATTAAGATTGCGAAGCAGCTTTTCAGTGAGCAGACAGATTTTCAGCGTATTGACGTTTTTGATTCCAAGGAATTCGGACGCTTTATCTGCTGCGACGGCACGATAGTTTTTTCAGAGAAGGACGAGTTTGTTTATGACGAGATGATCGTGCATGTACCGATGGCCGTGCATCCGCATGTGCGCAAGGTGCTGGTTATCGGCGGCGGCGACGGCGGCGTAGCGCGTGAGCTGACGCATTACGAGGAAATCGAGGAGATTGACGTGGTGGAGACTGACCATGCTTTTATCGATGTCTGCCGTGACTTTTTCCCTGATAATGCCTGCGGCCTTGATGACAGCCGCGTGACTGTTTTCAATGCTGACGGCCTGCGCTTTCTGCGCTCCAAGTTTGATGAATATGATCTGATTATCAGCGATGCGATTGATCCGCTCGGTCATGCTGCCGGACTTTTCACCAAGGAGTTTTATGGCAATTGCTTCCGTGCGCTCAAGGAGGACGGCATCATGGTTTATCAGCATGGCAGTCCCTTCTATGACGAGGATGAGGAAACCTGTCGCGCTATGCATCGCAAGGCAAGCCACAGCTTCCCCATCAGCCGCGTATATCAGGCGCATATTCCGACCTGTCCGTCCGGCTACTGGCTGTTCGGCTTTGCTTCAAAGAAGTATCATCCGCTGAAGGATTTTGATGCGCAGAAGTGGCTGAATCGCGGTATCAAGACGTGGTATTATTCCGAGCATCTGCATAAGGGAGCGTTTATGCTGCCTAGGTATGTGGAGGATATGCTTGAAGAAGAAGAAAAATGAATTATATAGAACGCACGATAAGGCGCCATCTGCGTCGTTGTGGCTCCTAGGAGTATTATATATACGCCGTCGTCGCCGCGCCTCGCATCTGACACCTTCTCGTGTGTTCTTGAATAATTTTGTATTTTAAATTTATGAACAGGAGATGATTTGAATTATGAGTAAATTATTAGTAATCGGCTGCGGTGGCGTTGCTGGCGTAGCTATCGCGAAATGCTGCCAAAACAGTGATGTTTTCACCGAGCTGTGTATTGCCAGCCGCACGAAGTCTAAATGTGATGCAGTGAAGGAAAAGCTGCAGCCGACGACCTCTACGGTGATTACTACGGCGCAGGTTGATGCTGACAGCAAGGAGCAGCTTGTGCAGCTGATCAAGGCTTATCAGCCGGACGCAGTGCTGAATGTTGCTCTGCCTTATCAGGACCTGACGATTATGGATGCCTGCCTGGAGTGCAAGGTTGATTATATTGATACCGCTAACTATGAGCCGGAAAATATTGATGATCCTGCATGGCGTGCTGTTTATGACAAGCGCTGCAAGGAGGAGGGCTTCTCTGCTTATTTCGATTACTCCTGGCAATGGGCTTATAAAGAAAAATTTGAGCAGGCTGGCGTTATGGCGCTGCTCGGCACCGGCTTTGACCCCGGTGTTACCAGTGTATTCTCTGCTTATGCACTGAAGCATTATTTTGATGAAATTGAAACTATTGATATTCTCGACTGCAACGGCGGCGACCATGGCTATCCGTTCGCTACGAACTTCAATCCTGAAATTAACCTGCGTGAGGTTTCTGCTCCCGGCTCCTATTGGGAGAACGGCCATTGGGTAGAAATTCCGGCGATGGCTATTAAGCGCGAGTATGATTTCCCTGAGGTTGGTATGAAGGATATGTATCTGCTGCATCATGAGGAGATTGAATCCCTGGCGAAGAACATTCCTGGCGTTAAGCGTATCCGCTTCTTCATGACCTTCGGTCAAAGCTATCTGACGCATATGAAGTGTCTGGAGAACGTGGGCATGCTGTCTACGAAGCCGATCAATTATGAAGGCAAGGAGATTGTACCGATTCAGTTCCTCAAAGCGTTGCTGCCGGATCCTGCTTCCCTTGGTCCGCGTACCGTGGGCAAGACGAACATCGGCTGTATCTTCACCGGTACTAAGGATGGCAAGAAAAAGACCATTTATATCTATAATGTTTGCGACCATCAGGAATGCTACAAGGAGGTCGGCTCTCAGGCTATCAGCTATACGACCGGCGTTCCGGCGATGATTGGTACGGCGCTTGTTGTTACGAAGCAGTGGCAGGGCAAGGGCGTATTCAATGTAGAGGAATTCGATCCGGATCCGTACATGGATATGCTGAACAAGTTCGGCCTGCCTTGGGTTGTTGACGAAAACCCGGCTACGGTAGAATAAGATGACGGACGCTAAGGAAACTGTAATGCCGGCATATGTTGTCGACAAGGCTGAGGGGGCTTCCCGTTTGGCTGATTTGCAGAAGAATTTGCGCGCAGAGCGTGAGGAGGCGGCGCTGAAGGCGCTGCCGACGCCCTGCTATGTTGTTGATGAAGCAAGGCTGGTGCGTAATCTGCAGCTTTTGCAGCGTGTGCAGCGCGAAAGCGGTGCACATATCCTGCTGGCGCAGAAGTGCTTTTCGATGTTCCGCCTGTATCCGCTGATGGGCGAATATCTGGCCGGTACGACGGCGAGCGGCATTTATGAAGCGCGTCTTGGTCATGAGGAGATGGGCAAGGAGAACCATGTTTTTGCGCCTGCCTTTAAGGAGCAGGATATGCAGGAGCTGGTGCAGATCTGCGACCATATTATTTTCAACAGCTTTGCGCAGCTGGAAAAGCATCTGCCTGTCTGCAAGCAGGCCGGCGTGAGCGTGGGTATCCGCGTGAACCCGGAGTGCTCGACGCAGGAGGGAGAGCACGCGATTTATGATCCCTGTGCTTATGGCTCCCGCCTGGGCGTTACGCTGGCGAACTTCCCGGACGCTTTGCCGCCGGAGGTTGAGGGCCTGCATTTTCACACGCTGTGTGAGCAGAACTCTGATGATTTGCTGACGACGTGGAAGGCCTTCGAAGCGAAGTTCAGCAGATGTTTTGCGCAGCTGAAGTGGCTGAATCTTGGCGGCGGCCATCATATTACGCGCAGTGATTATGATGTTGAAGCGCTGATTGCTTTAGTGAAATATATTCGTGAGACCTATCATGTCGAGGTTTATCTGGAGCCTGGCGAGGCTGTGGCGCTGAACGCCGGTTATCTTGTGACCGAGGTGCTGGATATTGTGCATAACGGGCTGGATATTCTTATCCTTGATGCTTCGGCGGCCTGCCATATGCCCGACGTGCTGGAGATGCCCTATCGTCCGCCTCTTAAGGACAGCGGGGAAGCAGGAGAGAAGGCATATACCTACCGTTTATCCTCCTGCACCTGTCTGGCAGGAGATGTGATTGGAGATTATTCCTTTGACAGAGAGATCCGGATCGGGGACAAGCTGTATTTTATGGACATGGCGATTTATTCTATGGTGAAAAATAATACATTTAACGGTATGCCGCTGCCGGATATTGCGGTTATGCATGAGGATGGAGAGTGTGAGGTTATCAGACATTTCGGATACGAAGACTTTAAGAGCCGGCTTTCCTGATATCTGCCTGACTATCAAAGAAAAGGAGACAGACATGGAAGTTACTGAGAAGAACAGAACAAAATATCGTATGCCTGGAGAATTTGAGCCTCATGAGGGATGTGTGATGATCTGGCCGGAACGTCCTGGTTCCTGGAATTATGGGGCAAGGGAGGCGCAGAAAGCATTTGTTAAAGTTGCAGAGGCTATCGGAGAGAGCGAAAAGGTGTATATGCTGGTTTCCAAGGCTCAGATGGAAAATGCAAAGAATCAGCTTGGGAATGTTTCGGGTTTGACTTTGCTGGAATGCGAGACAGATGACGCCTGGGCGAGAGATGTGGGAGCAACCATGGTTCTGGATGAGAAAGGGGCGGTCTGTGGAGTTGACTGGCAGTTTAATGCCTGGGGAGGTACCTTTGACGGGCTTTACCGGAACTGGGAGAAGGACGACAGGGTGGCTGCCTTTATCTGCAGGACTCTTGGTTGTCCATGTCTGGATGCCAGACCTTTTGTGCTTGAGGGCGGTTCCATCCATTCTGACGGAGAGGGGACTCTGATCGTTACAGAGGCCTGTCTTCTGAGTCAGGGACGCAATCCTCAGATGAGCAGGGAACAGATAGAGGAACAGTTGAAGTACTGGCTCGGTGTCCACAAGATTATCTGGCTTCCATGTGGAATCTATCAGGATGAAACCAATGAGCATGTGGATAACGTGTGCGCTTTTGTAAGGCCCGGAGAGGTTGTGCTTGCATGGACAGAGGATGAGACAGATCCGCAGTATGCCATGTCTTTGGCTGATCTGAAGGTGCTGGAACAGGAAACAGATGCAAAAGGCAGAAAATTTAAGATTCATAAGCTTCCGATTCCTCAGAAACCGGTCTGCCTTACCCGGGAAGATGTGGATGGCTTTGTGTTTGAAGAGGGAGAAGACGAACGGGAAACCGGAGAACGGATGGCTGCCAGTTATGTGAATTTCTATATTTCCAATGGAGGGATCATCCTTCCGCAATTTGGGGATGAAAATGACAAAAGGGCAGTGGAGATTCTGCAGAAGTGTTTTCCTGAAAGAAGGATTTATCCCATTGATGCCAGAGCCATCATTGTCGGCGGTGGAAATATTCACTGTATTACACAGCAGATTCCCGGAAAAAATATCTGACCTTGATGCAGAAAAACTTTGAGAGTCATGTGTTTGAGGGTTATTACCTGAAAGTTATGAAAAAACTTACTTATGTAAACAGGAGCAGGAGGAACAGACAGGATGAGAAATGTAACAGTGGCAGCAGTTCAGATGAAATGCAGTAAAAGTGTGGAGAAAAATATTGCCCATGCAGAGGAACTGGTGCGTCAGGCAGCAGCAAAGGGAGCTGAGATTGTTCTTCTGCCGGAGCTTTTTGAACGGCCCTATTTCTGCCAGGAGCGCAGATATGAGTATTATGAATATGCGCAGACTGCAGAGGAAAACCCTGCAGTGCGTCATTTCAGCAGGGTAGCGGCAGAGCTGGGGATTGTGATCCCGGTCAGCTTTTATGAAAAAGAGGTCAATAATACTTATAACAGCGTTGCGGTTCTGGATGCAGATGGGAAGAATCTCGGCGTTTACCGGAAAACACATATTCCGGATGACCATTATTATCAGGAAAAGTTCTATTTCACACCGGGAGATACCGGCTTTAAGGTTTTTGATACCAGATTTGGAACCATTGGAGTTGGAATCTGCTGGGATCAGTGGTTCCCGGAAACGGCAAGATGTATGGCGCTGCAGGGAGCAGAGCTTCTCTTTTATCCCACTGCCATCGGAAGTGAACCCATCCTGGAATGTGACAGCATGGAACACTGGAGAAGATGTATGCAGGGACACGCTGCCTCCAATCTGATCCCTGTGATCGCTGCCAACAGAATCGGTGAGGAAACAGTAGAGCCATGTCCGGAAAACGGAATGCAGAAATCTGCTCTTAATTTTTACGGCTCTTCTTTTATTACAGACAACACAGGTGCTCTCTGCGCAGAACTGCCCGGAGGGGAAGAGGGGGTGCTTGTAAGCACTTTTGACCTGGATGCATTAAAGGCAGACAGACTGAACTGGGGACTTTTCAGAGACCGCAGACCGGAGATGTATGCAAAAATTTCCGGAAAATGACGAAAGCAGGAGAATCCGGGTGGATTTGCAGAGTTATTTCCAAAATGATATATGTGTTTATAAGAATTTCATAAAAAGTTTATGATTATATTAGTTGCTACCTGCGGTATATATGGTAAAATAAGAGTACGAACGTTACTGATAACGGAGTGAGCAGTAGAGTTTTGACATGTATTTCTGGCAAAATGGAGTGTAAAAGATGAACAGAAAAGAATTTTTGGAAATCCTGAGAAGCCAGCTTGCCGGTCAGATGCAGGAGGGCAAAGCAGCGGCACATATCAGGTATTATGAAGATTATATACAGTCTCAGGTACGTGGCGGACGTTCAGAGCAGGAAGTACTGCAGGAACTGGGAGACCCACATCTGATAGCAAAGACTCTGATCGATACAGATGATGGAAGTACACAGGAAGATTACGGAGAGTATTCTTCTTACGGAAGCAGCTATGGCAATGAGACAGAGCTTCCTCATCAGCAGGAGAAACGATGGAAAAAAGTAATCGATCTTTCTACCTGGCAGCTCAGGAGCAACTTTGAGAGATGAGCAATTTTCGAACATTCCCGTATAGCATTGCGATTCCATTTTTTTTAGCAGGCAATGCTGGGGCTGATTCGAGAGATGAGCAATATGCGAACATTCCCTTATAGCATTGCGATTCCATTTTTTAGCTGGCAGCTCAGGAGCAACTTTGAGAGATGAACATTCATTGAACATTCCATTATAGCAATCAGTCGCCAAAGTGCTCGACTGCGGTTGTGGTACTGGTATTTTGGGCATTGTGGCATCGCGCC
>OQWM01001726.1_pt1 | contig 14997 bp, 12 predicted proteins | sample 1691531 | NCBI WGS metagenome assembly OQWM01 (sample SAMN03418257, study PRJEB22391) | human gut metagenome | biome: human-gut; feature: organic feature; material: feces | host: Homo sapiens | place: Tanzania | collected 2013-01
CAGAAGTGATTACCAACGAACAAAGGGAAAGAATACTGGCAACTTACCGTCCATGAAAATGACGTAAACTCTTGGCATTATTGACGGCATAACGCGATGATCGGAATACGATTTGTTTTTCTTAAAGTAGCGCGTTTTAATCGATGCACCGTAGAAATCAGCACGCGCCAACAAATTGTCGTGAGAGGCATTTTGAATCTCTATGTTGTAGAAATTGCCCTCGGAATCGTTAGCTAGGACGTCGAAGCGGACGGAATGGCCGTGCACATTGTCGACGCTGCTTTGCGTCTTGACTTTGGTGACGATCAAATCGTCTCGTTCTATGACCGCACGAATGACGTGTTGCGTCGTGAATACATCGCTAAAAAACGCATTCGCCACCGCATCGGAGAAAACCGTCATGTTATCGTATGCTTCTCGCAGTTCCTCTTGCGAAAAACAAGAATAGATGCCTTTTCGGGGAGCCTTTGCCATTGTCGCTACCTCCTCGTAACTTTTTCAGTTGTCAGAACGAAAGAATTGTCGCACGAAAAAAGAGGACGATAACAACGAAAAACAAAAAAAGATGACGACATTTGCAACAACGATGTTGCAAATGCGTCATCTCGCTAACGATGAGAGAAACGATGATGTGCGGATTAGAACCCGAGTCCGAAGTTGAGTGCGAATATCATGCCGTGGACGGGTTTGGAGTGGTCGACGCCAACGTTGCTGTGACGAGTCCCGAATTCATCGGGGGCTTGATCGATGGTATATCGAACGTCGATGCCGATTTCGAGTGCACCAGCCAAAACGCTGACGCCCGCGCCAAATTGACCGCCGAATTGGAGCAAGCGACCGTCTTGATCGACGTCGTCGTTGCCGTCGTTGATGGTGGTGAAGGCAACCGATGCTGCAACGACGCCGTAGACGTCGAGCGAACCGTAATCGAAGACGTGGATTTGGAGACCAGCCGAAACGGGGACGCGGATGTAGTTGAGGTCGCCTTGGATTAAATTCTTCACGCTACCATCTTCATCGCGGTATTTGGCGAAGAGCAAATCCGACATGAATTCGACGGAGACCCAGCGGATGGGGCGATACTTGATGTAGAGACCGATACCGCCGCCCATTTGCGACTCGACTTGATCGACCCACGCATTGCTAAGCGTCACGGGACCTTGGAGCATGCCCACGCCGCGAAGACCGAACCCCAAACGGGATCCAACTCTTTCGGCAACGGGTTGCGATTCGACTTGCGTCACGGCTTGGGTTTGTGCCGGTTGGGCTTCGACGACGACCGTCGCAGGTTGTTCGACGACGACGACGGGGCGAACCTGACGGCGAACGACTGTGCGATGATGGACGACGGTTGGCGCCGTATTATAGTGGCGAACGACGGGGCGAGGACTGTAACTGGGACCATAGCCAGGAGCCGGACCCGGACCGGGGCCATAACCATAGGCAATGTCGGTTTGCATATCGGGCATGAGTTCGACCGATAAGCTCGTATCGACGTCGACGAGATCAGAAAGCGAGATCTCGGCAAAACAGACGCTCGGCAATACACACAAGAACAAACTGAGCAATAATACTTGGAACCGTTTCATCGTTATATCTCCCATTTTAGCGGTTATAAAATCTCAAGAGATGACCTCGTGATGAAGTCTTCTGAAATTGGAATAAATGCATATGACGTGCCAAGAAGAAAAAAGTTTGGTCTGGCTAGCCCACCCGAAAAGGTGCGCGTATGCGCGGCTGTTGCCGCAGGCGACAGGCGGCATAGCGCACCCGCACGCCGTATTGCGCAAGCGCAATAGGCGTGCAAAAAAGCGAGCCGTATTGCGCTTGCGCAATAGGCTCGCCGCAGGGCGTATGCGCGCAACCGCGAAGCGGTGAGCACATAGCCAAGCCAAGCGCGGCGTATGCGCGCAACCGCGAAGCGGTGAGCACATAGCCAAGCCCCGAAAAAAGGCCAAAAAAAGACCAAAAAAAGACCAAAAAAAGACCAAAAAAGACCAAAAAAAGACCAAAAAAGACCAAAAAGGCTAGAAAAGGCGAATTTCAGCGCGGCGTATGCTTGGAATGGGCGAATTTTGCCACGTCGAATAGTGGCTGCCGCACAGGCGTTGCAGAAAATGCCATTACAAGTCGAGATCTTGGGCTTCTTGTGCGTGTGCCATGATGAATTTGAAGCGCGGTTCGGCGTCGCGACCCATGAGTTCTGAGACGACGTTTTCGGTTTCGTCTTCTTCGCCCGAGGCGATTTCGACGCGCAGAAGCCGGCGTGTGGCGGGATTGAGCGTCGTTTCGAAGAGCGTGGCGGGCATCATTTCGCCCAAACCTTTGAATCGCGAGATTTGGACGTCTTCGATTTTTTTGTGGTTTTTGCGCAAAACGGCGTCGCGTTCTTTTTCGTCCAAGACCCAGTACGTTTTTTTGCCGATATCGACGCGATAGAGCGGGGGTTGGCCGATGTAGACGCAACCGGCTTCGATGAGCGGGCGCATGTGGCGATAGAAAAATGTGAGCAGAAGCGTCGAAATGTGGTGGCCGTCGCTGTCGGCATCGGCGAGCAAGATGACTTTGTGGTAGCGCAAGTGGTCGAGCGTGCAATCTTTGCCGAGGGCGCACCCGAGGGCGTTTGCGATGTCGCAGAGCTCGCGGTTTTGGAAGACTTTGTTCGATCCGGCCGTTTCGGCGTTGAGGACTTTGCCGCGCAATGGCAATATGGCTTGAATTCGACGATCGCGGCCTTGTTTTGCAGATCCGCCGGCCGAATCGCCTTCGACAATAAATAATTCGCATTCTTTTGGGTTATGAGACGAACATTCTGCGAGTTTGGCTGGGAGGTTGATGCGTTTGGCGTTTTTTCCGCCTTGGAGCACGTTTTCGGCGGCATCGCGCGAGGCTTGTCGAGCGCGCGCGGCGAGTACGATTTTTTTGGCGATTTCTTGCCCGGCTTTGGCGTGAGTGGCGAAGAAGGTCGAGACTTCGCTTTTAACGGCGTTGACGACCCAGTTTCGGACTTCGACGTTGCCGAGGCGCCCCTTTGTTTGGCCTTGGAACTGCGGGTTTGCGATGAAGAGGCTGATGGCAGAATAGAGCCCAGAACGGACGTCGTCGGGCATGATGGAGACGTTACGCGGGATGAGGTCGTGCGATTCCATGTAGTCGCGAGCGGCGCGGACGATGCCTTCGCGCATGGCGGCCTCGTGTGTGCCGCCGTCGGGCGTGGGGATGGCGTTGGCGAAACTCTGGACTTGCTCGCGGTTGGAATCGGTCCAGCAGAGTGCGACGTCGACGCTGCCTTGCGATTCGTCGCGTTTGAGCGTGCAAATTTCGCTCTGAATCATGTTGACTTGGTTTTGAGCGAGCATGTGCGTGACGAGGTCGCTAAGCCCGCCATCGAAGCGGAAAGTTTCTTTCGTTTGCGCGACGCGGTCGTCGTAGACGATTTCGAGCCCCTTGAGAATGTAGGCTTTGATTTCGAGTCGCTCGCGGATGAGGTCGGAATCGAAGTGGATATCGCCAAAGATTTCGGCATCGGGGCGGAAAAAAATCGTCGTGCCACTGATGCGGCTCGATCCGACGCGTTTGACGCGCGAAAGCGGCTCCCCCTTGCTGTAGCGCTGCTCATAGACGCCACCATCGCGCTCGACGTGGACGCGAAAATCGGAGCTCAGGGCATTGACGACGCTCGAACCGACGCCGTGGAGCCCGCCCGACGTCTTATAATTGTTGTTGTTAAATTTGCCGCCGGCGTGCAACTTCGTGAGAATGACTTGCAGCACGCTTTCTTTGGCCTGCGGGTGGATGTCGACGGGGATGCCGCGGCCGTCGTCGGCAACGGTCAGCGAGCATCCGTCTTCGTGTAGCGTGACGCGAATCGTGCGAGCGTAGCCGTTCATCGCCTCGTCGACGGAGTTGTCGAGGATTTCCCATAACAAGTGGTGAAGCCCAGTTTTCCCCGTCGAACCGATGTACATGCCCGGGCGTAGACGGACCGCCTCGAGGCCTTCGAGTATTTCGATATCTTTTGCAGAATAGCTTTCGCTCATTCGCGCCCTCCGTAGTTTTGCGAAGATGATTCGGATATTTTGCGAATATAATGGTTAAAATTCGTATATCTTAATAGGATGCCGTCGATAATTCGCCGCAGCTGGCGATAAGCCGTCGCCAGCGAATCGTTTTCGCGGAATTTACAAACACAATCGCTTCGATGGCAATAGTTTTATTTTGGCGCATCGCGATATCGTCGTACGATGTTCGCGCCCTATCGCCGCAGGGGCGATACGGTCGCGGCTTCGCCTATTTCGCTCACGCTCAATACGGCTACGCTCGGCGCTAACTCGCCCCCTGGGCTCATTACGCGCCGCCACCGCGGCTATGTACTCACTGGCGTTGCGTGCATACGCCGCGGTTTTTTTGATGGCAAGCGCGAGGCGTATCAACAACTCGTGCGAAATCGTTGACAGATCGCGGCAATACATAGTAGTAATTGAAGCGGTTTTTTGTGGTTTCATAGGAGATGAAATGTCAGCACTACCCATGTTAGCACAAGCCACCGAAGTTGCATCGGAACCGAATTGGGTTTTGATAGGGAGCATCGTTGGTGCGTTTGTCATTTTAGCCATCGTCTTAATGTTTGCGTCGAAGAAGCGGCTTGGAGCCGATAAAACGCCCGACAAGGCGATTGAAGACGCGAGTGGTTCGAAAGACGCAGGCGCGAAAGCGCTCGAAGATAAAGAGCAGTTGTCTTTAGCCGAAATCAAAGTCGCCAAACGCGAAGCCGTTTCGGCCGATAAATCGAAAGAAGAATTGCGCGAATTGAGAAAAGAACGTCGCGCAGCTTCGCAGACCGACAAGGCGATCCACGAGCGCGAAGAGGCCGAAGAAAAAGCGAAGGAAACGGCAGAATCTTCGACCGAAGAAAAAGACGACGACAAAAAAGTCGAAGAAAAAAGCGAAACAGAAGAAAAAGTACAAGAAGAAGCCGTTGCGAGCGAATCGGATGCAAAAGCCGACGAAGCGACAGATAAAGGCGAAGAAAAGGCCGAAGAGAAGAAATCGGACGATCCACTCGGCGATCTTTTTGGTCAATCGTCGTCGGATACGGGCGACGTGTTTGCATCGCTGTTTGGGTCGAAAAACAGCTCGCTCGACATATTTGGCAGCTCGGATTTCGACGTGGATAGCGCCCCAAAGGCATCGAATGCGACGGTATTCCCGACGCTTGGTTCGGCTCTGATTCCGCTCGAAGACTTGAAAAAGAGCGCCGAGAATAGCGACTCGAACCCACTCGACGAATTGACGAAACGGCTGAACGAAAAGGCTGAAAAAAAAACTCTGAGCTAAGCGAAGACGAATCTGGCGCGCCCGAAGTCGCAAAACCCGCTTGTTCTGCCGCTTTGGACGATGCCCAATCTCAAAACGACGCCGAAAAGAAATCCGACACCGACAAGGCGGACGCAAAAGCCGACGTCGAAAAAGCCGTCGAGCCCAAATCGGACGATAAAAAAGCCGTCGAAGTAAAGTCGGACGATAAAAAATCGGACGATAAAAAAGCCGTCGATAAAAAAGCCGTCGAAGCAAAGTCGGATGACAAAGAATCGGACGATGGCAAGGCAGAAGATAAAAAATTGCAGCGTTCTCTCAACGATGGGTTGAAGACGACGCGATCGCAAGGGTTCTTGGCTCAGATAGGCAAGATTTTCAAGGGCCAGATGAAGAGCAACGTCGTCGACGAGCTCGAAGAAATCCTATTTACGGCCGACATCGGCGTTCAGACGAGTGAATTGTTGCTAGAGCGCGTGACAGAGCATTTGCGCGACAAGGGCGATGGCAAAGAAGCGATGGCATTGCTCAAAGACGAAGTGCACAAGATATTGTCGCGATGCGAAAAGAAACTCGAGATCGGCAGCGAGAAGCCGCATGTCATCTTGACGATAGGCGTGAATGGAGCTGGGAAGACGACGACGCTCGGGAAGCTGGCGGCGCAGTTGACGGCCGAGGGCAAGAAAGTATTGCTCATCGCGGGCGATACGTTCCGCGCAGCGGCTGTCGAACAGCTCGACGAATGGGCAACGCGTTGCGGTTGTGGTATCTATAAGAATAAGCAAGGTGCCGATCCTTCGGGAACGATATTCGACGGGATTAAATATGCGACGGAGAATGGCTACGACATTGCATTAGCCGATACGGCAGGTCGTTTGCACAACAAAAAAGACTTGGTCGAAGAGCTCAAGAAGATATATCGGGTATCGGGCAAAGCGATGGAAGGTGCGCCGCACCAAGTGATTCTCGTACTCGATGCGACGAATGGGCAGAATGCGCTCATCCAAGCTCGCGATTTTGGCGAAGCGATACCGTTCACGGGGATCATTTTGACGAAGCTCGATGGGACGGCCAAAGGAGGCGTGATATTGGGCATTTGCGAGGAGTTCAAGAAGCCGATTCACTACATAGGCATAGGCGAAATGATCGACGATTTGCGAGCATTCCAAGCCGATGAGTTTGTAGAAGCCCTATTTAACGACGAAAACGTCTCATCTCATTCATAATATTTTTATCGTGTTGCACAAATAAGCGAAAGTGTGGTAAAGAGGTGACCGACCCTGCAAAGGTTGCAGTGGAAGTCTGCCACCCACTTTCGTGAATGCGCAGAGTGCAGCTGTTAGTAACCTGGACCATGGAATCCATGGTACGATGAGGAGCTTTTTGATGCGCCGTGTCCTCAGTGTAGTGATATTGTCATTGGTAATGATGATGATGCCCTGTCTGGCAATGAGCCAGGAATCGGACTCATCTGCGTCGGTGGAGACCGATAGCGTGAGCGAGGGGAGTGCTAGCGACGGCAGTGCCGTGCCGAGTAGCCGTATCGTCGTCAGAGATCAAAAGAAGAAGCGCGAATTTAACGACAAGATCGTCGTCATTCAGCGCAAGCCCTTTATGCGTCGCGGTCGCTTTGAGATGGCTCCGATGTTCTACGGCGGCATAAACGACAGCCTCTTGTTCCAGGTAGGCGTCGGCGGTCAGATGAATTATCACATCTTAGAATGGCTCTATGTGGGGGTGTATGGTGGTTGGCAAGATTGGCGAGCCGCCGATCGCCAGACGAATGGGCTTTCAGATGCGTATAACGACATCGTCGACGCGACCGATGCGATTCCGACGACATCGATAGTCGATGGTTACGTGGGTGGCGTCGTAGGTTTCGTTCCCATTTATGGTAAGTTTTCGATTTTTAATTCGTCGGTCATTCACTGGGACTTCTCGCTAGGGCTCGGTGGTGGTGCGGTCTATACGCGAGCCAATGGTTTTGTGGGTGCAGGTCTCATCTCCGTCGACCATCGCTGGTATCTCTTGAAATGGCTTAGTCTCAATATCGGCCTCAAAGGATGGATTTACTACGAGGATATCGGAAATCGCAAGGGCGTGTTTACGCACTGGCAAGCCGGTATTGGCATCGGATTCTGGTTGCCGCCTTCGTGGAACTACAAGTCCGAATGGTAAGTCGAAATCAATGGTTGGTTTTTGTGTCTTTGGTGTTTGAACGAACGGCCTGTCTAGCTCGACTTGACGGTCAAAGATAAAGGATGGGACTACGCATGAAGCGATGGATTAGCCTTCTGGCGTTGATCATATTGTTTGGATTCGGTTTACCTCAAACCTCATTTGCAGGGAACGAAGAAGAGGGCATGTCTAGCCTCGAAAAAGGCGACCCCATTCGACACCTGATGCTCTTGAGATCGGGGCGATTTGAGATTCAGCCGATGGCGCAATTCGGCATCAATGAATCGTTTTATCAATCGATCGGATTTGGTGTTAACCTCTCGTATTACTTTACGAACTACTTGGGTTTGGGGGTTTCGTTCCTCTATAACCCGATCTTCATCGATTCCGATGAAGTCGAAGCCGTAAAGAAAGACGAATACGATCAAAGTGTCCGCGAATCGTTGGCGATTTCTCGCCCGACGATGAACTTCGACGTCGGCTTGTACTACGCACCGCTGACGGGTAAGTTCAACTTGTTCTCGTGGATTTTGAACTACGACTTCCACATCTACGCCGGTTTCGGTGCCATCATGATGGGATCGGCATGTGCTGCAGGTGGTGCCATCTGCAACGAAGCGAAGAACACTGGGCTCGAAGGTCCGAAATTCGCCGGCGTCATCGGGTTGGGCGTTCGCCTCTTCTTCAACAACTTCATCGCACTCAACCTCGAATTCAAAGATTACATGACGAAATACGCCGATTTCTCGCGCAATCCCGCCGACGACCGCTCGCGCTTCAAGAACTTCTTGACGGGTACGATTGGCATCAGCATCTTCTTGCCTGTCTCGGTTTACATGTCGCGTTAATCTGGCGCACCATCTCTTTCAAAGGGCGATTTTATCGCCCTTTTTTTGTACCAAAACTGCCCCCATCCCGCTCGAGGCTACGCCCCTATGAAGTCCATCTTTTGCCCACTCTGCCCTACTCTAGCCGCCTTATCGATCGCATTTTGCGCCATGAGTTGCTCGAATGCATCGACGCAAAGCCCGCATCACGCCACCGACGAAGTGCCGAAGCGCGATTTGAATATTGCCCAAAAGCAAAAGCAAATTGTCGATAATCATGCGAAAATCGGCGCGAAAGCCGAAAGTTCTTCGGATTCCAAGCCAGGCACGGATTTGAAATCGGAGAGCCGCGCACCGGGCGATGATGCGTTAGAGGCACAAGAGGCGAAGTCGCAAAAAGCGAGTCGTTCGATAGAAGTGTCGATAGAAGGAGAACGGCTTGTAGAGAGGACTTTGATTGCCTCGTCGATTCAATATGCGCCGATTTCGGGCGATAAGGTTCTGTTTGCCGCCGACGACGACAAGGGGAACGCGTGTATTTATCTGGTCGAGGGCGGCGTATTTCGCGAAGTTCGAGTCGTGGCAAATGCCCAGATATCGTGCATCGACGTGGGCGCGACGCGGTTTCGAGTAGCGACGATAGAGCGGAAATCGTCGGGGCAATCGGTCATCGTCGTCGATAGCTTTGGACTCGATGGATCGGCGGTCCCGGATGGGACTTGGACGGTTAAGACGCGCGGATTTGTGCCAGATCCGGGGAGTCGATGTGCATTTTTTGGTGCTTCGCCGCGGAAATTGTATGCGACGGGTTCGCGACCGCGCGGCGATAGAGGGCTAGAGCGCGGTTTATTCGTCGTCGAATCGAACCAATTATCGCGCGTCGCCGGTAGCGATGAACACGTGCCTCTCATCGTGGGCACGCTCCCCGACGACGACGGATCGATTATCGTGCGACGCGTGGCACGAATCGGAGATAAGCCGCATTGGCCATATTTTTTGTATCAAATCGAACGGACTTTGGGGAGCGATAAGGCGGGCTATGTGGCAAACCGACAAATGGTAGCTGATTTCATCGTCTTCGATCGGAAACGCCGAGGGGCTGTATCGTTTAATCCGTCGAATTGCTGCTACGACAATGTCGCATTTGGCGATGTGGGAACGGCGAGCGAAGCGGGCGATGCGCGGGCGCAGTGCGATGCGTTGAACGCGGAGAAGTGCGATCATCGAGCATTAGATTACGACATCGTCGACGCATCGCCGATATGTGGCCAAGAGGCAGATGGCTGTTTTTTGTATCGTCGAGCCGCGGGCGACGAGCTCCACATTGCAAAGGGATCGGGCGATGAGGTGTATACGATGCCTAGGGGCTTGCGCATCGTGCCGATCGCCAATGGCGATAATTGGCTGAGTTTGCGATTGGGAACGGAGCAGAGCGATAGAGGCGAGCTATATTGGGGAAAAACGTTGCCGTATTTGCAGAGCAAATAGGCAACGCGCCGGGCGTATTTGCCGCAGGCAAATAGCCGGCGAAAGTGTGGCGTATTTGCCTGCGGCAAATAGCCACACAAAAAGGGGGCGTATTTGCCGCAGGCAAATAGCCCCCTAAAAGGCGTTGTCGTATTTGCAGAGCAAATAGGCAACGCGCCCTACATCAATCGTCGTCAACATCGGAGGCGTCGGCGCCGTCGGCAGAGATGCCGTATTTTTTCATGAGCTTTCTGAAGTATTTTCGGTCGATTTCGGATTCTCTCGAAGCTTGTGATATATTATAGCCGTTTCTTTCGAGTAAAGTTCGGATATATTCGCCTTCGAACGAAGCGAGCCATTCTTCTTTTGCCTCTTTAAAAGACATGTTGGAGAAGTCTTGTGCGGCGGGAGCGACGGCTGCGGCTGCGGGAGCGGGCTGTGCGGCGGGTGCGATGGCGGTAGGCGCGGGCTGTGCGGCGGCGATGGCTTGTGCGGCTTTGTCGTTGGCGGCGGAATCGAGGCATTTGGCGATGTGTTCGGGTAGGTCGCCGAGTTCGATGCAATCGCCATCGGCGAGTGAGCAGGCGCGTTCGACGACGTTGAGGAGCTCGCGGACATTGCCGGGCCATGTGTAGAGCGTCATGGCTTGCAAGGCTTCGCGCGAGATGGAGCGGAGCTTGAGGTTGGCGTTGGCGTCGCGGTTGAAGGATGAATTTTTGAGGAAGTGTTTGACGAGGAGAGGGAGGTCGTCGATGCGGTCGCGCAGGGGCGGCAGGAAGAGGCGCACGACGGAGAGGCGGTAGTAGAGGTCTTCGCGAAAGCGTCCCTCTGTAATGGCCTGTCGGATATTGACGTTTGTCGCAGCTACGATGCGGACGTCGGTTTTATGCACTTCGGTAGCTCCTACTGGTATGTATTCTCCTGTTTCGAGCACGCGTAACAGTCGGGCTTGGGTTGCCAAAGGTAGTTCTCCTACTTCATCGAGGAAGAGTGTTCCTTTGTTTGCCACTCCGAAATATCCCAGTGAGTCGTTGATGGCTCCTGTGAATGATCCTTTCACATGTCCGAAGAGTTCAGAGTCGATAGTGCCTTCTGGGATAGAACCGCAGTTGATGGCGAAATACTTCTCTCTGCGGCGTGGTGAATTGTCGTGTATGACGCGTGGTATGATTTCTTTTCCCACTCCGCTTTCTCCAACAATAAGCACGCTTAAGTCTGTCGGCGCCACTTGTAGTGCGACGTCGAGTGCATGGTTCAGACTTTCGCAGTTGCCTACGATGCTGTAACGTTGTTTGATGGTCTGTAGTTCAGAACTCTTCATTTAGCGGACAAAGGTACTAAATAAATCTGACATTATGGCATATCTTGCTGAAAATTATCGCTCTTCTTGTGTTTTGCGGTTGATTTTTATCATCAGCAAGCCTATTCCTGTCCACACTAATTCGCGTATGCGTACGATGAGTGCCACAAAAATTCCTGCGGATGCTGTCATTCCCAGTCCGCCTGCCGACATGAGGAATCCGCCTTCGCGTCCTCCCAACTGTAAGGGTATGAAGAACAGCAGGTTGGCGAACAAACTTGTGAATGCCAGTATGAGGATACATTGCAGATAGTTGGCAGATGGCATGATGACTAACAGTACGAAGAATATTTCCAATGCTGATGCGATGCGGCAGGCCAGCTCCAAAATGACGGCTCCTGCGAAGGTGTTTTGGTTTTGGTTGTGGAGTGCGGCAATCTGCTTATCTACTTCGTGTAGTCGTTCGGCATTGCGTTCCACGAAAGGTTGTGCCCAGCGTTTTACCAAGGGGAAATGGCTTAGTAACCGCATGAGCCATACGGTGATACCGCGCTTGTAGCCTTTCAGGAAGAACCAAATGGCCAACAGGCAGAATGTGGCTATGATGGGTAATAGAATCCACATCAGCGTGGTCATGGGTTGTGTCAGTATGTAGAGTGCACATGACAACAGCCAGAACCAGAAATGGGAGAAGATATGGGTCATCGTGTGTAGTATGACTGACGAGGTAGCCCGTTCGGTTCCGATTTTTGGCTTGAGCATCATGATTTTATAGGGTTCGCCTCCCATTAGTCCACCTGGTGTGGCATAGTTGAGTGCAAAACCGCTAATGGTCACTTTATATAGCCACCAGAATGGTGTGGGTTTGCTATTCCCTGTGTTGGATGTATCTTCCGTTGTCTTTGGCAAGGGTGCTGTTGCGCTGTTGTTGTTTGGGTCCTGTTCTTCTTGACTTTTGACGATAAGCCACCATGCTGCCGTATTGAACAGGTATAGGAATGCCCATAGTACGATGACTGCTACGGCCCAATATCCTGCCCGTTGCAGTCCTGCCCATGTTGCAGCAAAGTCAAGTTGTGTCACCATCAAGGCGAGCACAACGAGTCCGAAGATGAAGAATCCGTTTTGCCAGTGCTTACTCATTTATTGCTTGTTGTTTGTCGTCGGTCTTGCCTTTTGCTTTGGGAATGGCAAAGCGCACTTTCTCGCTGTCGTCGCGCTTCTCGTGGTAGAGCTTGGGTAGTGGGTTCTGCATGGGTTCGTCGTAGAACTGTCGGTTGCGGAACACGTCAATAGCGGTGTAGATGGCTTGACGGAATGAGTTCTCGTCGGCTTTGCCTTGTCCTGCAATATCGTAGGCTGTACCATGGTCGGGTGATGTGCGCACGATAGGTAGTCCTGCGGTAAAGTTTACTCCGTTGTCGAGAGCGATGGTTTTGAATGGTGCCAATCCTTGGTCGTGATACATGGCGAGGACACCGTCGAAGTGTGAATAGACTGCGGTTCCAAAGAATCCGTCAGCAGGGAATGGTCCGAAAGCTTGTATGCCCTTCTTCTCCAGTTCTTCAATGGCAGGGATGATGATGTCTTTCTCTTCGTTGCCCAACAGTCCGTTGTCGCCGGCATGGGGGTTGAGTGAGAGTACTGCTATGCGTGGACTGGAGATTCGGAAGTCGCGTTTCAAGCTGAGGTTGAAGATAGAGGCTTTCTCTACGATAGCTTCTTGGGTGATGGCTTCTGCTACGTTGCGTATGGGCAGATGTGTGGTGACGAGAGCCACTCTCAGGTCTTCATTCATCAGAATCATCAATGCTTTGTTTCCTTCTCCCACACAGGTCTCGATGTATTCGGTATGTCCGGGGAAGTGGAATCCTTCACCTTGTATGGTGGCTTTGTTGATTGGTGCGGTGACGAGTACGTCGTATAAGCCTGAGCGATAGTCGGTCATGGCGCGGTCTAATGCCATTAGTGCGGCCTTGCCAGCCTCTTCTGAAGGTTGTCCGAGATCTACTTTTACTTCGTCGTCGAAGCATGCTAATATGTTGAGCTTACCATCGCAGGCATCCTCAGCTCGTTCTATGATGTTGAAACTGGTTTCCAGATTGAGTGCTTTACGGTGGTAGGCAGCCAGTTTTGGTGAACCATATACGATAGGGGTACAGAGTTCGAGAATGGTTGGGGTGGCAAATGTTTTGAGGATTACCTCGTATCCTATGCCGTTTGTATCTCCATGCGTGATAGCCACGCGAATCATTTTATCTTCCATTGTGTGAGTTTGTTATTGTGTAAGTCTATTAAAGTCGTTATTGTGTGGTTTGCTATTCTTTCTTGTTCTGGTGTGCGGTGGAGAGTAGTCCACAGGCTGCAAAGATGTCTTGTCCGCGGCTGGCACGTATGGTTGTAAACACTCCGTGTTGTGTCAGATAGTCGCGTAGCTGTTCCATTCGAGTCTCGTTGGCTCCAGGCAACTTGACATCCGGGATTTCATGAAAACGAATCAGATTGACGCGACATTCCAGTCCTTTTACCAAGTTGATGATGGCTTTGGCATGTTCCATCGTGTCGTTGAGTCCACCGAAACAGATATATTCAAACGAGCAACGTCGCTGATGTGAGAAATCGTATTGTCGCAGCAGTTCTACCGTTTCTTCGATAGGCATTGCTTTCTCTGCAGGCATCAGTTGCAGGCGCTGTTCGTGGAGTGGCGAGTGCATGGATATTGCTACGTGGCAATCGCTCTCGTCGAGGTAGCGCTTCAACTTGTTTCTTACGCCCACCGAACTTACTGTGATGCGTTTGGGACTCCATTGGTATCCCCAGTCTGCAGTCATTATTTCGCATACGCGCAATATGGCATCGAGGTTGTCCATCGGTTCGCCTTGTCCCATAAACACAATGTTTGTCAGGGTTTCGGCCTCTGGCATGGCGTAAATCTGGTTGAGGATGTCTGCCACGGTGAGGTTGCCTTCCCATCCTTGCTTGCCAGTTTGGCAGAATAGGCAGTTCATCTTGCAGCCCACCTGGCATGATACACAGATTGTGGCTCGGTCGCCATCGGGTATATAGACGGTTTCAACAAATTTTCCTTCTCCACAACTGACAGGAAATAGGTATTTTACAGTACCGTCGATACTGCGTTGGCAATCTATGGGTTCCCAGGCGCCTACTTCGTATTCTTCAGCCAGCCGCATACGGTTTTGCTTCGAGATGTTGGTCATCTCGTCTATGCTTTTGGCATGTTTCTCGTAGAGCCATTGGGTTATCTGCTTAGCGGTAAATGCTGGCATTCCAAACTCAGCGACCACAGTCTTGAGTTCGGTGGGCGTCAGTCCGAGCAGTCTTTTTTTTGTTATGTCCATTCTTTCGGGTTGCATTATAGCTTGCAAAGGTATGAAAAAATGTCGAGAAAGACGAATTCTGAATTACCTTTTATATTCTTTTTACTGCTATTTTCGTATAAAGGGGGTCCTTTGCGTATTCTCTTAAATGATTTATTTGTGAATTTTATAGCAGGCAACAACCATTTTTCGATGGAAGATTTGCTTTCCGGACTACAATATTTGTTGTTTCTGAAGAATAAAATTGATTGTTTATTCGCGTGCGCGAGAATAATGGCAAGAAATCACCATTTGACAACAATAATTCTGTAATAGACATCATGATAGTTGTTAATTTACTATGGTTTGTTCTTCGTTGTTTTTATGTGTTAAGTTATTGTGTTATAGTATGATGTACTTTTTTGTTGCCAGATAATTGCTTACTTGACGTATCTTCTTTTCGAGCGCGCGTGAAAAAAGACTTAAATGATCATGTAGTTAGGATTTGTAGGTGGATAAACATTACCCTTAATCGCTTATTAGAGTTCAACATGCTTAATATGTATTTGGGTAGTAGCTCCTATCTGACTCC
>OQWM01001736.1_pt1 | contig 14956 bp, 9 predicted proteins | sample 1691531 | NCBI WGS metagenome assembly OQWM01 (sample SAMN03418257, study PRJEB22391) | human gut metagenome | biome: human-gut; feature: organic feature; material: feces | host: Homo sapiens | place: Tanzania | collected 2013-01
TATGGGCCAGCCATTATGCAATCCCATCTCAAAAAGAAAAGTTAGACAAAGTCTTCTGCAATCAAGAAGAATTGCGCTTGATACGGCACATTTTAATGAAAATTCGAGCAAGAAATCCTGCTGATTCATCTGCTGGATGAATTGCTGATAAATTCAATATTTCCGCATAAATAAGCAATTTTATGCACTTGCTATGGTATAATATCAGTGTAGAAAAGGATACCTTATGCCACTTAGAAAAACCAAGAAAACTTCTGCTGAAATAATACGAAAAGCTTACAAATTTCAGTCTGAAATCCTACAAGATTGTACATATTGCCGGCTTTGTTTTCTTTCCTGAGCTGAAGAACCGCCCAAGGTCTGTGACCTGTTTTTGGATTCACAAGACCGACAGGTTTCATAGGACCAAAGCGAAGCGTTCCCTCGCCTCTTTGTGCCATTACCTCAACAGGCATACAGCCCTCATACACCTTCGGATTGCTGACATCGCAATCATGCAAAGGAGCTCTTTCTGCCGATATGAGTGCATTGTAGAAGGTTTCATATTCCTCCTTGTTCATCGGACAGTTGATATAATCGTCACCGTCGCCCTTATCGCATCCACCTCTTTTATATTATGTATCCCAACAAGAAAGGGTCTTGGGAAACTATGATTTACTTCATGTTAACGTATGGAATCTTATCCATATCGCCATAGTCGAGGTTCTCACCACCCATACCCCATACAAACATATAGTTGCTTGTAGCAGAAGCACAGTGAACACTCCATTCCGGCGACATGATAGCCTGCTCGTTGTGCAACCAGATTACACGTGTCTCCTGTGGCTCACCCATGAAATGAGCTACAGAGTTACCCTCCGGAAGATTGAAATAATAGTAAGCCTCTACACGACGGCCATGAGTATGTGCAGGCATTGTGTTCCAAACAGAACCAGGAGCAAGCTCGGTAAGTCCCATCTGCAACTGGCAAGGTCCTCCCTTACCACCGTTCTTCTCAGAAAGCACGTTGTTAACAATGAGCTGGTTGATGACGCGGTCGTTGCTCTCCTCCATCTTTCCTGCATGGAAACTGTTTGAGTTCAGGCACTTCAGCTTCTTTGCACGTGCAGCATCGTTGCACACAATCATCTGTGTAGGATATGCCTTGTGGGCTGTTGTTGAGTTCAGATAGAACTTTGCTGGGTTTGAAGCATCCTTGCTGGCAAAAGTAATATCCTTGGAACCGCGACCTACATAAAGAGCATCCTTGAAATGAAGCTCATATTCCTTACCGTCAACGGTAACCACACCTACACCCTTGCTGGTATTGATGATGCCGAGCTCACGGTTGAAACAGAAATAAGGAGCCTTCAAAGGATCGATAGTCTCCAGCTTCAATACTGAGCCTACAGGCATTGCACCACCATACACGAGACGGTCATACATAGAGTATGTGAAATGGATTTTGTTTGCCTCCATCACATTCTCCATAGTGAAAGCACTGCGCAGACGGTCTGTGTCATAGGTCTTTACATCCAAAGGATTACAAGCCGTCTGAATCTTGTAGTCTGTCTGTGCGTTTGCACACATTGCGGTAGCCACAAGAGCTACTGATAACAATAGTTTCTTCATTATTCTGATTATTTTATATTAGTCTTTCTTTGCTTCTCTGTCTTCCTTTACGATACGTCTGTTGTTTATAAACATCAGTCCGACAGTAATAACTGCAAGGACTCCCATTCCTACATATTCAAGCTTTACGCCACGATAAATAAGCCAGCCGAAGAGCGATGACGCGAAGTCAAGGGCACCGCCTGAGAAGCCTTCAGGTATCTCCGCAGCCTTGTCTTGTGTCGCTGCAAACACATGGTTGGCTGCCATTGTGAAGTCAGGAGCCATATCGGTAACGAAATACAAGCCGACGATAAGTGCCACAAGACCGATTATAAGAGTCTTTACCACATTACCTTTTGTGAATGGCAACACCATTGGGAACAGATAGAACATTCCGGCAAGGGATGCAAGCGGCAGGAACTGGTTGCCTGGCAGGAACACCGCCAATGCGAGGATTACAGGGATAAGGATGATTGACACGACAAGCGTTGTAGGATGACCAATTACGAGTGCCGGGCTCATACCTATATGTACTTTCTTGCCGTTGAACTTACTCTTTACCAACTCCTGGGTCTTCTCTGATATCGGCTTCAAACCCTCGATGAAGAGAGAGGTGATACGTGGGATAAGCTCCATAACAGCACCCATAGTAACACCAAGGAACAATATCTTCTTAATATCAAGCTGGGCTGCCCATCCGATAAGCATACCTACAATGACTCCGAGTACGAGTGGCTCTCCAAGCACGCCGAACTTCTTCTTAAGTCCTTCTGCATCAATATCGAGTTTTGAGAATCCCGGTATAAGGTTCAGCAATTTGTCAAACACTATGGCAAATGGCATGAAGCTCTGGCAGAACGGCTGCGGGATGGATATTCCGTCGAGATCGTAATACTTCTGGAACTTCTCTGCTGTAAGGTCTGCACACACAAGAGTGATGATGTAGCAGACTATTGCTGCGAAATACCCCCACAGCAGACTCTCTCCCATTACAAAATATGCCACAGCACCGATAAAAGCGAAATGCCAATAGTTCCAAAGGTCTATATTCACCGTGCGTGTGGTCTTGGTGACGAGCATAAGGAAGTTGACACCAAGACAGATTGGGATGATAAGAGCACCGACTGCCGTATTGTAAGCCACGGCAGCTGCTGCCGGCCAACCCATATCAAAGACATTGAGCTGCAAATGATACAGGTCGGAGATACCTTTCAGCGGGTCATTGAAGTTTGTGGTGAGCAGAGCTGTCACAACACCAAGACCAACGAATCCTACTCCTACAAAGAGTCCAGACTTGAGAGCCTTTCCGAATTTCATGCCTATACAAAGTCCGATAATGGTGAAGATGATAGGCATCATCACACTTGCACCCAGACTGATAATGTAACTGAATACTTGTTCCATTTTGTTTTCTTTCTAATTATTTTCGTTAGTAGATTTACATAGTTCCGGTGGCAAAGTTAGTAAAAATAAATCAAATTACATAATATTAGATGATTATATACGGAATAATAACAATACTTGTACATGAAATAACGAATAGAAACAAAAAAAACTTCCGCAAAACAGTGAGAACCGTCTTACGGAAGTTTTTTAATTACACTACTGAAATTTTATCTGCAAATCTTTATGGTCTGTGTTCCGGCAGCAGTAGAAACACTGATGATGTTCACTCCTGCGCCAAGAGGCAAAGCAACCTTCTTTTCTCCATTGACCGGTACATCTGCAACGCATGTTCCGTCGGCAGCAAACACCTTAACGCCTGTTACTGAAGAACCATTTACATTCAATGTGTTGCCATTTATACTATATTCCCTGTCTTCGCCTACAACAGAAATGCCAGTTGCCTTATCATTATAAATCTTCACATTGTCGATAGCAAGATGGTTGGCAAGCTTGCCATTGTATTTCCAAGCAAAGTAAACCGGAGTTTCTGAGTCTGTGAAATACTCTGTCACATCAATCTTCTTATGAACCGGCTTGCAGGTTTCGCCTCCTGCCAGGTCAGAAGCAAGATAACCACCGAAGTCTTCTATACTTGCCCACTCTTCACCATTATAAGAATAGTGCAATGATGCTGACGATGATTTTCCACCTTCCATATAATCCATATCAAACTCGATGTATGTCTTAGTGCCGTCTGCAACTTCTCCGCGTACTACTGGAGGAGTGTCAAGAGTTGTGAAGATGTTTGTATAGCCGGCTACTGATGATGCTACAGAAGCAAACTCGCCACTAAAGCCTCCGCCGCTAACAGGAAGTCCGAACCAGTTGTCGAAACGCCACAGATACTGATCCTGCATCTTGCCGTCTACCTTCTCCACTACCCAGTTGCCTGGTGTCAGACCACCTGTAAAATCTTCTGAGAATGGCAGTGTGTAAGCAGGCTTTGTGCCACAAGACAAAGTCTTTGTTACTGGCAATGACTCGAAACCGTCATTATAAACCACCTTCACGCTATAATCATACTGTCCCTCCGGCTCATTGGCTGCGGTAAAGGAAGTCTCTGATGTTTCTGTAAGTTTCTCGTTGCCACGATATACGCAGTAGTCTTTTACCGGATATTCAGAACCTGACGGTGCCTTCCATGACATTACAACATTCTTTCCGTCATACGCAGCAGAGAAGTCTGAAGCTGTAAGACGTGTGCCGGCGGCAACGGTCATCTCTATAGGCTCTGATGTTCCTGACGGATATTCATAAACGGCATATACAGAATAGGTGTAAACACCCTTTGGCTTTCCAGTCTGCTCTATCTCACGGTCTTCCATGAAATCGGCAGCAAGGGCATTGTTGCAACGCACGGTATAGTAAGCCGGTGTACGGTCGCCCTCTGGCTTATCCCATGTAACAAGGACGTTATACTTTCCTGACGCCTCATCCTTTGAAGCCTTAACATTCAAGTTTGTAGGTGAGTTCAGTATCGGTTCCTTGATTTCAACTGTCTTCTCTACCTTGTCTGACTTGAGGTTGAATGTGTTTGACACAGCCTCTACAGCATACAAATGGCTTCCCGGCTCCTTGTTGGAAAGATCTGTATATGTAGACTTGCGAACATTCTCTGCAATAAGCTCATTGTCAAGATATACGTTGTAGCCTTCTGTTGCAACGGCATTCTTGTCTGCACCTTCGGCAAACACACGCTTCGACAGCTTCACGTCGTCTATAGCCCATGCGAAATAGAGTCCTGTCTCTGGGTCGTTCTCATTTCCCGTTGCATGGAAAGCAACGATAGGAGCACCCTTGCTTGCATCGCCAAGATACAGGTTTACATACTGGAAAGCGTTCTCCGTTGAGATATCAGAACGTCCATCCCATAGCACATTCCATGTTGCGCCATTGTCGTGACTCACCTTCACATAATAATGGTCTGGGAAGTCTTCGCTTTCAGCATAGTTCAAAATCTCCGGATTAATATATGTATAGAAGCTTACATACTCCGCACCTGGCGTGGCAGGCAAATAGAGCCATTCGTTCTGCCATGCCGAAGAACCATCTTCATGAGGAGTGTTCATATCCGGATACAACAGAGCACTCTTCTTGCCTCCATGAACGAACATGCTACGGCTTTCATCGTCAACGCCTTCCTCTTCCATTTCCGCTGACGGGAACTGGAACCAGGTATTCATATAATAATCAGTGTTGGTTGTTTTCAGGCTCCAACCTTCTGCCGGGAATGCTCCCTCGAAATCTTCGCTGAGCAGTTCTTCTGTCGATACAGGGTCTTCCCATGTAAGGACCACTTTGTTATAATCTGCATCAGCAGATAGATTAACAGGTTTCAAAGGTGCTGTATTCTGTGCACAGACAGCCGAAGCTATTCCACACACCGACATTACGGCAACCGATCGCAGCCAAGAGGCTGTTTGGAGTAAGTAGGATTTTTCTTTCATAACTATTTAATTTTAGGTTTAATTTGCTTGCGATGTGGCAAATTTACGAAATAAGTTCTAAAAAGGAGGTTTTTATTATTTTTTCGGTTACTATTTCACGAATCAGTAATAAAAACCTAATCATAATGAACTATTTCTCTTTTCCTTGGATATTTTCTGATATATAGACGGCTTCATTCCTGTCACTTTTGTAAACACGGAGATGAAGTTGGCTTGCGACTTATAGCCTACGCTCTCTGATATTGCTTTTATTGTATAGCCGCCATAATGCTCTATATCAGCAAGTCTGCGCATCGCTTCCTTTATACGGTATTCATTGAGGAAGGTGCGGAAGTTCTTATCGAAGCCCTCGTTTATCGCTTCCGACACATAACGTGAATTTGTTCCCACAAGGGATGCAAGGGTGTCTATACTGAAGTCACTCTGACAGAAATCATCGGTCGATTCCATCACCCTTACGATATTTGAAAGAATGGCATTATGCTGCTCTTCTGAAAGCATCTTACCAGTATCCGATGGTGCAGAATCTTTTGAAGAAATTTCCTCAACACCGTTTCTATCGGTAATATACTGTTGACTTCGGTTGAAAAGTTCATGATAAGCCAGGAACAGCTGCTTCTTCTGCCTATACAGCACAACAAGCATTATCACGAACACGATGAACGCAACGACAAGAGTCACTATCCATCCGCGCTGCATGGTTATCAGCTTATCCCTGTCTTTCTTTTCCTGAGTAAGTGAGAGTATGGCATTTTCGCTCTTGCTTGCTTCATATTGGAACATTGCATTCTTTATTGCATTGAATTCCGTGTTGTTATACAGAGAGTCAGACAAGTCTACATATCTCATCTTATACGCCATAGCCTCTGTATGGTTTCCTTTCTTCTCATAAGCTTCCGAAAGACTGCGCATAGTCTCTTCAAGCAAGTCAATCTGGTGTATTCGCTTCGCTATTTCCTCATTTTTACGTAAATATGATATTGCGGAGTCAGGTTGGTTGATTTCAAGATATATCTGTGCCAGACATGATGATACGCTTTCATAATACGCCTCACTTAGCTTCTCCTTTTCTACATACCTAAGCGCCTTGTTATAAAACTGGACGGACAACAGCATATTCCCCTTGTAACTTGCCACAAGCCCGTTGCACATCAACAGATTGAACTCATAATCCGTAGTGTTTTCACGGCTGTTAAGCAACATTCTGAGGTATTTCTCACCGTCAGAAGCTCTTCCGGCGAAGCATGAAGCCCCCACAAGATTGTTCAGCACCTTGTTTTTAATGCTCTTTCCCTTTGGATTGTCTACAAGCAGCAGTGCCTGCTTGTAATAGTGGATTCCCATCTCATAATCACCGTGCGAACTATATATATTTCCAATACCGATATATATCTGCGCAGTGATAAAACCGAAAGAGTTGAGTTCACTCACCCTTAAGCCCGACAAGTACTGGTTCATGGCTGAAGAATACTGTCTGCTCCTGTAATATATGTCGCCAGAACGGGAAAAAGCCTCGGCACACTTCTTCTTTTCTTCCTTTGCAAAATCATCGGAATACTTTGAAACGAGGGCATTGTAGAACGTCAATGCTTTTGCCTTTTCTCCAGTCTTCTCATACTTCATGCCCAATGAGTACAAGTCATCAATATTCTTTCCGGTAAGACTCTTATAAACATCCATCTTACCGGAACTTGCCTGTGCCTTACCTACAACAGATATTATAAGGAACAGAAACAATATAGGCAATACTTTTTTCAACCTTTTATTAAGGATTTCTTACTCTTTGGGGGTCAAAGATAGTAAGAAATTATCGAAATTCATAATTATATAAGGTAAAAAAATCACTTATATACTGATAATTTAGCCCAAAACGATCATTGGGATTTAAAAGAGTCCAAACAAATGAAAAGAAGAATTCATCCGGTTGGACTCTTTGTTTATATGCATGTCTGCCCTCTATCACTTTGACTCTATCATCAGATACGAGTGATATACAGCCTGATTCCAATTAAAGCAGAACACGGAAGGAGAATCATCATACGCACCCTTTGAGTTCTTGCCACGCCACTGTATTAAGTCGAACTGTTTTAATGTCTCCGGCACATCGCTTGCAACAACACGGACAAGGACCTTCACTCCTGCCGAAACAGTCACCGGAGTGGAATCATAGATTTCATTACTTCCAACAGGCGCACAATCCTCAGGTATGCCTATGAGTTTACAACTATTATTGCAACTGCGCTCTTTCAATGTGCCATAAGTGCCATTGGAAGTCATATATTCATTTCCCTCTGCATCCAGAACAAGGAAATCATGCTTGTCGAACGAGATATAATGGTCATAATCATCCTTATTGTCAATGGAGAAGGTTATCAGAACATCTGTACCATAACGTACACATGACTCCAAACCATATTTAACATCAGCCATAGAACTAACGGCTGTGAAAATCAGAAATATCGATAGTAGAACTGTCTTTTTCATAATTGTATGCTTTTAACGTCTTGTTGTCTTTTTTCTATATGTTGTAGTTGTCCTCGTTGCAGACTGGGAACTTGGAGCTGCCGTAATATTCACATTACGCAATATGATATACGGCTTGGCAAAATTATCGGTACCTGGTAGAGATGGATAACAAGCATGAACCTTAAACGGAATACGTATAAGGTTGAAACTCTTCACACCCTGAGGAACATCGGTAATTTTCAGCTTAAATGTAGCTGATGCGCCCGGCGCAAACTTCAAGATATTGCTACTCCAAAGCAATTTTGAGTTCATCGTTATGTCGAGACCACGCACTGGCGCTGTGGGGGCATTGTATGCTGTTCCGTTCTCATCATAAGCAGACCAGTCATCAAAGAAGCAGTTCAGAATCTTTCCGGTATTGGTTATCGTATACGACAGTGTTACCGTAGTGCCTGAACGCTGGAGGCTGTTCACTGTAAGCCGTACATCAGGATTGGTACAATAACAGTCGTTGAGATTGGATGGAGTATAGTCCTTTATCGCAATACCTGGAAGCATCTTGGTTTCTATCTCTTCACCGACGGCATTGTCACGGTCGAACGAATAGCCATTGTCGGAAGAAGACTGGAAATATGCCTTGAAAGCGATCTTGTCTATATAAGTGACGTCTTCCGTTGCTCCGCAGAAATAGAAATATCCCTTTACCTTCGCTCCCGCAGGAATACGATGCGAAGCATAGGTAATATGCATTTCATAATCCGTTGACATAAGATAATCAAAGCCACAATTACCCACCAATGTTGCATTTGGATAATATTCATTACCGCCCCAAGTGGCACGAGTTGCCTTCAGGATAACATTAAGGTTGTCTGTACTCGTATTCTCCATCAAGAAGCCTACACGTACACACTGGGTGCCATAGCGCACTGCATCTGTCAGAGTAACATTTATCTTTCTTATTGCCGAACTGCTTGCAGATGAACTCTTTCTGCTTCTCGAACTTGATGAACTTGACGAACTTGACGAGCTGTTTGAGCTACTGTCATCTCCAAGCACCGCATCAGCGATGCTGCCCAAGGCTTTAAGCCACTTCTGGGCACTTACATCCTGCACGCCACCACATGTGAGCAATGCAAGAAGAACAATAATGAATTTTGCCTTCATGTTTTAAGCGATTATGTTTTTTTTTATAATCATGTTATTGTCATTTTTTCCGAACAGGTATACAAACCTTACGTTTCAAGTATTGCACACTGATACTGGTACAGACATGTTATTTATTATTATACAAAGGTAAAAACATATTTTGAAAAAACAACATTTTCTATAAAGAAAATTAAAAATAGGCATCCTGAGTATGTAACTTTAGTGTTGTAACTATGTAAAATTCTCCAGAATTTACGGGAGATTACTCCAGCACTTACGTAAGAGTACTGGAGTACTTGGCGAAGAGTACTACCCCAGTTCAGGATAACCGAGTGTCATTATACATAGACTTACGACTCGAAAACCATAGACTTACGGTATGAAAACCATGGACTTACGACTCGAAAACCATGGACTTACGACATGAAAACCATAGACTTACGACATGAAAACCATGGACTTATGACTTTAACTGATTTTACTTTACACTTTTCTTGTTGTTTTACTAAAATACTTCACTCTCTATTCAATCCCTTACTGAATAACTTTACAATGCATGAAAAGTGTTACTAAAATGCTTTACACTATCGTTTCCGGATACAAAGTAACATAAGAGTCTAAACTAATCGGGAAAATTCCAACGGCTATTCTTGTCATTCTGAATGCAGAAGCAGAAAAATGGAGAACTAACCTCGCGGCCAGTTCCCCACAAAAACCATGCTATGAAAAAAATATTAGGTATGATTTACATTTTACTTATGATTCCAATCTGTGTGCTTTCAAGGAAGGAAACGATAGAATCAATTTCCTTACCTGGCGGCACCTGTTCCTTAATCTGGTTGATAGCATCGAAGACGCTTGTCTGACCATGGAAAACAAGACGGTATGCATTGGCGATATGACCTATCACCTTATGGTCGGTGCCTGAATTTTTGAGCAATGTCTCGTTAACGCCGCCGTAACGGACAGGGTTGTCTGTAGCCACGATGAACGGAGGAACATCCTTGCTTATGCGAACACCACCTGTGACCATAGACGCACCACCAATACGTACATTGGCATTGACGATGACTCCAGAAGAGAAGATCACCGCACTATGTACTTCACAATCACCGGCAATCTTCGTTCCATAGCCAAATGTACAGTAGTCATCAACCTTCGTATCATGAGAGATATGCACGCCCTCCATAAAGAAGTTGCGGTTTCCGATACGGGTTTCGCCATCCTTAAACGTGGCACGGTTGATAACAACATTCTCACGGAAGATGTTCTCATCGCCAATGACAAGTGCTGTCTCGTCACCATTGAAGTTGAAGTCCTGGGGCTCGGCACCAAGTACAGTATTCTGATACACCTTGTTACCCTTGCCCATTCGGGTGCCCTTCATAATGCTTACGTAAGGGAAGATAACGCAATCGTCACCGATAACGACATCATCCTCGATATAAGCGAACGGATAGATTGTTACGTTCTTTCCGATCTTTGCTCCCGGAGCTATATATGCTTTTTCACTTATCATAATTTTGAATTTAATGTTTAGAGTTCAGAACAAAGGATATATCCTTATCCTTCGTTCCTCATTCTTAATTCTCCATTTAATTTCTTCCTCCACCAAGAGCGTAGTAGAGATTAACTACAGCCTGCATCTTATAGAAGTCATCTGCCACCTTGGAGAGCTGTGCGTTGAGAAGGCTCTGCTGTGCTGTGATAACCTCAAGGTAAGTGCTGCTGCCCTCGTTGAAGAGGAGCTTTGTATACTCTACATTCTTGGTCAGACTCTCCACCTGCTTCTGCTCCAGCTTGCTCTTCTCGTCGGAAGAATTATAAAGCACAAGGGCGTTGCTCACCTCGCTACCAGCCGAAAGTACGGCGTTCTGCCATGTGTTGTATGCCTGCTCCTGCTGCGCCTTTGCTACTTTCAGACCAGCAATGAGCTGTCCGTTGGCGAAGATAGGCTGCACGAGACTTCCTATTGCGCTCCAAAGCATCTTGCCCGGATTAACGATACCGCCGCCACCACTGTTGGTGTAAGCCCCTGATCCGCTGATGGTAATGCTCGGATAGAAACGGGAACGTGCCTGGTTGGTGTTGTAGAAGCACTGTGCAAGACTCATCTCTGCATAATGCACGTCCGGTCGGTTGCTCAGGAGCTGTATGCCGATGCCTGTGGAGAATTCCGAAGGCAGCGACTGGTTCTCAAGCTTGCCGCGACTGATGGTCTGTGCCGGCTGACCGAGCAGCAGGGAGAGAGAGTTCTCCATTTCACGAATCTGACGCTTCAGGTCGGCAGCCTGTGCCTGCACAGAATAGTAGTTGGACTCTGCACTCTGCACGCCGGTCTCCTTTACACGTCCCAACTCTTTCTGCAGTTTCATGATGTCCCATGTTTCCTTCGTAAGGGTTTGCATGTTGTCAACAATCTCCAACTGCTTGTCAAGCATCATCAGCGTGTAATACATGTTGGCGATGTTGGAAATCAGCTTGGTCTGCACCACGAGCTGATAGTCTTTCGTGGCGAGCAGCGACATCTGTGCGCTGCGCTTTACATTGAGCAGGTTGCCAAAGAGGTCTATGCTCCAGCTTGCCTGCACTGGCAGAGAATATGTCTTTGTAGCCTTGTTGCCGTCCCACGAAGAGATTACTCCCTGCGGAGAGAAAGTGAATGAAGGGACGAAGGCGAGTTTAGCCACCTCAAGTTGCGCCTCCACCATCTTCACGTTGAGTGCAGCGTTGAGCATATTGGTGTTGTGGGCAAGTCCCTGCTCTATGAGCGACTGCAGCTGTGGGTCAGTGAAGACACTACGCCAAGGCAGGTTGCCGAAGCTCGTGGTATCGCTGACTGCAAGCGTGTCGGCAACCGATGCAGAATCACGCACCAGTCCTTTCACGTTCACATCCGGACGCTCGTATTTGTTGTATATTCCGCAGCTGCCAAGAAGTAATCCGGCAGAAGCGAAAGCTATTATACTTTTAATCTTCATATAAGTACCTTATTTATTATATATCCACGTCTTCGGGAGTCGTTACAACGAACTCCCGAAGACTGGAAGTTACTTTTTATTTCTTTGAGCTTTTGTCTATCTGCTCCTGCAATGCTCCTGCCACGTAAGGGTTGGTGTACTGCTTGACCTCTGAGTCAACATCAGCATTGTCGCCCTCAAATTCAAGAGGCTTAACCTTCTCCTGAAGTGTCTGGAAGATGTAGAACAATGCCGGAACGACCATAATCTGGCAGAGCATACCGATAAGCATACCACCTACAGCTGCCGCACCAAGGGTCATGTTTCCGTTGTAACCTACGCCCCAAGGCATCAGAAGTGGCAACAGACCGATAATCATAGCCAACGAAGTCATGAGGATAGGACGCAGACGGGCTGACGCTCCGAGCACTGCCGACCAAGAGATAGCCATACCCGTGCGGCGACGCTCAAGGGCGAACTGTACGATAAGGATGGCATTCTTTGCCAAAAGTCCCATCAACATAATCAACGCAATCTGCATATAGATATCGTTGTTCTTTCCGAACAGGTTGGTGAAGATGAACGCACCGGCAAGACCGAACGGAATAGAGAGGATTACTGACAGCGGCAGGATGTATGACTCATACTGTGCTGAAAGAATCAGATATACGAAGGTGAGACAGAGCACGAAGATGATTGCTGTGGAGTTGCTTGACTCCTGCTCCGTACGTGTCAGACCGGAGAACTCGTATGTGTAGCCTGCCGGCAGCGTGGTCTTTGCCACTTCTGCCATGGCGTTGATGGCGTCTCCCGTAGAATAACCCTCTGATGCAGAGGCGTTCACGTTGATAGATGTGAAGAGGTTGAAACGGTCTATCTCCTGTGGACCGTATACGCGGCTCAGGTTGACATACTCATTGATAGGAGCCATCTCACCTGATGACGTGCGAACATATATATTATCAAGACTCTTCAAATCAGCACGGTCTTCAGGAGAAGACTGGATATATACACGATATAACTTACCGTATGAGTTGAAGTTACTTGCATACATACCTCCGTAGTAACCCTGCATGGTGGAAAGTACAGAACTTGGGTCGATACCGCTCTGCTTACACTTAGCCACATCAATATCTATCTTATACTGCGGATACTTGGTGTTGTATGATGTCATGGCGTTTGAAATCTCCGGACGCTTGTTCAGCTCGCCGATAAATTTCTGGGTAACGTCGTAGAACTTGTTCACATCACCACCGGTACGGTCCTGCATAGAGAAGATCATACCGTTGGTTGCAGAGAATCCCTGCACCATAGGTGGCTGGAAGGCAAGAATCTGAGCTCCCTTGATGGCTGCCGTCTGCTTGTATATCATACCGAGCACCATACCCGAACCGAGGTTGTGAACGCCGATGTACTTCAGCGGTCCCTCCAGCTTCTGGCGCTCCTCGAACGACTTCAGCTTGATGATGAACGTACCCTGGTTGGAACCCTGACCTGCAATGAAGTTGTAACCCGTAATACGCATACGGCTCTGGATTGCAGGGTTGGTGGCAAGCATACGGTCTACCTGGTCCATAACCTCGTTGGTCTTCTTCATTGAAGTTCCAGGAGGAGTGGAAACGGTACAGAATACAGTACCTGTATCTTCGTCAGGCACAAGACCTGTCTTTGTGGTTGACATGAGTACTGCCATTACTGCGATACCGACAATGACAGCACCTATTGCGATAACCGGACGCTCAACCAAGCGACGCACGCCCTTGGTATACTTAGCCTGCACCTTTCCATAGGCTGCGTTGAACGAAGCATGGAAACGGTCTACCATCGACATCTTGCGCTCTGAACCGTCTTCGTTCTTAGGCTTCAGCAACATTGCACAAAGCGCAGGAGAAAGAGTCAAGGCGTTGAGGGCTGAAATGATGATGGAGATGGCCATCGTTATACCGAACTCACGATAGAAGGCTCCTGACGTACCACCCATGAATGACACAGGGATGAACACTGATGCCATAACGAGGGTGATGGAGATGATGGCTCCCGAAATCTCATTCATTGCGTCGATAGAGGCTGTCGTTGCCGACTTGTAACCGAGGTCGAGTTTTGCATGGACAGCCTCAACTACCACGATGGCATCATCGACCACGATGGCGATGGCAAGCACGAGGGCAGCGAGCGTCAAGAGGTTCAGCGAGAAGCCGAACACATAGAGGAAGAAGAACGTACCAATCAATGACACCGGCACGGCAATCAACGGAATTAGTGTTGACCTGGTGTCCTGCAAGAAGATGTATACCACGATGAACACAAGAATGAATGCCTCAACCAAGGTCTTGACAAGGTCTTCGATAGATGCGAAGAGGAACTCTGTCACATCCTGCATAATGTCGAAGTGGATGCCCGGCGGCATTGAAGCCTCTTGCTCTTTCAGCAGTTTCTTGATGTTCGTTGCAATCTCTGTAGCATTTGAACCAGCGGTCTGGGTCACCATCATGGTAACGGATGGCTTACCGTTGTTCTGTGACTCTACAGAGTATGAGAGTGCTCCCATCTCCACGCGTGCCACATCCTTCACGCGGATTGTCTGTCCGTCCTGAGTTGACTTGATAATCATGTCGCCGAACTCCTCTGGAGTCTGCAGACGACCTCTGTAGCGGAAGGTATACTCATACTGGTTGTCGGAACATTCACCCACGGAACCTGGTGCCGCCTCGATATTCTGTTGTGCCAAGACACCTGTGAGGTCGGAAGGAATCAGTCCGTAGCTCTTCATCTTCACAGGGTCGAGCCATAGACGCATGGTGTAGTCCTTCTGCGAGAAGCACTGACACTCACCCACACCGTTCACACGCTTGATGGCAGGAACGACGTTGATGTTGGCGTAGTTGGTGAGGAACTTGT
>OQWM01001740.1_pt1 | contig 14934 bp, 10 predicted proteins | sample 1691531 | NCBI WGS metagenome assembly OQWM01 (sample SAMN03418257, study PRJEB22391) | human gut metagenome | biome: human-gut; feature: organic feature; material: feces | host: Homo sapiens | place: Tanzania | collected 2013-01
TTTACCGATTTTGTATTCCCGCCGTGCCCAGCGCCCTCGGCGCATACACCTCGATGAGCAGCGTCAGCAGCATTTTCCGCCCGTAAACAGCGACCGTCTCCTGCGTCTCCTCGCGGGTGATGGTCAGGGATACATTGCCCTCCTCTGCTAAGTCGCCCGTAAAGCAGACATAGGACGTGGTCATCGTCAGGTGCGCGGCGCGATACTGCGCATCCTCCACATCGGCGGAGGCGTAGTCAGATGGGGTCAGACAGAGCACATCCTCCGCCAGCGCAGGGGAGTGGGGCAAAAGCAATGCAAAAAGCATCATCAAAGAAAGAAGAATGCGCTTCATGACGTCCTCCAAATGGATCAAATTTGCAGCAGGAGCGCTGCAATGAGGAAACGAACGGGGACGGGGATGCGTTGCATCCCGCCCGAAGAACGTAACATTTCCTTTAATAAAAGGATACCACGAGGCGAAAAGACAATGCAAGCGGATTTTGTGGAAAAGCACAGAAAAACTGCGAAAAAGGTTGAAGGGGAAACAGCAACACGTTGCAGCACACGCATGACAATGGTAACTACATACGGAGTTTTACCAGGAAAACATTCGGCAATTGTTGATGATGAGGTTATTCTCGACGATTTGTTCGCCGTGACCGACGAGACTAAATAGACGGCATAAAAACCGGAAATTACAAAAAGACAATAATATTCTTTATTTACAATAAACGCAGCGTGGTTTTGCTTTCATATTGCAAAATAATGCTGCGTTTCTTTTATTTTTGTCATCTTTTAAATTTACAAATATTAATTGTTGGAATGTAAACAAAAGTGCAACAATAATTCATTTTGCTGTATGTTTATGCGGTATTTCTGCATAATTATACCTTTCATATGTAAATGTGTTCGTACACGAATATTGCAAAAACTAATATTTAATAAGTGTTTTATTGACTTATGTAATAAAAATGCAATTTTTCTGAACATTTTGTTTCAAAATATTTGGAACTATGACAAATAATAACTATTTTCGCAAATGAATTGAAATATTTAGAAATATTAAAACATTCATCGTGGGTTTACGCCTACACAAAAACAAAAGAAAATAAGCAATTACTTCGACAACGATAGGCCGACAATTACATACTGTCTACACCTATTATATATATAAGCAACAACAACACATCAAGCGTTGCAACAGACACCCCTAAAGAACCTCCCGCCCGTAGGCGGAGAAGCCGACACCATTTACAGACACAGTAAGAAGGTGAAGCCGACACAGTAAAAAGGAGAGAACAATTACATTATATTATATTATTCACCAAAAGAGAGAGATTTTTATGGAAAAAAGATTCATGACTTTTGTAGCCTGCCTCTTCCTGAGCATAGGAATGGCACTGGCTCAATCTCGCATTTCCGGTAAGGTCACCTCAGCCGAAGACGGACAACCCGTTGTTGGTGCAACAATTAAGGTTGTGGGCTCGAAGACAGCGAGCGCCATAACCGACGTCAACGGCAACTTCTCGATCAGCGTACCAGCAGGTTCGCGTCTTGAAGTGACCTACATCGGTATGGTTCCTAAGACTGTCAAGGCTTCAAGCAATATGAGCATTGAGCTTAACGCCGACAGTCATGCACTTGACGACGTAATCGTAGTTGGTTATGGTACTACACGCCGTGAAGCCAAGACCGGTTCTATTACATCGGTAAGCTCAAAGGAGTTGGCCGACGTTCCCGCCACATCATTCGACAAGATGCTTGCCGGCAAGATGGCTGGTGTGAGCATTACACAGACAACCGGCCAGCCGGGCTCTAACTCACAGATTCGTATTCGTGGTATCAGCTCAATCTCAGCCGGCAACGAACCATTGTACGTTGTCGACGGACTGCCTATAACCTCGGGCGACGACGGTGCATTCACCAACAGTAGCAACGCTCTGTCGGCTATCAACCCTGACGACATCGAAAGCATCACAGTATTGAAGGATGCCGCTGCCGCTTCGGTTTACGGTTCGCGCGCTGCCAACGGTGTTATTCTTATTACAACCAAGAGCGGTAAGGAGGGCAAGAGCCACCTTACAGCACGTGCCAAGTTCGGTATCTCGCAGTTGGCTAATGACAACAACTACGGAGTGATGAACGCCCAGCAGCTTCTTGAATATGAGCGCACAGCCATTCGCAATGCAGGTATGGATCCGGACAATCCAGCCAACCCGGCAAACGCTTATCGCCCGATGTCTATTCTGCAGGGCCAGCTCACCAACTGGATGGATGCCGTGACACGCAACGGCAAGATGCAGGACTACGAACTGACACTTTCGGGTGGCTCGGCTCGCACCAAGTACTACAACTCGTTGAACTATCAGAAGACCGAAGGTATATTCCCAGGCTTCGAATTCAGCCGTATCAACTTCCGTGTCAATGCCGACCACGAGATCAACCGATTCCTCAAAACCGGTGCGCGCATCAATGCCGGCTACTCATACAGCGAGGACGTACCTACACAGAAGTTCTATTATGCAAACCCAATCTTTACGGGTATGACTATAGAACCGTGGCAAAAGCCCTTCAACGAGGACGGAACACCCAACGTAAATCTTCCTACCAACAGCAACACCAACCCGCTTGCCACTGCCAAGTACGACGACCAGTGGAGCAAGCGCTATGCTTTCAACGGTAGCATATACCTTGAGTGGAAGCCTATCAAGCAACTTACATTCAAGACTACTGACGGTGCCGAGCTGTCGTTCATCAACGGCCGCCGCTACTGGAGCCCCGATGCCCACACCGACCAGAAAGGTACGGGTACGCTGCAGACCGACCAAATGATATACCGTTCGTTCACTACATCTAACACAGCCACCTATCAGGACCAGCTGGGCAAGCACTATCTGCGCGTATTGCTGGGTCAGGAGGCCAACTACAGCGATTCTGAGGAGAACTTCCAGAGTTCGAAGGGACTCGACCCGCAGATACCTTACCACGTAAACGGCAGCTCTACCAACGATATAGGCTACGCCATCGGCACTGTGACTATGATGTCATGGTTTGGCATTGCCGACTACAACTTCGACAACCGCTACTTCATCCAGGCATCGCTTCGTTCGGACGGTAGCTCAATATTCGGCAAGAACTGCCGCTGGGGTACATTCTGGTCGGTAGGAACATCATGGAACATCCACAACGAGAAGTTCATGGAGTCTACCAAGGATTGGTTGCAGGTGCTCAAGTTGCGCGCCAGCTACGGTATCAACGGTAACAACAATATCTCAAATTACCTCTCATACGGCACCTATACACAGTCAGTGTACAACGGCATCACTGGTCTTCGTCCTGACAAACCTGCCAACCCCGACCTCTCATGGGAGAAGAACAAGGCGTTCAACGTAGGTATCGACTTCCACGTACTGAAGCGTATCTCGGGTAGCATCGACTTCTATACACGTAAGACCACCGACATGCTTCTCGCCAAGTCGCAGTCGTCAACATCGGGCTTCAACTCGATGACCACCAACATCGGTTCGCTGCGCAACACTGGTGTAGAGTTCCAGCTCAACGCCAGCATCATCGACTCGAAGGACTGGAAGTGGGACATGGGATTCAACATCTCGCACAACCAGTCGAAAGTGCTTGAACTCGCAGGTGAGGACTATCTCACATACGGCGACGGATTCATCCGCCACTTCGTAGGCGAGAAGCTCTATACATTCTATCTGCGCGACTATTACGGAGTCAACCCGGTTAACGGCGAGGCTTTGTGGCGCACCGAGGACGGCTCACTCTCAAACAACGTAAGCAACGCACGCTACGTGAAGTGCGGCAGTCCGGAGCCTACATACGCCGGCGGTATCAACACCACTGTATCATGGCGCAACCTTACGCTTAGCGTAGTAACCGAGTTCAAGGGCGGCAACAAGGTTCTTATTGCCGACAACAACTTCGTCAACAGCGACGGCTCACGTGTCAACATGAACCAGGCAGTCACAGCACTCAACTACTGGAAGAAGCCGGGCGACACCGGATGCAACCCGAAGCCTATATACAACAACTCTACCAGCTCAAGTTTGACAAACTCGACACGTTTCCTCGAGAAGGGCGACTACTTCCGCATCAAGGACGTGACACTCTCGTACAGCTTCGACCGCTCGCTGCTCAGCAAGATCGGTCTGCAGGGAGCACGCGTCTACACCAGCGCCCTCAACCTCTACACATTCCACAAGGTGAACTTCTGGGATCCGGAGCGTGGCGTTGACGGACTCGGCCAGGGTATCTATCCTGTTACAAAGACCTTCATGGTAGGTCTTGACATCACCCTGTAATGTTACAGAAAGGAAATAATCAAGTAACGAAACAAAAGGAACTGAATTTATGAAAAAGATATTTATCGGAATGGCTATCCTCTCGGCTGGATTATTCACGTCGTGCAGCGACTTCCTGACCGAGGAGCCAAAGCAGGAACAGAGCAACGAGCTGACGTTCGCAACATTCGACGGCGTCAACAAGGCTGCCGCTGCAATGTATGGAATGTTCCAGAGCGATGCATGGTACGACGGCGAATTCACGCTTATGTCTGAACTGCGCTGCGGCAATGCTAAGAACCCGACATCAGTGCCGGGCTCGGGCCGCTACCGCTCAGACACACAATGGATATACAGCGACCACAGCACTTCGCCCCTATGGAGCTACGCCTACTACACAATAGCACGTGCCAACAACGTGATTAACAATCTCGACGACAAGGTAGGCGTGGACGCTACACAGCAGCAGGTGAACAATGTCAAGGCAGAGGCACTCTTCATACGCGCCCTGTGCTACTTCGACCTTGTGATAACCTACTGCCAGCCCTACAACTACAATGCTACCGAGGACGACAAGATGGGTGTGCCACTGGTGCTCGTAACCGAGAACGGCAAGCCCGCACGCGACTCTAAGGAGAACGTATACAATCAGATTGTAGCCGACTTGCTGCAGGCTGAGAGCATAATGGCTGACGACTACGTACGTGCAGGCGTAACCGACAAGGCTGCTACTCCTACAAAGCCAGCCATCCAGGCACTGCTCTCGCGCGTATACCTTTATATGAACAAGTGGCAGGAAGCTGCCAACTACGCTACAAAGGTTATCAACAACAAGAAGTATGAGCTTGCTCCGGCTGACGCTTATGCAGCCATGTTCGCGGCAGCTACGGCTCCTGAGGGCGGCGAGATAATCTTCGAGGTGTACGGTTCGGACAAGAACGAGTATTGGGACAACTCAGGTTGGGCTCACCTTCCATACATGACCACTACCGACGACCAAGGTTCGCACGGCGACGTTTGCGCTACTAAGGACCTTTACGACCTCTACTCTGAGGGCGACGTACGCAAATCGATGTACAAGCAGCACGGCAACGACTACTTCCCGACAAAGTATTCGGGCAAGCCTAAGGACTCTGACCCGAAGTATACAAACGTTCCCATTCTGCGCCTTTCGGAGATGTACCTCAACCGTGCCGAGGCTATCATCAACGGTGCCTCTGTTCAGGGCGTGACAGCCGAGAGCGACCTCCGCAAGATTGCCACAGTACGTGGCGCATCGCAGACAGCAGCTGCTACAAAGCAGGGCGTATTTGACGAGCGCCGTCGCGAGCTGGCTTTCGAGGGACACATAGCTGCCGACTACGCACGCTGCAACAAGTCGATGACACGTAAGGATTTCGACGACTCGAAGAACAAGGACGTGGCATTCCCAAGCTACATGTGGGCACTGCCTATACCTAACCGCGAGCGCACAGCCAATCCTAACGTGGCTCAGAACCCTGGTTATTAATCTAAAGAGAGAGAAAAGCTATGAAAATATTCAAGAATACAACCATAGTACTCGCAGCTCTTGCTGCCGTGGCACTCGCCTCGTGCAACAACGACCAGCCCGAGTTCAATGACAAGGATGCTTTCGTATCGTTCACCGACACAAAGGCTACGATCGACGAGAACAAGGCTACACTCGAAATTCCCGTACAGCTCTCGTCGCTCAAGGGAAAGGAAGGCACTGTCGACTTCGAGATTACTGCCGACAAGACAGCACCTGCCGTAGAGGGCACTAACTACACCGTTGCCAACGCTTCGCGCACGCTCACCTTCACCAAGGAATCAAACGTGCAGAACATCAAGCTCAACATCGTTGACCTTGCAGGCACATTCACCGGCGACCTCCGTCTGAACATTAAGCTCAAGAATGCGCAGGGCGTCAACCTTGGAGCCGAAAGTTCGTTCGATGTGACAATCGTCGATCTCGACCACCCGTTGGCTTTCATGCTCGGAACGTTCAGCGCAAGCGGAACTACACTGAGAAATGAAGCTGAAACATGGACAGTTAATATTGCCAAGGACGACAAAGACGTCAACAAGGTTTGGATTACCAATATGGTACTCAATTGGTCTTCACCTAATTATCCTATCTACGGAACCGTAAACGAAGAGAAGACCGAGATACGTATTCCTGCTTATCAGGTAATGGCGAAGAGCAGTTCTTATCCAGGCATACTGTTCACCATCCTGGATTCAGAAGGAGAGAACATTGTTGAAGACTATATGCTCGGCAAGATAACAACCGATGCCAACGGCAAGGCTATCATCACATTTGCCGACAACTTCTTCGGTACTGCCATTTACACAACAGCTTCAGGTTCGGAGGATACTTTTGATGGATTCGCCAATGGTTATTTTCCTGGTGTAGTGCTCAAGAAGAACTAAGTAAATAGATATTCACACTAACAACGACACATATAATTATGAAAAAGTTATTATATAGTCTTGCAGTCGCCTTTGCAGGTATTGCAGCCCTCACGGGCTGTACTACCTTCGACGACGAGCACTCAGAGCACTATGGCGAAGGCCCTGCCGTAGCCATAAATCTGACGGAGACCAAGGACAACTCGTTCACATTCACCGTCAATCCGGCTGAAGGCACCAACTATTATGCCTACACCGTTGTTGAGGGCGACGAAGCCGAGGACGTAAGCGAGGATGATGTGCTGAAGAAGACGATGGGTGGCATAAGCGAAGCCATTGTCAATTACTCGAAGGCTGCATCTACTACCGTCAACATGCTCAACTCAAAGGACGAGGGCATCTGCTCGCCCAACACATCGTATGTTATCTACGCCGTAGCTGCCAACGCCAATGGCATTACCGGTAAGGTACAGTCGCTCGTGGTGAAGACCACCGACGGCGACGCTCCTACAATCGAACCGTACGAAGCAGGCGACCCGTCGGCTGAGACAACCGTTACATTCTCTGAGCCTGTATTCAAGGGTGAAGGCACCGTTTCGGCACAGTACTATCAGCGTTGGGGCGACGGTGAGCCTATCGACGTGCCTGCCGACAAGGTTCACGCAACAATCGATGGCGCCAACGTGACATTCACTGTTGACGACGTTCCTGCCGGAGCATACGTGCTCTATTCTTGGACTGAGGGCGCATTCAAGGACAGTTTCGGCAACAAGTGTCCGGCTGAGAACACCGTTATGGGCGACGAGGGATTCGTAGGCGTATGGAACCGCCAGCCGCTCAAGCCGTTTGCCATCGAAGCCGAGCAGTTCACACCTGCCTCAGGCGGCGTAATCGGCGAGTACGACAAATTCACCGGCGTTATCACATTCGCATTCGACGTATTCCGCAGCACCAATGAGGAGGCTGAAGACTGCGTAAAGACAGGCGACCTCTCGCTCACTTACTCTAACGCCAAGCGTACCACAACCATCAAACTCGACCCGAGCGACTGGAGCGTAAACGTCAAGACCGTAACATTCAAGTTGCCCGAAGCTCCTGCCGAAGGCGACAAGGTGACACTGAAGATAAAGGAAGGCGTCATCATGGACATCAACGGCAACGGCAACGAGGCTTTCGCTTCTACCGACGTAGCATGGAGTTACGACGGCTTCACAGCCACAGCTGCTATGCTCGAGGGCAACTTCACGCTGACATACTACTCTGCCGCTGATAAAAAGGAAGTGACCAACGCTGTTACCATAACCAAAGCCACAACTAACAACGAGGACGGCACCAAGTTTGTCATCAGCGGACTGTACGCAGCCGGCAGTAAGGTTGGCGCTGTAGCCGACTATGCTAACAACCGACTCTACATCCTGCCAATGTATGGAGTAGGCACGTATGACGATGGAGAAGTTTCAGGCACCATTGTTACCTTCTCGGCAAGCCAAGCCGAAGCTATTGAGTGCAAGATCAACAAGGACGGCAGCATCACCACATCCGACCTTGCACTTGCATTATATGTTAAAGGTGAAGGAGTAGTTGGTACTCTCGACCTACTGAAAAAAGCCAAGTTTGTCAAGACTACATCAGCTGCCAAAGCCAAGAGCCGCAGTGCAGCCAGAAAGTAAGAATTAAGGAAAATGAACCTTAAGTAAACCATACTGGAGTCCCCACTCTACATTGCATAAGTAATGTGGGGTGGGGATTTTGCTTTCACCGAAATCCATATGCCCTGCAAAAGGAGTCCTTTTGATGTGTAAAAGGAGCCCTTTTGGCATCCAAAAGGAGTCCTTTTGCAAGGCAAAACGAGTCCTTTTGAACAGCAAAAGGACTACATTTGGAAAGCCACCCCATCCAGACGGGTCTACAACGAGCAAAAAACCCCTGTTACAACCAAGAAAACAACAATATGAAAAGGATTTTACTGACATCACTCTTCGCCCTCACCGCCATTGCAGCCGTGATTGCCAATCCCGTCACCCCCGACACTGCCAAAGCCAAGGCACAGCAGATTATGGGCAGCCGCTTTGAGGGTTTCGACACCGCCAGTGCCCACGTCACTGCCGTCAGCCACAACGGCACAACCGCCTACTACGTAGTGCAGTTTGCCAAGGGATGGGCTCTCATATCCGCCGACGACACCTCGCAGCCGCTCATAGGCTACTCCGACACAGGCGTATATCAAATAGAGGGCCAGCCCGAGAGCGTAAGTGCCATGATGGGATGCTTCGCCGAGCGCATAGTGCAGCGCGCCCATCGGCTCACATCAGTTGCCGAAGGATGGGCAAAGGAATCGGCAACGCGTCCGCTTCGTGCCGCAACACGTGCCACGAAGACTGCCGTGGCACCGCTCATCAAGGTCAACTGGAACCAAAGCGGATCGTACAAGAAGTACTGTCCGAAGGACGGCAACGGCCAGGCCATAGTAGGTTGCGTGGCTGTAGGAATGGCTCAGGCTATGAGTGTGGCTCAGTGGCCCAAGCGTCCGTCGGGCGAATTCGGCTACGACAGCAAGACTTACGGCTATCAATACATCAACTACGACAAGGAGCCCGCCTACAACTGGGACGCCATACTGAGCGGTGCCAACGGCAACGACGACGTGGCACGACTGCTGTGGCACTGCGGTGTGGCTGTGAAGATGAATTACGGAGTAAACGCTTCAGGCACGCAAGACTCGTACATAGCCTCGGCTCTGCCCCGCAACTTCGGCTATTCGGCATCGACCGTAAAATATGTGCAACGCAGAAGCTGCACCGATACCGAATGGGACGACCTCGTTTATGGCGAGCTGGCAGCCGGACGTGCCGTGTGCCTTAGCGGTCAGGACCTCAAGAACGGCTACGGCCACTGCTTTAATCTTGACGGCTACGACAACGGAGCCTATCACGTCAACTGGGGATGGGGCGGTGCCAACAACGGCTACTTTGAACTATCGGCTCTCAAGGACCCAACGATGAATATGGACTACAGCGCCCCTGCCTACCAGAGCCTCATCATAGGCATACAGAAACCTACAAGCACCGTGGTGGCACAGGGCCCGCAGGACATAACGCTATCTGAAACATCGGTGGCAAGCGACGCTGCCGTGGGCACAGTGGTGGGCGATGTGAGCGTAGTGTTTGATACGGGTTTGTCGCCCGAATACAATCTGAAGGTGACCGGAAACAAGCTGAACCCTTTTCAGCAAACATATAATAAGGTGCCTTTCGACATAAAGGACGGGCAGATAGTTACCACCGATGCCATGCCTACCGACAAGACTTCGATAGACATAAGGATTCTCGCCACTGACGAAGACGGCAGAAAATTGGCAAAGACATTCACCATAACCATAACCGCCCCGACCGCTATCAGCACGATAGGCAGCGACAGCGACGCTATAGTCAGCACCACCTATTATAATATACAGGGCCAGCGTGTCGACAAGATGCAGCACGGCACATACATAGCAGTGTACACGCTGAAGAGCGGCAAGAAGCGCACGGCTAAGATTGTGAAACAATAAAACTACGCAATACTATGAAACGACTTCTTACGATTGCTATCTGTCTGCTGCTCGCAGTAGTGGCAGCGCATGCCAAGTATGTGCCCAACACCAAGTGGCCATACGTATATGAAGACTTCACCAAAGGCACCGTCTACTCTGCCGACAACCAGAAGAGCGAGGGACTGCTCAACATCCACCTCGCCGGCAACGTGCTTCACTATGTGGGCAAGGACGGCAAGGTGTATGCCAACGACAACCATCGCATAGCGCGCGTTGAGATTGGGCAGGATGCCTACATCGTCGTTGACAACCGTCTGATGCAGGTAGTCAGTCAGAAGGGTGCCGATGTGCTGCTCAAGCTGGAACTTGCCGACTTCAGTCAGCTCACTCAAGGCTCGGGCGGAGCATATGGTTCGTCGCTCAATTCGTCAGCCTCCAACCAGCTATCATCGCTCGATCTGGGCGGACTCAACCGTCCCGAACATGGCATGATGCTGCAGGAGAAGCACGACGGACGCGAAATACCCGTCAGCACCGTCTACTACTTCGCCATAGGCGAACAATGCATCGAGGCAAACAAGGGCGAGGTGATGAAGTATGCCGGCGAAGAGCGCAAGGCAGAACTCACCCGTTTCATTAAGGAAAAGAAGGTGAAATGGAAGAACGAGGACAGCCTCAAGGCTGTCCTGGAATACCTGAGCAGGTGATATAAAGCCACTTGAGCAAGCAATATAAAGAAAGCGTATATTCCTACCATGCTGTTGGTTAGGGATATACGCTTTCTTTTGTGGTTAATGACCGTTAAGATTTGACTGATAATTACTAAATCATAACGAAATATTTTTTATATTCGAAAATAACAATTATATTTGCTGTTGTAAATATCATTAAAATAAACATAAAGCTATAATATTGATATTAAATATCAATTAGATGATAGATAAAAAAGCATATAGATATGACCGATTTATACGAATTTTCCACTCCTGAGCTTGTACGATTACTTGGAACAAGATTTAAGGAATACCGTATGCGCTGCAATCTCACCCAGAAGGAGGTAGCTGAACTCTCTGGCATAGGCATGACTACCATACATAAGTTTGAGAGCGGTAATGCAGGCAATATATCATTGTCTACCTTTATTCTGTTGCTTAAGGTTGTAGGGCAGATCAACGCTCTGGATGATGTACTACCGGAGTTGCCCGAATCGCCATATCTGATGCGCAAGAATGAGAAAAAAGCGCAGAGAATACGTCACACAATATTATAATGTACTATGGTAAAGACTTTGAGAGTGATGCTATGGGACGAAGAAATAGGTCGCTTGGCATGGGACAGCCGTCGCAGAATGTCTTATTTCACATACAATCCAGAGTTCTTGAAGAAAGGAATCAATGTTTCGCCTCTCGTTGCTCCAGTAGACGGAATACGTGCAATGGGCACCGTTTGGGGCGAGGATGCAAAAATATACCAACGACTACCTGCCTTTTTGGCAGACTCATTACCCGATGCCTGGGGCAACCAACTCTTTGAATTATGGAGGCAACAAAACCATATTTCCAATGCAGAGATTACGCCTTTGGACAAACTCTCATTCATCGGCAGACGAGGAATGGGAGCTTTGGAGTTTCTACCCGAAGTGGCTAAGAACGGGACGGGTGAAAAGATAAACATGAAATCTTTGACCGATTTGGCTGAAAGGATTTTTACAGAACGTGAAAATGCCCGCATTATGCCCGAGGAATCAATCACCATGCAGTCATTGCTGACCGTTGGCACATCAGCAGGCGGCAGACAACCCAAAGCCATCATTGCCATCAATAAAAAGACAGGCGAAATAAGAAGCGGACAAGTTGCAGGACTAAAGGACTTTGACTATTATCTATTGAAGTTTGGTAATTCTCAGTATAGCTCAGCCGAATTGGAGATGGCATATCATGAAATGGCGGTTAATGCCGGAATCAGTATGATGCCTTCAGAAATATACGAAACAGACGGCAACAAGAACTTTATAACAAAGCGCTTTGACCGTGACGGAGAACGCAAGCTACACACACAGACACTTGCTGCAATAAGTCCTGAAACAGAAAGCTATGAAGGTCTTATTGCAGTATGCCGGAAGTTGCATTTACCGGAAAGCGATTGTCAAGAGGTATTCAGAAGACTCGTATTCAATATCCTATCCAACAATACGGACGATCATACCAAAAACTTCTCATTCATCATGGACGAAACAGGCAAATGGCGATTGTCACCAGCATACGACCTCACTTATATAATTGACGCCGGTGGCTATCTGCCAAATACGGGCCATTGTATGTATGTGAGAGCCAAACTGCACAATATCTCGTACGACGATGCAATCGAATTTGCCAAAGACAATGGTATTCGGCGTGCCGATTCTATCATTCAAGCGGTGGTTGGATCATTGAAACAATTCCGCACAATAGCCCAAAAGTATGTCGTACAAGACAGATGGATAAATACTGTAGAGGATGCTATCAACAGACATCTTGACTTATGGGGTTTTGCAAATAGCGACAAAACAGCAGTCAATCTTGTTATTAATGGTACACAATACAATAATGTACGTATTGAGCAGACATATAAAGGCAACTTCCATTTGTATGCTAATATAAATGGAGCAGAACGAAAGTATGTTATCGGAAAGAACAAATCAGAATATGGATTGATACAATCAATAGGCGTATCCAATCTTTCAAAGGACTTGCTTGCAGATATGGTTGAAAAGTTTTTGTGTCATTCTGACTAATGTTAGAAGTTAACTACTATCGTAAAATAATCCTCGCCATTCGGCTATTCCTTTTTCCATGTTCTATAATAGAAATCGCGTTTATTCCGCTACGAACACTCATTTCACACCCGTCGGAGCGGAACAAACGCTATTTTTAATTCAATCCTAACAATTATGAAAAACGTAGAAGTTGGCAGTCTGATAACAATTTTATACCTAAATTCTTGTTTATACAGGAAATTTGTACTAATTTTGCAGCACAATTCAACAATCGTTGGTATATATTAACATTTTCACAAATTAAACACAAAGAACAAAAGCAATGAAAACCAAAACGATCCTCAAATCGCTTATCATCGCAATCATCATGTTGGCAGGCTCGCTGCAAGCCGACGCACAAGAGAACCAGAAGAAGAGTATTTTCGGAATTGCCAACCGCGTAGGTCTGGGTGTAGGCGCAGGTACTGAGGGTATCGGCATCGACGTAGCCACTCCGCTGAGCCGTTATGTACACGCCAGCTTCGGTGTGAACATCATGCCCGACATCAAGATCAACACTACTGCCACCGCAACTATCGAAGAGTTGGGCCAGGACGAGGAAATCGACATCACCGGAGGCATCGGCCGCACTACGTTCAACCTTAAGTTCGACTGCTACCCCTTCCCCAATTCAAGCTCGTTCTTCGTAACAGCCGGATTGTCGTTCGGCGGCGACAAGCTCATAAAGATTACCGGTCACAGCGACGAACTTGCCGCACTTGTGGCTCAAGGTAAGGATGCCGGCATCGAAATCGGCGAATACAACATTCCCGTTGACGAGAACGGTGACGTTAATGGTGGCGTAAAGGTGAAGAACTTCCGCCCGTATCTGGGTCTGGGCTTCGGTCGTATGATTCCTAAGAAGCGCGTAGCTGTACGCTTCGAAATGGGCGCCCAGTTCCAAGGCAAGCCCGTTATATATGCCGACGGAGTTGGCGATCTGCAGAAAGTAGTAGGTCAGGACCCCGACGACGACATCTCTAAGATTCTCGACTACGTAAAGGTTTATCCCGTGATAAAGCTTTCTATCAGAGGAAGAATTCTGTAATTAAATACATATAAAGCCCCACCCTCAGCCAATATAGCTGGAGGGTGGGGCTTTTTCTTTTCATATATTTTTAACGGGGCATTCTGCCGTTTTCTCAATTATTTTTTGTTTATTTGCATAATAATATTGTCAACTAAAAACAAAAATACTATGGGAAAAGGTAAAAAAGGCGGCAAGCGCATGACGAAGAAACAGCTTGCCCCGAAACTTGAGGAACTCTTCACCTCCAATCCCGGCAAGACAATGTCGTTCAAGGAGATTTTCCGTGCTCTGCATCTTGACACCCATCCGCTCAAAATGCTCGCCATCGACATCATGGAAGAGATGGCTTGGGACGACTTCATCACCAAGGTGAGCGACAACTCCTACCAGCTCAACATGAAAGGGCAGGTGCAAGAGGGCGTGTTCCAACGCAAAACAAATGGCAAAAACAGCATAATGCCCGACGATTCGGACAAACCTATCTTCGTGGCTGAGCGCAACTCGATGTGGGCATTGACCGGCGACCGCGTGCGTTTCGCATGTATGGCACGACGCAAGAACCATATCAAGGAGGCGCAGGTGATACAGATACTCGAACGTGCAAAGGATACATTCGTCGGACGGTTGTCGTTCGACCACGACCTGTGTACCCTCATCTCTCCATCCAACGTACTTGCCAACAGCATCATCATTCCTCGACGCAAGCTGAAGGGCGGCAAGGACGGCGACAACGCTGTCGTACACATCGTGGAATGGCCCGACCAGGACCATCGCAATATGATAGGCGAAGTGGTGGACGTGCTTGGCAAGGCTGGCAACAACGACGTTGAGATGAACACTATACTTGCACAATACGGTCTGCCGTACAAGTATCCGAAGAACG
>OQWM01001741.1_pt1 | contig 14931 bp, 11 predicted proteins | sample 1691531 | NCBI WGS metagenome assembly OQWM01 (sample SAMN03418257, study PRJEB22391) | human gut metagenome | biome: human-gut; feature: organic feature; material: feces | host: Homo sapiens | place: Tanzania | collected 2013-01
GAAATATAGACCATAAAGATATACAAATTGTTCAAGTTATTTTTAAATGATTACTTAGGTAATCCAACGGCTAGCGTGCCTTCTTCACAAGAATCTCGTCAACCATTCCGTAAGCCTTGGCCTCTTCAGCCGTCATCCAATAGTCGCGGTCGGCATCGGCGGCAATTTTCTCAACGCTTTGTCCGGAATGTTCCGAAATGATGCGGTAGAGTTCAGTACGCGTCTTCTCGATTTCCCTGGCGGCAATCAAGATGTCCGAAGCCTGTCCCTGAGCACCACCGAGCGGCTGGTGAATCAGCACACGGGAATGTGGCAGGGCGGATCTCTTTCCGGCGGCGCCAGCACAGAGAAGAACCGAGGCCATTGATGCAGCAAGACCTGTGCAGATCGTAGCCACATCCGGCTCTATGAGCTGCATAGTGTCATAGATTCCCAGTCCGGAAGAAACCTGACCTCCCGGGGAATTGATGTAGAGGGATATGTCCGCAGCGGAGTCGGACGAGGCAAGGAAGAGAAGTTGTGCCTGGATTATGTTGGCGACGTCGTCATTTATCGGAACCCCGAGAAAAATGATACGATCCATCATAAGGCGGCTGAACACATCCATTGAGACTGCATTGAGTTTCCTCTCCTCGATTATGGTCGGGTTGAGGTATCCGTCAAGAGCAGCCGCGCCCGAACGGGACACGGCTGTCTGATAATCATGCATCTTCAATGAAGATATGCCTTCCGATCTTGCAAATTTTTCAAAATCAGTCATATTATTCATTTAAATAGCAATCCGCTTTTTAGCGTTACAAGTTTCTGAATTTTTCTACGGAAATCTTCTTGTGCTTCAACGTTATTACAGCCTTTATCGCAGCAACTGTCTTCTCGTTCTCCACCTGTTCAAGAATGCGACGGGCCTGCTCCTCGTTTGCGAGCACGCTCTTGGCATAGGACTCAAGCTGTTCCTGAGGAACATTGTTCATTCCGTACATGGCGAACTGATATGCGGCAAAGCCTTTTGCGCTCGCGAGCAGATCTGCCTGCTCTATATTCACGCCGAACTTGTTCATAAGGAAGCCGCGCACAAGCTGCCAGCGATAGTCCTCGACAAAGAGACCGAACTCCTTCTCGATTTCCTCCATGGTGAACTTACCTTCATTGGCAGTGTGAATCCACCTCTTCATGAATGCCTCAGGGAGTTTGAGGTCAGCCTTTTTCACGAGATAGTCACGAACATCCTTCGAGAAGCGGAAGTCAGCCTCGTTGGTGTACTCGGCGGCGAGCCTCTCGGCAATCTTCGCGTCAAATTCCTCCTCTGACTTCACTACGCCCGGACCATAAATCTTGTCGAAGGTCTCCTGGGTGAGCGGAGCGGAAACGAAAGTCTTGACTGACTTCACAGTAACCTTGTAGACCGGATCAATGCCGGAAAGCTCCTCTTTCTTCACCTTGATGAGAGCCGCACGGTCGTTTTCGTTTTCAAACGCCTCGTTAACGTTCACTTCAAAACTATCGCCCGGCTTCACACCGACGAACTGCTTCTTTGCAGCCTCGGACACATTGCGGAGAGCGATGTATGTGCCTTCTATCTTGTTCTCGCCCTGCTCAAGGTCGGCAACGAGAAAGTCATCCTCCTTGGCTGAATCTCCGTCAGCGAGGTCGCCGTACTGCTTGAGAAGATTTTCCTTCATTTCCTTCTTGGCCTCTTCTGTCACGGTGATGTCGTAGTAAACGACCTCGTCCTTCTTGTCAAGTTCGAGGCTCACCGCAGGGTTGCAGGCGATGTCAAACTTGAACTCAAAATTGTTGCCGTCCGTCCATTCATTCTTCGGCTGCTCTTCAGCAGGAAGCGGCTCTCCGATGACGTTGAGCTTCTCGTCCTTGATGAAGGAATTGAGCTGTTCCGAAATCACGTCATTCACAGCGTCCACAAGAGCGCTGTTACCATACATCTTCTCAATCAGGGACATAGGAACCATCCCCTTGCGGAACCCTTTGATTTCTGCCCTGCGGCGGATGTCAACGAGTTTTTTCTTCTTACCCTCAGCATAATCGGACGGTTCTATCGAGAGCGAAACCTCGATGTTGAGATCGTCAATTGCATTCTTTGTGAGTTTCATAACTATAAATTTAAATTTTACTTATTTTTCCTTTTCTTTCCGGACGGGTACACGACTCTCGCGTGATAGACCTGCCGTATATATTCCTTCAGATTCTCGCTCACGGTGTGAAGCTCCTTCAGCGAAATGTCCGCCTCGTTGAACTGCCCCTCGTCAATCTTTCCCTGAACAATCCTGTCCACAAGTTCGGAAATTCCATGAGGTGTGCGGTCTTTCAGAGTCCTCGACGCCGCCTCAAGAGTGTCGCTCAACATAAGTATCACCTGCTCCTTGGTCGTCGGACGCGGCCCGGGGTAGGTAAAGTCCGCCACATCGGCAGGATCCCCGCCGGCATTGACGTATTTGCTGTAAAAAAATGCCGTTTTCGTCGTCCCGTGGTGCGTGGCGATGAAATCCATGATGACCGACGGCAACTTATACTTTTCCGCAAGTTGCAGACCGTCACTCACATGACGGATTATCTCCCGAGCACTCTCCTTTGGATCAAGTGACTGATGATATGTCTCGCCCATCGTCTCGTTTTCAACGAAACACTGAGGGTTGCAGACCTTTCCGATGTCATGGTAAAGCGCCCCAGCACGCACCAGAAGTGCATCGGCATCAATGCTGCGGGCTGCAGAATCGGCGAAGTTAGCGACCTGGAGGCTATGCTGGAATGTCCCGGGAGCCTTGCTTGCCAATTCACGGAGAGCCTTGTTGTTGGTGTCCGAGAGCTCCATCAGGCGAGAGGAAGAGACCAGGTTGAAAATCTTCTCGAAGAGATAGATGACCGGATAGAGCGCCACCGAAATCATCGAGGCGAAAAAGAGCCACAGAAGCACCCAGTAGTCGACCGAGCCGCCAAGCCCATCTATGAAACGGAAGGCAAACCACACGACAGAGAGCGTGAAGAACACAATCAGCGCGTTCACGAACTGAAGCCATCCACGGTTGAAGAAGTCGAATATATAGATTGCGACAACCCCTGCAACTGTATGCATCACGAACAACTCCAGGCCGTTGTGTCCGAACACGAGCAGCGGAATCAACGAGACGATGTAGAGCGGGAGGATGAGCTTTTTGCGGAAAAATGCGAGGAGATAGTAGGCGAACAGCGGGAACGGCACGAGATACAGAGTCTTCGGAGAGACTATCTCCACCGCGGAGGCCGTGAATGCCGTGAGTGTGAATATGAGGAGCAGGTAGACATACCTGTTCATCTGCGTAAAAATGTGTGGACTCGTGAACCAGATCACGAAGAAGAGCACCAGAACAATGGCAAAGGCCAGAAGGATATTCCCGCACCACATCACAGCCCTGTTTCCAGAATAGCCGATACTCGAATCATATTCGGCGCGATAGGAATCCAGAATCTGCTCGACATCAGCGGTCACGATCTCACCCTTGGAGACGATGACGGTCCCGGCGGTGACAACACCCTTGGTCGGAGAAATTTCCGGCGTGTTTTCGGAGTTCACGAGTTCTGACATCTGTCTGTCAAGAATGAGGTCCGGAACAATGAGATCATAGACACCAAGTTCCCGACAAAGGGAATCGGCAGCCTGCACACCGGAGAGAGAGGCCATAAGCTCAAGCTTGGCCGAAGAGACGGAAAGAATCTCCTCAACAGGTTTCTTGACAGCCCGCTTGTCTCTCTGTACATAGACAAGACTCCAGTCATAGTCACCCGACTGACGACCTCCGAAATAGTCAGTGTCATCCGCGACACCGCGCTGATAAATCGAGGAGAGCGATGAAGAGACGGCCGGCTTCATCGAGACAAAGCTGCCGAAGTCCATGGAGTTAAGCACCTGAATGGCCTTTAACCCCACGTTCTGATCCTGCTTGTAATATGGGATTATGCGGTTCGTCTCCGTGTTCCGCTCCTGCTGGATCTCCGAGGCAGTTTTCAGTATCGGGAAGTCAAACTCGGCGACAAGAGTCTCATACATCCACGGCGACCCCTTGCTGTAGCTGTAATTGAATTTCGTACTCCTCGGCATAAAGAGCACGAGAAGTACGAAAACCACAGCCAGGGGTATATAAACCCTGTAATCCTTGGGAAGCCTGTCACTCATAATGTTACGTTATGCAAGACTATGCGTCGATATTGGCATAATGCGCGTTCTGCTCGATGAACTCACGACGAGGCGGAACGTCGTCGCCCATAAGCATCGAGAATGTCAGATCTGCTGCAGAGGCATCCTGAATGGTAATCTGGCGGAGAAGCCGTGTGTCCGGATCCATTGTCGTGTTGGCAAGCTGCTCCGCGCTCATCTCACCGAGACCTTTATAGCGCTGAACCGTCACGCCCTTGTCCGAACCCTTACCGAGCTGGAGTGTAGCCTCACGACGCTGGTCATCTGTCCAGCAGTAAATTTCTTCCTTGCCCTTCTTCACAAGGTAGAGCGGCGGAGTCGCAAGATAGACATAACCGTTCTTGATGAGATCGAACATATAGCGGAAGAAGAATGTCAGGATGAGTGTGTCGATGTGCGAACCATCGACATCGGCATCGGTCATGATTATGACTTTGTGATAGCGTAGCTTGCTGAGGTTCAGCGCCTTGCTATCCTCTTCCGTGCCTACGGTCACGCCGAGCGCCGTGTAGATATTGCGGATTTCCTCGCTTTCGAACACCCTATGGGTAAGCGCCTTCTCGACATTGAGAATCTTACCTCTCAAAGGAAGGATAGCCTGGGTCTTACGGTCGCGGCCCTGCTTGGCCGTACCGCCTGCGGAATCTCCCTCGACAAGGAAAAGCTCGCATTTCTCCGGATCCCTCTCGGAACAATCCGCAAGTTTGCCCGGCATTCCGGCGCCTGACATTACAGACTTCCTCTGTACGAGCTCACGCGCCTTGCGGGCCTCATGACGTGCAGTGGCGGCCAGAATCACCTTGTCAACGATAGCTTTTGCCTCTTTCGGGTTCTCCTCAAGGAATGCCTCAAGCGCAGAGGAAACAGCCTGCGAGACAGCAGGGTCGACCTCGCCGTTTCCGAGCTTAGTCTTTGTCTGTCCCTCGAACTGAGGCTCTGCCACCTTGACTGAAATCACCGCCGTGAGCCCTTCCCTGAAGTCCTCGGCAGCAAGGTCGAACTTGAGCTTCGAGAGGAAGTTGTTCTTGTCGGCGTATGCCTTCAAGGTCTTCGTGAGTCCCCTTCTGAAACCTGTGAGGTGCGTACCACCCTCTATGGTGTTGATGTTGTTGACGTATGAACGGACCTCTTCGGTGAATCCGGTGTTGTACTGAAGAGCCACCTCGATTGGGATTATCTTAGAGGTCTCAAGACAAATCACAGAACATATAGGCTCGTTGCGGCTGATGGAGTTGATGTACTCGACATACTGCTTCAGACCATCTTCGGAATAGAATTCCTCGGTTCCCGGATGGATGGCATCCATCATCTCCTTTCCTCCGTCCTCGGCAGGCTCGCGAAGGTCGGTCAGAGTAAGCCTGATTCCCTTATTGAGGAATGCGAGTTCACGGAGACGGTTTGCGAGGGTCTTGTACTTATAGAGGGTCGTAACCGTAAAAATCTCGGCATCGGGATGGAAGGTTACGATTGTCCCGGAGTCGTTTGATTCGCCTACCACCTTAACAGGCGTGGTCGGTTTTCCTTTGGAATACTCCTGGACGAAAATCTTGCCCTCACGATGAATCTCCGCACGGAGATAGTCAGAAAGCGCATTGACGCAGCTCACGCCGACGCCGTGCAGACCTCCGGAGACCTTATAGCTGTCCTTTGAGAACTTTCCTCCGGCATGAAGCACGGTGAGGACGACCTCAAGAGCTGAACGGTGCTCCTTCTCGTGCATTCCCGTAGGAATACCTCGCCCGTTATCCTTGACTGTGATTGAGTTATCCTTGTTGATTGTAACGTCGATGCGCGTGCAGTATCCCGCAAGCGCCTCGTCAATACTGTTGTCCACGACCTCATATACAAGGTGATGAAGACCTCTCTCGCCAATGTCACCGATGTACATTGAAGGTCTTTTCCTTACGGCCTCAAGCCCTTCGAGGACCTGAATGCTATTTGCGGAATATTGTTCTTCCGCTGCCTTGATTTCTTCGTTTTCAATCATCTCGTAAAATTCGTTTTAGCCTGCAAATATAGCGATTATTTTCCAAAACTCAAACGCAGTCCGGCGGTAAGTTCCGGACCTCGTTCGGCATAAAGTGGCGTGCGCTGAATGGTCTGCCCGGTGAGCCTGCTGCCACGTAGCCAGAATGCGAGTTGTCTGCTGTACTGGAACTCGGCGGAGAAATAAGGCTCGCCGAAGCCGGGTATTCTGTAGGACATCATCGAGCCGGAATCCTGGGCAATACGCCCGCTGCGCACGGTCGAAAACTCGCAGCCCACCCCGACAAAAATCCGCCTTATGATGTTGAACTGCACGGAGAAGTCCCCCGTGAGCGCAGCTGGAGCAATGTACTGAAGAGTCTCGTCACGAACGAACAAGCCATTGTAGCGCAATCCGAGGTCCACACGTCCCCAGTCATCGGAATATCTCGCGTCCAGCCCGGCAGTCAAAAGTCCGGAAGGCGCGAAAGCGAGATCGTACACAGGAAGACTCATGACAACTCCGTCAAACTCCACGTTCTCGAGCAGGACACGCTCCAGAACAGAATTTGAACGTTCAGCATAGGATACGAATGCCTCATATCCGAAGACGGAGCGTATGCGGCCCTTGAGCCCGAATGATGCCTTCACGCGCTCCACGGTGTTACCGAGGGTTGCATGGGAGGCAAGAGAAGATACAGCTATGCCATAGTGACGGAAGTCGTCCACGATTGAGGTGTATGAGTTCATGCGCTCTCCGCCATTGATTCCGAGCCAGAGGTTCAGAGGGACGCGACGGAAGTTATAGCTGACTTTCACCGACGGATAGACATATTGGTGCATCGCCGAGTTCTCGTACCCGGCGCCTCCGGACGTCACGGGAATGTCCGCCTTGACTCCGAGATCAAATGCCCAGCGTTTCACGTTCAGTACATAGCGAGGCGCGAACTCAAAGACAGCCGCCCGATGGCCGAGAGCGAACATGTATGTCGCGACATCTGCGTTCATCCCGAGAATGAAACGGCCGGATTTTCCGGTGCGCACGCCGAGGTCAACTCCTGCCTTTAAGCTGTTTTCCCCGACAGAGAGGCGCTCCGCAGCATATTTGGGCGTCATGCGGTCATGCCCGAAGCCATACTTGAGCCATGTTCCGAACCCGATTCCGCTGCCGACAGTATCCTTCGAGAACACACTGAAGCCGATGGTTCCGCGGTCAAGACTTCTGCGCTTGAACCAGTCACGCTGCTGAAGCCCGCTGTAAGCGAGGTCTGTCGTGAAACCGACCCGGTCCCAATCGTAGCGGAACGAAACTCCGGCATCATTGTCCATGTCATAATTCCAGTCTTTCCAATACTGCCTCTTTCCGTCTTCCTTCACTCCGGTGAGGCGTCCGCGCCCGTCAAAAGCGACCTTGCGGTAGTCACCGGCGTATGAATGGTGGTTTCCGTAGATATCCAGCGAAATCCTCCCGTTTGAAACCGGGGTGTACACAACATCGAGTTCCGGATGAAGCGTGTAGCCAATCCCGGCGTTCATATAGAAAAGCCCTGGTTTTCTGTCATCAAAAGACGGCTTCATTTCCACGCTGTACGGTCTGAATTCGTATGCTCCCTTGTATGGTTTGTCAAAGACAGAGTAGTCAAAGGTCATGTTGAAATGACGCAGCGAATCCGGAACGGCCATCTCGATTTCACCCTTCTGCGCGGTCTCGGTCGCGGCCTTGTACTTATTGGTCACGACAACTGTAGGATTATAGTTCTGAGCCGAGGCCGACAAAACAAAAGCGCAGAGGCTGGCGGACGCGGCAATAACATATCGTTTCATAATCTTCTCTCCTGCAATAAATTATTTCTCCCCCATCTCGGCAAGGCGCTCAAGGCGCATCTTCACATTGTCCGGAATATCGTCAGTGTCGGATGTCGGACTGTAACCGTCACGCACGCTCTCGAAAGTAGCCTTGGCCTGACGCAGATCACCTTGCTCCGCGAACGAGTCTCCAAGGACGAGGAATGCCCTTGCGAGCCAATAGTTCTGCTTTGTCCCGGAATCCGAAAAGGCATAGACGAGATCCTCTACGGCCTTGTATTCGGCACGATCGAACTTGTCCTGAATCAGGAGATACTCCGTCTCTGCCCCATATCGGTCAGTCGGGTTCTTGGCAAGTTTCGTGAAGAGCTCATAAGCGGCATCACGCTGGCTGAGAGAAAGAAGCGACTTTGCACGGACATATTCGGCCTCACGCAGAAGTTCCGCAGATGGAGCCTCGGAGGCAATCACGGAGGCAGCACAGTTCTCCGCTTCCGGATAGAGCCTTGCCCTGTAGGCCGAGCGCATTCGGCCGACAAGCGCTGTCTTTCCCGTGTCAGTGGAAGAAGCCTTGCCATAGAGTGAGGTGTAGGCGAGATAGGCCTCCTGCCAGTGTTCAAGTTTGTAGGAAAGCTCAGCATAGCGCAGCATGGACGCCTCAACAAACAGACCCTCGCCCTTGTCAATGACGCTCTCGTAGGCATCTCTTGCACGTTCATAATCACCGGACAGGCGGTAGCATTCAGCGATATAGTATTCAGCCTTGTCCCGACTCCGTCCCGACGGCCAGGCATTCAGATACTCTCCGAGCGTCACCCGTGCCTTGTCGTATTGACGGTCAAGAAAAAGCTGCTCTGCCGAAGCGAAATAGAGGTCGTCCTTCTCCTCCTCGGTCTTGGAACCGCCCTTGCCAATGTTCTCGATGTAGGCGAGGTAGTCCTTTGCACGACCTTCGGACTGATAGATTGACTCTATCGCAAGAAGGGCATTGTCGGCATATTCTGTCCCGGTCATATTCTCCGCCACACGCTTGTAGTAGCCGAGGGCTTCTTCCTTGCGCTTCGCGTTCCTTGCCATCATGGCCTTTTCAAGCAGTGCCTGCGCGACATAGGAACTGTCCTTCACTCCCCTCACGACAAGGTCGAAGCAATCCGATGCAGACTTGGCATCCTTATTCTCTACGTAGCCGCGTCCGAGGTCCAGCATTGCCGGAGCATAGTGCTCCGATTCCGGATTTGCGTCCTTCACCTCCTTGAGCCTCTCTATTTTCTTCTTCAGCTTGCCGTCCAGTCCATAAGCGACCGCAGCCTGCCAGTATGGGTAGATGTCGTCCGGATTGTAGTAGCTGTCGGCAACCTCGCCGTAAGAGAGTGCAGCCGTCTTGTAGTCCCCTTGGATGAAGCTGCAGTCGGCGACGCGGGTCAGCGCATCCTTCCGGAAGTCGGTGGAGTTGCGGGTGTATGTGCCGTTCTGCTGCCGGGCATACTCGTTGAACCACTTGACGGCCTGGCTATAGTCGCCGAGGGTGAAATAGGCATATCCTATATTATATGGTATGAGATTTCCTTCCGGAGTCCCGTTCAAAGCGGAGATGTTGTAGAGCGACTTGGACACCGAGACAGCATCGACATAGTTGCCGTTCCTATAGTAGGTTTCCGAGAGCCAATATTTCGCCAGCTGATTGAAAGGGTCGTTACTGTCGGAATAGAACGTAACCGTCTTAAGGCACGGCACAGCGGCACGCAGGGAACCGGCCGAAAGCAGTTGCTTTGCCCTCAGATAGTTGGCTTTCATGTAGTTGCGCTGCATTTCTCGGGTGAGGTCGTCAATGTTGTCGTAGGCATCTATCGCTCCCTGATAATCCCGGCTATAGAGGGCGGTGAGGGCGATGTAGCCGTAGATGTCCTGGCTGCTCGTGTCCGGGTAGCGCGCCAGATAGTCCCGGAACACGGATACGTCGGTGTTGAGGTCGAAGGCGAGCTTGGCATAGTTGAACATGGCATCCTTCTCTATGGTCTTGTCCCATGACTGGAGGGAGGCGTCGCGAAAGGCTCCCATCGCGGCGACCTTGTTCTTCGTCTTGATGTAGGAATATGCCATGTGGTAGTTGGCTATCTGTCCGAGGGAATCGGACCTGTCCTCCATTTTCCCGAAATTCTCTATCGCGCCGGCATAGTCCCCGACGGCATAGAGCACAGAACCGGCGAAGAAACGGTCGGAACGATTCATTTCTGCCTTTCCGGAGGCATTCAGGTCGTAGTATTTCTTTGCTGTCGCTGCATCACCCGTCACGAGGGCGGACTCGGCAATCATCCTGTTTAACCTCGGCCGCCTGTCTTCCGGCACGGTCGTCGAAATCTTCGGTCCGTTCTTCAGGACGTAGTCGTAAGCGCCGAGCATGAAACGGCATTCGAGGGTGTAGTAGTCGGACATCTCAGCGAAACGTCTGTCCTTGCCGGACTTCGCGAACCAGTCAATCGCCTCGGAAAACTCATTGCGCTTGTAGCAGATGTAGCCAAGGGAATACTGCGACGGTGCCGTGTAGTCCGACTTCGGCAGCGAGACCACTTGGGAGAAAAGCTGATATGCCTTGTCGTAGTCGCCGGTTTCCTGCGCGGAGAACGCATATTTGAAAACATATTCCGTCCTTGATGAACGCCTCAATTGTTCGGGCGTCATGCCTGAAAATATTTCCGCGCACTCGGCGTATCTTCCTTGTTCAAAGAGGTTTACGGCATGGGCGAAATGAAGTCGCGGAAGCATCTCGGAATATGGATATTCCGTTTCGAACCATTCGATGTCATGGACATATCCGTAGGTTTCGAGAGCGGCGGAGCACAGAATCGAATATCCCTTAGCCTCGGAAGAGGCGGTTTCCGAATATATGTTCTCGAATTCAGTCCTCGCTTTGCTGTACATCCCCTTGTCGTAGAGTTTCACGGCACGGGAAAACGGAGAGCCCAAAACTGCGATGAGCGTAAATATATATAAACCCTTCAACATAAGCCAAAAATTTTACAAATTTACTCAATTTTTCTCACTATCTTTGCGTGGTTACGGCACTTTTTGCACATATTACGCCATTGCACGATGAAAACATTAATCAAATTCAAGGACGCGGACATAATTAACGGGGAGACAACGGTGATTTACGGGCTGAACCTTATGGTGAACGCAGGCGATTTCATCTATATCGTCGGAAAGGTCGGCACGGGAAAAACGTCAATCATACGGACGATGATTGCGGAAAATCCGCTCGAAAAGGGCGAGGGAGAGGTCTGCGGATACGACCTCCGGACCATTCGCGAACGGGACATTCCGTTTCTGCGCAGAAAGCTCGGCGTAATCTTCCAGGATTTTCAGCTACTTATGGACAGGAACGTGCATGACAACCTGAGGTTTGTGCTTGAGGCGACGGACTGGAAGAATGACGCGGAGATGGAGACAAGGATTGAGGAGGTTCTGGGCGCTGTCGGAATGGCACGCAAGGCGCACAAGATGCCGCATCAGCTTTCTGGCGGGGAGCAGCAGAGAATCGCGATTGCAAGGTCTATTCTGAACCGGCCGGAGGTGATTCTGGCGGACGAGCCGACCGGCAACCTCGATGCGGAGACGGCGGACGGCATAATGCAGTTGCTGCGAAGACTGAACGGGGAAAACGGTACGGCAGTGGTGATGGTGACACACAATCTGCAACTATGCGAAAGGTTTCCCGGACGGGTCTTGGTGTGCAGGAACGAGGGATGTACGGAGGAAACGGAGAATGTGCAGGAGACGGACGAAGGTGGGGCGAAGGATTATGGGGCGGAGGTGATGGATGACGGAAACGACACGGAGGCCACGACGGCCGGAATGGAGGACACGCAGGAATGACGAAAAGGGAAAGATACGGGGCGGTGCTCGAAGCGCTTCGGACCAAAATGGGAAAGGTCAGCAGCGAGCTGATGTTCGCCTCGCCATTCCAGTTGATTGTAGCAGTCGTGCTTTCGGCACAGTGCACCGACAAGAGGGTCAACATGGTGACTCCGGAACTTTTCCGACGCTGGCCGGATGCGAAGTCTCTGTCAATGGCATCTTTTGAGGAGGTGTTCGAAACTGTACATTCCGTATCCTATCCCAACAGCAAGGCACACCATCTGATCGAGCTCTCTAAAATGATAGTCAGCGACTTCGGAGGCGAGGTGCCATCGGATACTGAAGATCTGGTGAAACTGCCCGGGGTCGGGAGGAAAACTGCGAACGTCGTCGCCGCGATAGTCTACGGAAAGCCTGTAATTGCAGTCGACACTCATGTTTTCAGAGTTTCGAGACGCATCGGTCTGTCGGACGGAACGAATGTTGAAGCTGTAGAGAAAGATTTGACACGGAACATTCCCGCGGAGCAGCGTGCTGACGCTCATCATTATCTGCTGCTCCACGGTAGATATGTGTGCACAGCCCGTGCCCCACACTGCGCGGAATGTGTCGTAAAGGAATGGTGCCGCGGATACAAGTCCGGAAACACGGAAGTGGAGAAGGCTCATTAGCAGTCGGTTATATGTTAATTTAATTCATTTTTTAGAAATATACGCTTATGTTTTATGTAACGTCTGAAAACATCCTTTTTATCGGTTCAATACTCATATTTTGCAGCATACTCGTATCGAGAGCCAGCTCAAGATTCGGAATTCCGGCCTTGTTGCTCTTCCTTATTGTAGGTATGCTTTTCGGGAGCGACGGACTCGGGATTGTGTTCAACGACGTGAACAAAGCCAACTTCATCGGTATGGTCGCCCTGTGCATCATCCTTTTCACCGGCGGCATGGAAACCAAGTTTTCCGAAATCAGGCCTGTGCTTGGCCCGGGACTGGTGCTGTCGACCCTCGGTGTACTTCTTACGGCGGCGATTACAGGAGGATTCATCTATTTAATGAACGGATGGAAAGGCGTCGGACTCGGGCTGCCGCTCGTCTCATGCCTGCTTCTTGCGGCGACCATGTCCTCGACAGACTCGGCGACCGTGTTCGCGATGCTGCGCGGCAAAAACATGAGGCTGAAGAACAACCTCCAACCGATGCTTGAACTTGAGAGCGGATCCAACGACCCGATGGCCTACATAATAACGGTGGTCCTGATTGAGATTGCCACATCGCTCAGCGGAGGAAAGGACCTTGCATTGGGGGTGAGCGCGGAAATGGTTCAGGAAGCCGGCTTTACGTCGATAGAAAGCTACACGAACTACATGACTGTGTGGAACGCGATTAAGGTATTTCTGCTACAGTTCATTGTCGGAGGAGCAGTGGGAATCGGCATTGGGTATGCAACGGTATGGCTTCTGAACAAGGTACAGCTTAACAACACCCCTCTCTATGCGATTATGCTCCTAAGCATCGTATTCTTCGCATATTCGCTCGCCGGCATGCTTTCTGGCAATGGTTACCTCGCCGTCTACATCGCCGGCATCCTCATCGGAAACAGCAAGTTCAACCACCGCAAACAGATTCTCGCGTTCCTCGACGGGCTCACTTGGATGATGCAAATCGGGATGTTCCTCCTCCTCGGGCTGCTCGTCAATCCGATTCAGATGCTGCGCACGGCGCCTGTGGCGATACTCATAGGAGTGTTTATCATGCTTGTAGCACGCCCTGCGGCAGTTTTCGGATGCCTGCTCCCATATAGGAACATAAGCCCGAAGTCGAAACTGTTTGTCTCATGGGTAGGCCTAAAGGGCGCCACTCCGATTATCTTCGCAACCTACCCGATACTCAGCCACATCGAGGGAGGAGACATCATATTCAACATAGTTTTCTTCATAACCTTGATGTCTCTCATAATCCAGGGCGGAACGCTTCCGCTCGTGGCCAAGTGGCTGAAGCTAAATGACGAATCCGCCGTACAGGAGAAGGAGTTTGACGTTGACCTGCCGGAGGAGGCCGGAGATCTGACAGAGACAACTCTCACGGAAGAGATGGTGAAGGATATGGTCGAGGCAGGAGGCACCGCCCTCAAGGATCTGTCGCTGCCTGACGGAGTCCGGGTGCTGATGATAAAGCGTGACGGCAAGTTCATCGTGCCGACCGGCACCACTGAGCTTCAAGTCGGCGACCATCTGCTGATTATCAGTGAATCGACCGAAGATGTGGAAAAGACGGTGCTGTTGGCCTAATCGTTATAAATCAAGTCAAGACCTTGTTTCTTGTAGAACTTGAATTTGTGGTCGCTCGTTATTAGAGGAAGATGCTCCGTTAGGGCCTGAGATATTATAACATGGTCGCTCGGGTCGTGATGCCCCTCCGCCTCGTTTATGCGTAGCCGTGAGTATGTCTCCATTGTCTCGAAGCCGACAGGAAGAATCTTGATGAAGTACTCGTCTCGAATTGAATGAATCAGGTCCTCTGCCGTCTTCCATTCCTTCACGTCAAACCCCTTGTTGCGGAACGCTACAATGAGTTCCTTGACGGACTCCATACTCATACAGGGTTCAGTATCATAGTCTCCGAGAATGGCAGATACATCCGCAGAAAGCATCGTATCATCGGAGATGATATAAATGAAGATACAAGTGTCAATCAGAACCCTCATATCTACCTGTAGAATAAAGTCGGGTCGTTAACCTTTGCCCTACCGCGATACTTAATCACGGCCTCCCAAGTCTTGTTGTACCTCGGCTTTTCCGTTCCGGTCTTCTTCTCCTCAGAGACGGCCGCGTTCACTTTAGTTGTCTTTTTAGTAGTTGCTTCCATAGTTCAACCTCCTATATATCTTTACATCTTATTTGCACAAGACCTTCGGCAAAGTTCGTTAAAATTCGGCAAAAATCAGCAAAAATCGGCAAAAAATGAATGCAAAAAAGGTGAAAATCAAACAAAAATCCGGGTAAATTCAGCTATAAAAAACTCTCTGAATAGAGACAAATATCTATGATTCAGAGAGTTAATCGTTTGTAGCGGGACCCAGGATTGAACTGGGGACCTCATGATTATGAATCATGCGCT
>OQWM01001748.1_pt1 | contig 14910 bp, 15 predicted proteins | sample 1691531 | NCBI WGS metagenome assembly OQWM01 (sample SAMN03418257, study PRJEB22391) | human gut metagenome | biome: human-gut; feature: organic feature; material: feces | host: Homo sapiens | place: Tanzania | collected 2013-01
TCCCCATTGTTGCTATCGTTGATACCAACTGCGATCCCGATGAGATCGATTACGTCATCCCCGGCAACGACGACGCTATCCGCGCTGTCAAGCTGATCTCCGGCGCTATGGCTGATGCTGTGCTGGAAGGCAAGCAGGGTAAGCAGGATGCTCCCGCTGCCGAAGAGGCCGCCAAGGCTGAATAAGCCCGATCCCGCCCGAAACTGTTTGTACACCTAAATTCAGAAAGGACGAATGAACATGGCTGTTTCTGCAAAGGACGTTATGGAACTGCGCCGCCAGACTGACTGCGGCATGATGGAATGCAAGAAGGCTCTTGTCAAGGCTGATGGCGACATCAATAAGGCTATCGAGATTCTGCGTGAAGAGGGTCTGGCTACTGCCGCTAAGAAGGCTGGCCGTATCGCTGCGGAAGGCATGGTTTACGCTGTTGCTACCGCTAACGGTGCTGTTGTTGTTGAAGTCAACGCTGAGACCGACTTTGTTGCCAAGAACGATAAGTTCGTTGAGTTCACCAAAGATCTGGCCAATGTTGTTGCTGAGCAGAAGCCCGCTGATGTTGAGGCTCTGATGGGCTGCAAGATGGGCGAAGGCACTGTTGACGAAGCTCTGAAGGCTCTGATTCTGGTCATCAAGGAGAACATCAAGGTTCGCCGTTTTGCTTCCTATGAGGGCCATTGCGCCGCTTACGTTCACGGCGGCGGCACCCACGGCGTTATCGTTAAGTTCGATACCACCGATGAAGTTGCTGCTAAGCCGGAGTTCGTTGAGTTTGGCAAGGATATTGCAATGCAGATCGCTGCTGCAAACCCGAGCTACCTGAACCGTGAGGCTGTGCCTGCTGAGGCTATCGAGAACGAGAAGAAGATTATCATCGCTCAGATGGCTAACGATCCGAAGGCCGCCAACAAGCCCGATGCTATCAAAGAGAAGATGGCTACCGGCCGTCTGGGCAAGTTCTACAAGGAGAACTGCCTGGTCGATCAGGCTTTCATCAAGGATGGCAACATGGACGTGAACGCCTATGTGAACGCTACCGCTAAGAAGCTGGGCGGCGATATCAAGATCATCGAGTACACCCACTTCATCAAGGGCGAAGGCCTGGAAAAGCGCGTTGACGACTTCGCTGCTGAAGTTGCTGCCGCTGTTAAGGGTTAATTAGCTGATTGCTTTCTGAAAGAGCACTTTGAGAGTTTACCTCTTAGGGTGCTCTTTTTTGTTTGCTTTTGAGTGGTAAAATTTGGAACGCTATCTCCAGAAAAGCCACCTGCCTTTGTTCAGCTAATCCGACTTTTGTGTCTCTTTCACGCATGTGATTATCCTCAATTTCTGCCAGTATCCTATCCGAAACTCTACCATGACCAATGGCATCGTCCTTAATCCGTTCCTCGGCAGCGGCTCTACGCTGATTGCCGGTGAGAAAACAGACCATGTGTGCCGGGGCATTGAGCTGGACCCGAAGTTCGTGGATGTCATCGTGAAGCGGTACATCGTAAATATAAAGTGGCTTTTTTGTGCTGAAGTTGAAGTTTTTTCTTGTCCAATCCTCCCTAAAGGAATATAATAAAAAAGACAAAATTCAAAAGGAGCTACCGACATGAATTCCACGCAAGACAGCACAGCAACCCAAAAGTCACTCTTTGCACGGTATCAGGAGCACATCACCAGCGCAATTTTTATCGGTCTGGTGCTTGGTATCCTGACCGGGCTTTTTCTGGCAAGCCGCTTTGATGTGGTCCTGGCCGTTACCACATTGCTTGGCAGCATTTACATGAATGCGCTGAACATGATGATCTTTCCGCTGGTGTTCTGCTCCATCGTGGTGGGCATTACCAGCATCGGCAACGCCAAAACCACCGGCAAAATCACCGGCGGTGCCATGATATTTTTCCTGTTCACTACAGCGCTGGCAAGCTTTGTGGGGCTGATTATCCCCAGAGCCATCAATCTTGGAAAAGGCGTCCGGTTTGAAATGGCAACCTCCGATATCGAGGCCAGCAAAATGACCAGCATTCTTGACACCGTCAAAAACCTGATTCCCGCCAATCCGGTGGCTGCTTTTGCCAACGGCAATATGCTGCAGGTGCTGACTTTTGCGGTTATCATCGGCTTTACCCTTGTTGCAATCGGCGAAAAAGGCGAGCCGCTGCTGAAAGTGATTGAATCCGGCAACGAGGTTTGCCTGAAAATCATCAGCACCGTGATGTACTTTACCCCCATCGGCGTTTTCTGCACCATTGTTCCGGTGGTGGAAGCCAACGGCACGGAAACCATTCTTTCCCTCGCAACCCTGCTGGTCGTTCTTTATGTTACCTTCTTCTCATTTGCCGCTATCGTGTATGGCAGTTCCGTCAAGTTCCTTGGCAAGGCAAGCCCGGCAAAGTTTGTTAAAGCCTGCCTGCCGGCAGCTCTGAACGCCTTTGGCACCTGTTCCAGTTCGGCCACCATCCCCCTCAGCAAGCAGTGCATGGAGGAACAGATGGGCGTATCCGATAAAATCACCAGTATCGCTATCCCTTTGGGCGCAACGGTCAACATGGATGCTGTTTCCATCGTGTTGTCGTTCATGATCGTGTTTTTCGCCAACGCCTGCGGCGTTGAGGTCAGTACCTCCATGATGATTGTGATCCTGCTGGCAAATGTGATCTTGTCCGTGGGCACCCCCGGCATCCCCGGTGGTGCAATCGCTTCGTTCGCCGCGCTGGCTACCATGGCGGGTCTCCCGGCCGGCGTGATGGGCGTTTATATCAGCATCAATACCCTGTGCGATATGGGCGCTACCTGCGTGAACGTTATTGGCGATATGGCAGGCTGCGTGGTGCTGAAAGAGAAAATTAAGCTGGATGACTGACACAGTTCCCACAAAACAAAATAGCAAGTTACATTTGGGCGGGCAGCAACGAAAAACGACTGCCTGCCTTTTTGCTGCCTGCTTTGCTTTCGGAGGAAAAAGATGCTAGAATAAAGCAGTTGAAAAATCGCACCGGAAGGGGAGCGCACAAAAACGTAAGATGGACGATAAAATAAAGAATACCTTAAAGCCCGGCGCGGCATATTATCATCTGCCGGGGCTGTTTGAATTTTATGGGCTGTACCGTATGTTCCTGCCGCTGTTCTATCATCACAGAGAATATTTTTACAACTGGTGCGCCATCGGCTCCATTTATGGGGCCCCGGGCGACTGCATCTGGGGTGGCGGCCGCACAAGCTTTGGCGTGCAGGACCCCGAAGATGTTCTGGATCTGATGCGCGAATATGGGATACCCGCCCGGCTGACATTCAGTAACTCACTGCTGCGTGAAGAACACCTGGCGGACAAAAAGTGCAACGCCCTGTGTAAGCTGTTCGAAAATAGCGGCGGCGCACAAAACGGCGTCATTGTTCATTCGGACTTGCTGCTCAGATATCTGGAATGCCGTTATCCGAGGCTTTACTTTGTTTCATCTACAACCAAGGTGCTCACGGAATTCCCGCAGTTACAGGCGGAATTGAATCGGGACGACTTCCGCTATGTTGTGCCGGATTTCCGGTTAAATAAAGAATTTGAACAGCTGAACAACCTGCCCCAGCCCCAGAAAGATAAAGTGGAATTCCTTTGCAATGAATGCTGCTGGTTTGGCTGCAAGGACAGAAAGCGCTGCTATGAAAATGTAAGCCGTAAAAACCTTGGCGAAACCTGCCCCGACCACCGCTGTGCAGCCCCTGGCGCACAGGAAGGGTATCGCTTTTCAAAAGCAATGGACAACCCCGGTTTTATTGGCATCCAGGATATTCAAAATATCTATCTGCCCATGGGCTTTTCCAACTTCAAAATTGAGGGCCGCGGGCTTGGCAGTGCCTTAATTTTGGAGTTTCTGCTTTACTATATGACAAAGCCAGAATACCAGCTGCGCGTCCGCGAAGAAATTTATCTCAATAATATGCTAGACCTGTTCTGAATGGGGAAACGGCGCGATCGCTTTATTCAATATTTAAGAATTCAAATGTCAGTTTAGTACAGAAAAATCCTGGAATCCTCTTGCTCTCGTGCTACATGAGGGACGTATACGCAAGGTATCCCTTAAAAATAAAAAAGCAAATCGAAAGCGAGGCATGATGATCGAATGAATGATTTTGTTTATAACAGCGGCGTACGGATTATTATGCGATTGCGGAAAACTTGAACCGAACAGAATCCGAAAACCTGAACGGAAACCACATCTTTGCAGGCGGGCTGGCACGATTTGTGATATAATAGACAGCATACAAATCGAAGAGAGGGGAATGTTTTGATGGAACTGCAAAAAGGCCGCCCGATGGATACTACGGGCAGATTGGCCAAAGAAACCCGTACCTATGATTTACTGGATCGTCTTGAGATCGAATATAACCGCATTGACCATGCCCCAGCCATGACGATGGAAGTCTGCCAGGAAATTGACAAAACGCTGCAGGCGGTCATCTGCAAAAATCTTTTTCTTTGTAACCGTCAGGAAACCGCGTTTTACCTGCTGATGATCCCGGATACCAAGGTGTTCCACACCAAGGATCTATCCGCCCAGATCCACTCCGCGCGCCTGTCCTTTGCCAAGCCGGAATATATGGAAAAGTTCCTTGATATCACTCCCGGCTCGGTCAGTGTGCTGGGCCTGATGAACGATACCGAAAACCATGTGCAGCTTTTGATCGACGAAGATGTGCTGAACAGTGAATATGTGGGCTGCCACCCCTGCATCAATACTTCCAGTCTGCGCCTGCGCACAAAAGACCTGGTGGAAACCATTCTGCCCGCCATCCACCATGAATTTGTCCGGGTTAAACTGTAATTCCGTGGGGGTAAAGCAGAATGATTTTGATTATGGCAAAATGATGTGATGGCTTCGCCGATTTCTTACACATAAACCACTTTACAATTCAGAGTTATACCATATAGTGGTGCAACCGGCCAGGGGAGCTTTGCTTTTTTGAGTGATTCAAAAAGTGAAGTGTCCCTGGCATTCTTTTTGTCTTTTACCATGCCTGCAGCAGGCAAAACTTACCGTAATACCGCGGTTGGTGCCAGGGAACACACGGCCAAATGCCACATGCAGCACGCTGCCCCGCGCCGGAATGCGGCGTAACGTTAGCAGCCAACGGCATGGATGCGGCGCGCACTTTATTTTATAAGGAATAGTGTTTTCCATCAAAAATGTGCAGATGGATTCCAACTGCTGGGCGGTATACACTGACCGGAAAGCGCGACAAAATACCTTTGACAAACCAACTTGACATCTCGGCATATTCTGACTTATAGTAACCTTACAGGAAATCATTCATGCCAGACGCCAAGACGCAGTGCAGACTGAAAAGTCGGTCTTGCACTACATCTTTTTTACTTCAATATCCAACTATGTGAGGGAACTTATGCAATACCAAATCATTCGCCTTGTTGATGACCCGCAATGGAAAGCCCCTGCCGCCCGTTGGTTCCACGAAAAATGGGGTGTGCCGGAAGAAGCATATCTGGAAAGCATGGATGCCTGCTTTTCAAAAGCGGGCCCTGTTCCGCAGTGGTACCTCGCCGTGGCGGCGGAGCGCATTCTTGGCGGTATGGGTGTGATTGAAAACGACTTCCATGACAGGAAAGACCTTGCCCCAAACGTTTGTGCCGTTTACACGGAGCCTGACGTCCGCTGCCAGGGCATTGCCGGGGCGCTGCTGAACTTTGTGTGCGCAGATATGAACGCACGCGGAATCAGCACCCTTTACCTTGTTACTGACCACACCTCGTTTTATGAGCGTTACGGCTGGCAGTTTTACTGCATGGTGCAGGGCGATGGCGAGGAAGAGCCCTCGCGGCTGTATATCCATACGATGTAAAGCGTGTAATTGTTCGCTGTGCCCCGCAAGATGTCTGTAAGGTGCGATGCCCTCATTGCGCCGAGGAAGAACCTGAACGATTTATCATCCTCCCCAATAAAAGCATAAACAAAAAGCGGTGTGAACCCAATCACGCCGCTTTTTAATCGTTAATGCAGATGATAAATATCGGATCGTCCCAATTATACGAAACCAAGCAATCTCTCTTAATACTCCGTCTCGCGGAACTTCAGGCTGCCGTTATCGCCCATTTCGTCCACAATGGCCAGGCTGGCCAGTTTGTAACCCTCGCGGCGCAGCTCGTCGCCGCCCGGCTGGAAGCCTTTTTCAATGCAGATGCCGATACCCGCCACACTGGCTCCGGCCTGCTGGCAGACATCCAACAAACCGCGCATGGCCTTGCCGTTTGCCAAAAAGTCATCCAGAATCAGCACACGGTCGTTGGGACCAAGGAACTTCTGGGCCAGGGTGATATTGTAATCTTTGCCGTAAGTATAAGAATGCACCGTGGAAGTGTACACATCGCCATCAATGTTTTTGCTCTTGGCCTTTTTGGCAAACACCACGGGCACATCAGTGCTGAAAGTGGCGAGCCGTCATGCAGGCAATCGCAATGCCGGATGCCTCAATAGTCAGGATCTTGTTTACTCCGTCATCCTTAAAAATGCGGTAAAACTCCTCGCCGATTTTATCCAGCAGGTCAACATCCAGCTGGTGGTTCAAAAAGCAGTCAACTTTCAGCACATTGCCCGGGCGGACCTGCCCATCGCGCAGAATGCGGTCTTCCAAAAGCTTCATCTTAAGATACCCCTTTCATGTTTACCAACTATTATGCCTAATTCCGCCGCGTTTTTCAACCCTTAAAACCAGGTTTTTCATTTTTTTATTACAAACTTTGTCAATATGGTAGTTTGATAATATTTTGTAACCAAACTTTGTGCAAAACCGCCACAAAGGCTTTGGATTCCATCTGCAATTTATGCCGATATTCCGTATTGAAGATTTGCCAACTTAGCGGTATACTTTAACTTAAATTACAGTTATGGGCTGTGCAACCCGTTCCGGCAGGCGTTTGCCCGCCGGAGGCTGTAAATCATTAGGAGGGAATAACAATGAACAAAAAGGTCATCAGTGCAATGCTGGCTGCTTCCATGGCTGTCAGCCTGGCCGCCTGCGGTTCCACCGCTACTTCCGAAGCTGCTTCCTCTGAAGCTTCTTCCGCTGTCTCTTCCGAGACTACCGGTACCGCCGCTTCCGGCGAGTCCGCTGCTTCCGGCTCCTACACCGGCACCCCCATCAAGGTTGGCGGCATTGGCCCCATCACCGGCGCTGCTGCAACTTACGGCAATGCTGTTAAGAACGCCGAAGAACTGGCTGTCAAAGAGATCAACGCCGCAAACGGCAGCGATGTTTTTGACTGGAAGTTCGAGGACGATGAGCATGATGCTGAAAAGAGCGTCAACGCTTACAACTCCCTGAAAGACTGGGGCATGCAGGTTCTGGCTGGCCCCGTTACCACTACCCCGACCCTGGCAGTTGCTGCTGAGAGCGTCAACGATAACATGTTCGTTCTGACCCCCTCTGCCTCTGCACAGACCGTTATCGAAACCGGCGACAATGTCTTCCAGATCTGCTTCACGGACCCCAACCAGGGCGTTGCATCCGCTGACTACATTGCCGAGAACGCTCTGGCTACCAAGATCGGCGTCATCTATGACTCTTCTGACGCTTACTCTTCCGGCATTTACGCCAAGTTCAAGACCGAAGCTGAGAGCAAGGGCCTTGAGATCGTCACTGCTGAAGCTTTCACCAGCGATAACAAGAGCGACCTGTCCACCCAGGTTGCCAAGTGCCAGGAAGCTGGCGCTGAGCTGGTGTTCCTGCCCATCTACTACACCGAGGCTTCTCAGATCCTGACCACCGCCAACAAGACCGGCTATGAGCCCATCTTCTTCGGCTGCGATGGCATGGACGGCATCCTGGATGTTGAGGGCTTCGATACCTCCCTGGCTGAGGGCCTGATGCTGCTGACTCCGTTCGCTGCTGACGCTCAGGATGAAAAGACCCAGGCATTTGTTTCCGCTTACGTTGCCGCTTACGGCGAAACCCCGAACCAGTTCGCTGCTGACGCATACGACGTTATCTACAGCATGTACCAGGCAGTTCTGGAAACCGGCATCACCGGCGATATGGATGCCAGCGAGATCTGCGAGCAGCTGAAGACCGCTTACACCAGCATGACCTTTGACGGCTTGACTGGTACCGGCATGACCTGGGATGCTTCCGGCGCTGTTTCCAAGGCTCCTAAGGCTGTTGTGATCAAGGACGGCACTTACGCCGCTATGTAATCTCTGCACAAAAGCAGGGGACCGCGTGCTGAAAAGCATGCAAAATTGAGTTTTGGCCAATGGGGGCTGCTGATTTACTATGTCAGCAGCCCCCATTTTGTTGCGCGCAGAGAAAAAAGTGACAGAAAGTGCCTGTTTTAGCCAAAAATACGTACCTTTTGCGCTTTAAGGCATTGTACTGTGCGGACAGATGTGTTAATATTATATACATATTTTGTTTTTCCGCTGTGCAATAATCAGGTGGTGTGCGCCGCCTTGGTGTGGAAGAACAAGGGAAAAAATAGAGTGAGGTGTTCTGCACAATGCAATTTCTATCCTATCTGATCAATGGCATCAGCTTGGGCAGTGTGTACGCGCTGATCGCATTGGGTTATACCATGGTTTATGGTATTGCCAAAATGCTGAACTTCGCCCATGGCGATGTCATCATGATTGGCAGCTATGTGATCTTTTTCGCATTCGGCTCGTTCGGACTCAACCCCATTGTGTCGGTGCTGTTGTCCATGGTGGTGTGCACCATTCTGGGCATTACCATGGAGCGTGTGGCCTACCGCCCCCTGCGCGAAGCACCGTCCCTGGCTGTTCTGATCACAGCCATCGGCGTTTCCTACCTGCTGCAGCAGGTGGCCCAGCTGCTGTGGACTTCCAACCCCAAGAACTTCAAGTCCGTTGTCAGCCTGCAGCCCATCAAATTGTTTGACGGTCAGCTGACTATCTCAGCCGAAACGCTGGTCACCATCCTGGCCTGCATCCTCATCATGGTTGTGCTCACCCTGTTCATCAACCACACTTCCGCCGGTCACGCTATGCTGGCTGTGTCCGAGGACCGCGGTGCTGCTCAGCTGATGGGCATTAACGTCAATGCCACGATTTCTCTGACTTTCGCCATTGGTTCTGCGCTGGCCGCAGTTGCCGGCGCCCTGATGTGTTCCTCTTACCCGACTTTGATGCCCACCACCGGCGCAATGCCCGGTATCAAGGCGTTTGTGGCAGCGGTTTTTGGCGGCATCGGTTCTATCCCCGGTGCTTTCCTGGGCGGTATCCTGCTGGGTATCATCGAAAACCTCAGCAAGGCTTACATCTCCACCCAGTTGTCCGATGCCATCGTGTTTGTTGTTCTGATCGTTGTGCTGATCGTCAAGCCTACCGGCCTGCTCGGCAAAAAGGTCAACGTGAAAGTGTAAGGTGAGGATCATGGCATTAACAAAATGGAACCAAGTGAAAAAAAGCACCAAAAGTAATTTTATCACCTTTAGCATCGTCATTGGGTTTTACATTGTTGTTCAGCTGCTGGCAGCCGCCGGTGTGCTGACCAACTCTTTCTCCGGCCAGCTGGTGCCCATCTGCGCTTATGTGGTCATGGCTGTTTCGCTGAACCTCGTTGTCGGCTTTTTGGGTGAGCTGAGCCTCGGCCATGCCGGTTTTATGAGCGTTGGCGCGTTTTCCGGCACGCTGGTCTGGGTCAGCCTGTATGATGTGGCCCCGCACTGGCTGGCGTTGATCCTGGCCTTTGTTGTGGGCGGCGCTATGGCCGGCATCTTCGGCGTCATCGTTGGTGTTCCCGTTCTGCGCCTGTCCGGCGACTATCTGGCCATCGTTACCCTGGCATTTGGCGAGATCATCAAAAACATTATGAACGCCGTTTACCTGGGCGTGGACGACAGCGGCCTGCATTTCTCCCTTAAAGATGCCGCTTCGATGAACATGGCCGAAGATGGCAAGATCCTGATCAACGGCGCTATGGGCATTACCGGCATCAAAAAGACTTCCACCTTTACCATGGGCATTATTCTGGTGCTTATCACGCTGGTGGTTGTGCTCAACCTGATCCGCTCCCGCGCTGGCCGCGCAATCTCCGCTATCCGCGATAATGAGATTGCTGCCAAGAGCATCGGCATCAATATCACCCGCTATAAGCTGATGGCTTTTGTACTGTCCTCCGTGTTTGCCGGCATGGCGGGCGTGCTGTACAGCTTGAACTATTCTTCTTTGGTTGCCAAAAAGTTTGATTACAACACCTCCATCAACATTCTGGTCTTCGTGGTTCTGGGCGGCATCGGCAGCATCCGCGGCTCCGTGATTGCAGCGGCCCTCCTGACCGTTCTGCCCGAAATGCTGCGCGGCCTGAACGATTACCGCATGCTGATTTATGCTATCGTTCTGATTGTCATGATGATCTTTACCCGCAGCCCCAAGCTGGTGGCATGGCGCAAAGAAGTGGCTGAAAAAATCACCGAGAAATTCCCGATTTTGAAGCTGAAAAAAATCCTAAAGGATAAAAGCAAAAAGGAGGCGGCATAAATGGCACTGCTGGAAGTCAGTAACCTTGGCATTGCGTTCGGCGGCCTGCAAGCCGTTTCGCAGCTGGACCTTAAAATCGAAAAAGGCCACCTGTATGGCCTGATCGGCCCCAACGGCGCGGGCAAAACTACCGTGTTCAATATGCTGACCGGTGTGTATAAGCCCACCGAGGGCAATATTGTGCTGGATGGCAACGATATTACCGGTGCCACCCCGGAAGCCATCAGCAAGGCGGGCATTGCCCGCACGTTCCAGAACATCCGCCTGTTTAATGATATGACAGTTCTGGATAACGTCAAGGTCGGCCTGCACAACCAGGTTGTTTACGGCATGTGGACCGGCATCCTGCGTTTGCCGTCTTTCCGTGAGAAAGAGCACGAGATGAACCGCCGTGCTATGAAGCTGCTGAAAATTTTTGACCTGGATGCGGAGGCTAACTATAAGGCCAGCCAGCTGCCCTACGGCAAACAGCGCAAGCTGGAAATTGCCCGCGCCCTGGCTACCAACCCGAAACTGCTGCTGCTGGACGAGCCCGCAGCCGGTATGAACCCCAATGAAACCGAAGAGCTGATGAACACCATCCACAGCGTGCGTGACCAGTTCGGCGTTGCCATCCTGCTCATCGAACATGATATGAACTTCGTTATGGGTATCTGTGAGGAGATCACCGTGCTGGACTATGGCCGTGTGATTGCCCGCGGCGACGGCAAAACCATCCGCAATAACCCCAAGGTCATTGCGGCCTATCTGGGAGGTGACGACTAATGGGTGAGCTGCTTTCGGTTAAAAATATCAATGTTTATTACGGTTCCATCCACGCCATCAAGGATGTTTCGTTCCATGTGGACGAAGGCGAGATCGTTACGCTGATCGGTGCAAACGGTGCTGGCAAAACCACCACCATGCACGCCATTTCCGGCCTGCTCAAGCTGACCAGCGGCGAGATCACCTATGACGGCAACCTGATCAGCAAGATGGAGGCCCACAAAATCGTCCGCCTTGGTCTGGCCCAGGTGCCGGAGGGCCGCCGTGTATTCAGCGGCCTGACTGTGCAGCAGAACCTTTCCATGGGTGCTTATACCCGCCACGATGGCAAGGATGCCATCCAGAGCGATTACGACATGGTGTTTGACCTGCTGCCCCGCCTGAAAGAGCGCCGCAACCAGCCCGCCGGAACCCTTTCCGGCGGCGAACAGCAGATGCTGGCCGTGGGCCGCGCTCTGATGTGCAAGCCCAAGATCCTGCTGCTGGATGAACCTTCCATGGGTCTTTCTCCGCTGCTGGTCAAGGAAATCTTTAAGATCATCCGCGATATCAACCGCCAGGGCGTTACCGTACTGCTGGTGGAGCAGAACGCAAAGATGGCACTGGATATTGCCAACCGCGCCTATGTGCTGGAAACCGGCACCATCAAGATGGAGGGCGAAGCCACCGAGCTTGCCAATAACATCGAAGTGCGCAAGGCTTACCTTGGCTGCGAATAACCATAGCATAAGATACGCCCCTGCAATGAACAGAAACTGACAAAACAGCCCCGGCTTTTACCTGATTGCATTCAGGAAAAAGCCGGGGCTGTTTTTTGTTTATCTGATGGTATGCAATGATGATAAGATGGTAACCTTGTTATCCGTACTGCCATGATCATATACGGCAGGGGAGTGCCGATATAATTTTACCGTACTCCCTCCGGCGGGCGCTGTTCATCGCTCAGTGGCTGGGTCAACAGATTCAGCACTTTGTTGTAAATTTCGCTCCCGCAGGCTACAAAATGGTCGCGCACCTGTTCAGCGGTCATGGCGTCCGGCATCGTCACCTGCAGGGTGAATGCGCCGTGCTGCTGGTTTTTATCCTGAATGGTGCAGGTTACGCGGTAACGGTCACCGTCTTTTTCAATGTCGGCATGGTTCTGGGCTGCCTTGTGCACCCAGCTCTGGATGCGGATAACTGCCAGAATCGCACTTTCCCGCACGCTGCGGGGCAAATCTTCCGAGAGAGTCTGAGCCACTGTGGTACCTTTTTCGGTAATGGTGTAGCCGTTGGTTCCCTCAATGGCCAGCCCTTGGGCCACAAGGTCGTTCAGCGCGCCAACAAATTCAAAATAATTGACCAGCTCTTCCTGCAAAAGCGCAGCCTCCATGGCTTCACGGGTCACAGGCCCCACGCTTTTAATCAGGTAGCACAGCAAAATACGGATCTCGGTATCATTGGTCAAGCCGCCCATCTTTACACCGGCGGTAAATGCTTCTGCCATGGTCTCACTTCCTGAACAGGGGGCACAGGCAGCACCGTGCCCTCAAACTTTACTTTGTAATTATTATACAGGAGTTTCAAAAAACTTACAAGCGCAAAATTCTTGCCCGCTTAAGCCGGCTTCAAAACACCGTTTCGATCTGCTTGCGGCTTTGCGGGGTGGAGTAGATCCACCGGTCCAGCCGCCCACGGGTCACAAAATAGTGTGGCTCAAACCGCATTTTCTGGTTCAGGTTCTTGTTCACCACCACCAGCTTGATCTTCATTTTATCCGGCAGAATGCTTTTAATATACACGCTCACCGTCTGGCCGGGGTGCAGTGCCGTATCCGGCTCCGCCAGCCCGGCCAGATTGGGGGCAATCTCAATGAACACACCGTAATCTTCCACACTGCGCACAATACCCACCACGGTCTCCCCGGCGGCAAAGCAGGCGGCGTTCTCACTCCAGGTTCCAAGCAGCTCCCGCAGGGTCAGCACAATGCGGTCCTGCTCATCCCGGTTCTTGATGGCGCACAGCAGCTGCTGGCCCACCGTTACACGGTCTGCCGGGGAAGCAATCCGCGAAACTGAAAGACAGTCGATTGGCAGCAGTGCTGAAATGCCGCACCCGACATCGCAGAACGCGCCAAAGTTTTCAATGTGTGTTACCGTGCAGGGAATCACGCTGCCGTTTTCCAGCTGGTCCAGGTACTGCTCCCGGCAGGCCCGCTGCGCCGCCGCGCGGGAAAGCAGATAAACGGCCTCGCCGCTTTCATCCTGCGTTGTACCCTGGACCACAAAACAGGTCGGCCGCCCCACGCGGGTCAGCACAGCGATCTCTTTGACTGTCTCGCCGGGGGCAGTGTCCAGACATTCTTCAAACGGCATATACGCATGGTGCCCGCACAGCTCAAAGCGCAGGCGGCGGTTGGTATCAAAGGCAAGGGCTGTGCTTTGCAGCACCTCCCCGGCGGCAATGCAATGATCCAGCTCTTCCCGCCGCAGGTGGGAAGCGTTGCGGCAAAGTCCTTCAGCACGGTATTCAAGCATTTGTTTTCCTCTTTTCTTATATATAAAATAAAAGAACAACGATCATAGCTGCCGCTACCGCCAAAAGTTCACAAAAGATTCTCCTGGCGGGGGCAGCTTTTCCCGGCAGGGCTATTTTCAAAACTGCCGGGATGGTATATAATAATATCTGTATCGCATTGTTCACAGGCACAGCCTGTAGCCCTGCGGACCAGATCAAAGAAAGGCGGTGGAAGAATGGACGTTCAGGTTGGTGATGTGATCATAACCAAAAAGCCGCACCCCTGTGGGGCCAACCGGTTTGACGTACTGCGCGTGGGCATGGATTTTAAGATCCGCTGCCAAAAATGCGGCCATGAGATTATGCTGCCGCGCGTAAAGATTGAAAAGAACATCAAAAAAATCCTGCGCAGCGGGGAAGAGTAGCGGCAAAAGCTCTTTAACCATCCGGCACAATTTTGTGCCCCTAATGTAAGGAGATTTGCCCCTATGTTTGACGATTTAAGCCAGGTAGAGCGCCGCTATGAGGAGCTTGCCTACCGCATGACCACCCCCGAAGCAATGAATGACCCCGCGGCCTATGCAGCCATGATGCGGGATTATAAGGAACTGACCCCCCTGGTGGAAGCATACCGCAGCTATACCGCCCTGCAAAAAGAAGTGGGTTTGCCCGTCAAGCCTGACGTGCCGCTGATGGTCATGGTCACCCGGCTGGCCGGTCACAAGGGTCTTGACCTGCTGTGCTACATTGCCCGGCGGCTGATATGGGAGGAGGACGCCCAGCTGCTGATTCTCGGCACCGGCGGCACCCATTCCACCGTGACAGCCGTTTGCAAAGACGGCGGCGCGGCGGAGATCCTGACCGCCAGCCGCACCGGCAAGGGCGATGCCCTGACCTACGAGGAAGCCATGCGCCGCAAGGATGTGCAGGTCATCGTGAACACGACCCCCTGCGGCATGTACCCCAATGTGGGGCAGTGCCTCATCGACCCGGCGGCTTTCCCGGCGCTGGAGGCCGTGCTGGATGTGGTGTACAACCCCTTCCGCACCGAGCTGCTTCTGCGGGCTGAGGAGCACCACATCCCCGCCGCCAGCGGCTTTGAGATGCTGGTGGCCCAGGCCGTGTTTGCGGAGTACCGGCGGAAAGCGGCTTCACCCTCCTG
>OQWM01001755.1_pt1 | contig 14883 bp, 8 predicted proteins | sample 1691531 | NCBI WGS metagenome assembly OQWM01 (sample SAMN03418257, study PRJEB22391) | human gut metagenome | biome: human-gut; feature: organic feature; material: feces | host: Homo sapiens | place: Tanzania | collected 2013-01
CGAATAAGATTAGTGAAAATGCAGCATCTTCATTGTGCTAAAACACAAAGAGATACAGACAATAATCGATATAATCGCCGAAAGCAAAGTTATAGAAATATTTTGTATGGCAGATGATTTCTGCAAGTTTTTTTGATGCAATAATGGCAATAACCGAACAATTTACACCTTAAACCAAGGGTCGAGTCGATTACAGATGACATTGTGGAGTCAAATTGCTCCATGACCCGAGAATATTCCTCAAAAGGAGTGTGCTTCTCAGATTTAATTTGTATTTTTGCTATGTCTACCGTTGGATTTTCTTGTTTTCTTTTCGCAACACTAAGACAAATTAATCCTTCGACATGGCAAAATCCTGGGCCGCTTGGCCAGTCTAAGAACTTTTTGTTACTCAGGCGTTTAAAAATTTAATTTATAATAGTGTTGCAAAATTAAGGACTTACACATTATCATGAGACATATCATAACATCTTGCTTGATTGCAGTGTGTGCTATGACAGCCATTGCTCAGCACACTCCCGTTTATCTTGACGAGACACAGCCTATAGAGCGGCGCATTGACGATGCTCTCTCACGCATGACTCTTCAGGAAAAGATACGCGTCATACATGCGCAGAGCAAATTCTCGTCTGCCGGAATACCGCGTTTGGGGTTTCCCGACTTCTGGACAGACGACGGTCCTCACGGTGTACGCCCTGACGTATTGTGGGACGAATGGGAACAGGCAAGACAGACCAACGACTCATGCGTGGCGTTTCCTGCGCTGACATGCCTTGCCGCCACATGGAATCCTGACCTTGCCGCACTCTATGGCAAAAGTCTCGGCGAAGAAGCTCTCTATCGTGGTAAGGACATGATTCTCGGACCGGGCGTCAACATCTATCGCACTCCGCTCGGAGGACGCAACTTCGAGTATATGGGCGAGGATCCTTATCTGGCTTCCACGATGGTGGTGCCTTACATACAGGGAATGCAGTCGATGGGAGTTTCGTCATGCGTCAAGCATTACTGCCTTAACAATGACGAGGAATATCGCTTTAATGTGAACGTCATCGTCAGCGACCGCGCTCTGCATGAGATTTATCTGCCGGCGTTCAAGGCAGCTGTAGAGCAAGGAAAGGCTTGGGCGATTATGGGCGCATACAACCTCTACAAGAACGAGCATAACTGCCACAACCAGTATACGCTAAACCGCATTCTGAAGGGCGATTGGGCGTTTGACGGCGTGGTGGTGAGCGACTGGGGCGGATGTCACGACACAGATCAGGCCGTGAAGAACGGACTGGACATGGAGTTCGGTTCATGGACCAACGGTCTGTCAGCAGGCACAAGCAACGCTTACGAGAACTATTATCTTGCCACACCATATCTTAAAGGTATCAAGAGCGGCAAATACTCCACACGAGAACTTGACGACAAGGTGCGCCGCGTGCTGCGCCTCTTCTTCCGTACGACGATGAACAGACAGCGTCCTCACGGCTTCCTCTGCTCAGAATCGCACTACGAGGCAGCCCGTAAGATAGCTGACGAGGGCATCGTGCTCCTCCAGAACCGCAACAACGTGCTGCCCATCGACCGCACCAAGGCGAAGCGCATACTCGTAGTGGGCGAAAACGCCATCAAGATGATGACCGTCGGCGGTGGTTCGTCATCGTTGAAGGTGCAGCGTGAGACGCTTCCTCTCGACGGACTGAGAGCGAAACTCGGAGGTTCGGCAGAGATTGATTATGCACGAGGCTACGTGGGAGACGTGACGGGCGAATATAATGGAGTGGAGACTGGTCAGAATCTGAAGGATAACCGCTCCGCTGACCAGCTCATTGCCGAGGCTGTGGAGAAGGCAAAGAACGCCGATTATGTCATTATGGTAGGCGGACTGAACAAGTCGGACTATCAGGACTGTGAAGGACACGACCGCAAGCAGTATGAACTGCCGTACGAACAGAACCGCCTCATCGAAGCTCTCGCAAAGGTTACGGACCGCCTCATCTACGTCAACGTGTCGGGCAACGCCGTGGCAATGCCTTGGAAAGACAAGGTTCCTGCCATCGTACAGAGCTGGTTTATTGGTTCGGAAGCAGGCAATGCCATCGCCGACGTGCTGACAGGCGACGCCAATCCGAGCGGCAAGCTACCCTTTACATGGTACGGAAGCCTCAACGACTGCGGTGCACACGCTCTGAAGACTTATCCCGGCACATGGCGCAACACCGATGATAAGGCAGCTGGAGCAGACCGTATCATCGACGAAGAATATAAGGAAGGCATATACGTGGGTTATCGTTGGACGGAGAAAAACCGTATCAAACCGACATTTGCTTTCGGACACGGACTAAGTTACACCTCTTTCAGCATCAGCGACCTGCGTCAGTCAGCCAAAGAGATGACGCGCGATGGCAAGCTGACATTCACCGTGACCGTAAAGAACACCGGCACGAAACGCGGCGCAGAGACCGTACAGCTCTACGTAAAGGACGTGAAAGCGTCCGTGGACCGTCCCGTAAAGGAACTCAAAGGATTCAAGAAGGTATGGCTCAATCCAGGCGAACAACAGGACGTGGACATCACCATTGACAATACAGCCCTCTCCTTCTACGACGAAACGTCAAGCTCATGGAAATCGGAGAACGGCTTATTTGAGGCTCTCATAGGCAACGCCTCGGACCATATCACGCAGAAGACACGCTTCACTCTCAAATAAAAGCACTAACCGCAAGAATAAAAAAACTAATAAAATATATAAAAATCTAAGTTTATGAGCAAATCTAAGTTATTACTTACAGCCATCGCCATGACGCTGTCCTCATCGCTCTATGCCCAGAACCATAAGTTCGTAGGAACGGTGGTGGACACCAACGGCGAACCCATCATCGGAGCAACAGTTAATGTGAAAGGCTCGAAAGAAAATGCCATAACTGACATAGACGGTCGCTTCTCCATTTCAGCAGCTCCCGGACAGACACTTGTCATCAATTACATCGGATTCAGCCCGCTGGAGACAAAGGCTGCCGACAACATGCAGCTCACGCTCAACGAAGACCGACAGACGCTTAACGACGTTGTGGTCGTAGGTTACGGCGTGCAGAAGAAGAGCGTCGTGACGGCTTCCATCGCTAAGGTCAGCGCCGACGACTTGGCTGGCACAGCCCCCGTACGTGTGGACAATGCCCTTAAAGGTCTGGCATCAGGCGTAACGGTGACGTCGGCTTCCGGGCAGCCGGGCGCCGCTTCGCAGGTGCGCATCCGCGGTATCGGCACCATCAACGACTCAAACCCGCTCTACATCGTGGACGGAATGCCCATCGAAGGTGGCATCGACTATCTTAACCCGAGCGACATCCAGTCCATCGAGGTGCTCAAGGACGCTGCTTCGGGCGCCATCTACGGTACACGTGCCGCCAACGGCGTTATCCTTGTCACCACAAAAGGAGGCGAGAAGGGCAAGATGCACGTCAACTATAACTTCTCTTACGGATGGCAGAACCCGTGGAAACATCGCGATGTGCTCAACGCCACTGAGTATGCGGTGATGATGAACGAAGGTCTTGTGAACGCAGGACAGGCCCCCATCTACAACGATCCTTACAGCTACGGCAAGGGAACCGACTGGCAGGACGAGATTTTCAACGACAATGCCGGCGTAACAAGCCATGAGGTTAACCTTAGCGGAGCATCAGACCGCGTAAACTATTACCTCTCTTTAGGCTATTTCCATCAGGACGGTATCGTCGGAGGCAATTATGACCGCTCCAATTATCGTCGTCTGACAATGCGCAGCAACACCACATACACCGTATTCGATGACCAGAAGGAACGCTCACTGTTCAACAAGCTCACCGTAGGTGTCAATCTTTCTTACGCCCGCGTCAACAGCAAGTCCATCGATGCCAACTCGCAGTGGGGATCGCCGCTCGGCTCCGCCCTTTATCTTTCGCCCATCCTCTCACCCACAGTCAGCGGAGCAGAGGCAGACGCACAGGCAACTCTCTACGGCAAGCAGTATATGCTTTACGACAAGCAGGGACGCATGTTCAGCATTCCGGGCAGCTCTTATCAGGAAATGAACAACCCGCTCGCCATGCTGTCATTGCCAGGCGACAAGAACTGGAGCCATAAGTTCGTGGCTAACTTCTCCGGCGACCTCAATATCGGCTACGGACTGAAATACCGCATCAGCTATGGTGCCGACCTTTCGTTCTGGGGCGCTGACGGATACACACCACTCTATTATCTCTCTGGCAACAACCGCGCCACCATCACCAACGCTCACCAGTCGAGCAATCGCGGCACGGTATGGCAGATAGAGAATGTGGTAACATGGGACCGCCAGTTCGGAAAGCACTCCGTTAACGCCGTGCTCGGACAGAGCGCCATGCAGAATACGGGCATGAATCTCTACGGTTCGCTGCAGAACCTCAAGGACATCAACAAGCCCTACATGAACAATACCAACGCCGACCAAAGCCGTGGCGAGATGTCGGCAAGCGGTGGTCCTGCCTATAAGCACACGCTCAGCTCTTATTTCTTCCGCGCAAGCTATAACTACGGCGAGCGCTATATGGCTCAGGTGACAGTTCGTCGCGACGGTTCGTCACGCTTCGGTGCCAATAACCGTTACGCCACATTCCCCTCATTCTCGCTCGGATGGAACGTCATTAACGAGCCTTACTTCAAGGCTCCCAAGTGGCTTTCTGCATTGAAGGTGCGCGGAAGCTGGGGTAAGAACGGTAACGACAACATCGGCGACTTCACATACGCCGCATGGACAGCCTCACCTTATAATACAGTATGGGGACGCGGCGAGAACGTAGTGAACGGCGTTCAGGCTGGAGCTCTTTCCAATCCCGACCTGAAGTGGGAGGAGAGCATCCAGACCGACCTCGGACTCGACCTCGGATTCTTCGACAATGCCCTCACGTTCTCAGTAGACTGGTTCAAGAAGAAGACCAGCGGCATGATCATCTCTATGCCCATCCCTAACTATGTAGGTTCGGAAGCACCGCTCGGCAACGTCGGCGATATGGAGAACAAGGGTGTGGAAATGGAAATCGGATATAAGTGGTACGTCGGCAAAGCCAAGTTCCACGTCAAGGGAAACGCTTCTTATCTGAAGAACACACTGACCAATCTCGGCAACACATCAGGATATCTGGAGCTTGACAATATGCAGAATACTGGCACCATCACACGTGCCACCAACGGTGAGCCATTCCCATACTTCTACGGATACAAGACCAACGGTATCTTCCAGACTATGGACGAGGTAAGGGCTTACGTAAATGACAAGGGCGAAATGCTGCAACCTAACGCCAAGCCAGGCGACGTGCGCTTCGTGGACGTAGACAAGAACGGAACCATCGACGCTGCTGACCGCACAAAGATTGGTAAGGGTATGCCTGACTGGACATACGGATTCACCTTCGGAGCAGAATACAAGGGATTCGACTTCATGTTTATGATTCAGGGAACCATCGGCAACGACATCTACGACGCCACACGACGCACAGACGTTCGTCCCGCCAACCTGCCGTCATACATGCTCAACCGCTGGACTGGTCCTGGCACAAGCAACAAGTATCCACGCTTCGTCGTAGGCGACGGCACCAACTGGCAGAGCTCAGACCTCTACGTCACGGACGGTTCATATATGCGTCTGAAGAACATTCAGCTCGGCTATACACTGCCGAAGAACATCACACAGCGCTTCTACGTCAACAATCTCCGCGTGTATGTGGCTGCTGAGAATCTCCTTACCTTCACCAAGTATGCCGGATATGATCCTGAGATTTCGTCAGGCGGCACCTCACTTGGAGTCGACTATGGTGTGTATCCGCAGAGCCGCACATTCACTGTAGGCGTGAACGTCGGATTCTAAGAGAAATACAGATGTACGCAAATACGTTAAATCTAAAAAAAACAGAAACCGTTATGAAATCAATAAACAAATATATAATCGTCGCAGCACTCGCTACGCCGCTCGCACTTACAAGCTGCTCGGACAGTTTCCTTGACGTCACACCTCCCGACAAGGCCACCGTCGACGAATACTTCAGCTCATACGACCATATCATCGAAGCTATGGCTGCCACATACAATCCTATGCGCCAGTACGACTGGAACAACAGCCAGTATGCTCCGCTCACACTCTGCTCTGACGTTATGGGCGATGATGTGTGGCCCGGCGGTTCGGGCATCAGCGACAACCAGCACCTGCACAAGATGTTCAATTTTGAGTCGTCGCAGAATTCTTCCGACGCTCTTACCGGCATCTGGGACCAGAGCTTCAAAGGAGTGCGCAATGCCAATGACGTGCTACGCTACATAGAAAACTCAAAGCAGAGCCTCACCGACGCACAATACAACACCTTCTCGGCAGAGGCACGCACGTTAAGAGCGTTCTATTACATGCAGCTATGGAAGTTCTATGGCAACATACCTTTCTATATGGAGAACCTCAATGCTCCTTACATTGCCGAACAGAAGCAGGCAGATGAAGTTTACGAAGCAGTGATCAGCGACCTTGAGTCAGCCATCAGCCTCAACGCCCTGCCTATGAAGTGGGACGATGACAACATCGGACGTATTAGTCAGGCTGCCGCATACATGATTTACGCCGAAATGGTGATGTATCAGAACGATGAGGCACGTTATCAGAAGGCTCTTTCGTTCATGCAGCAGATTATCGGCGACACCAACAACTACGACCTCAACCCTGACTATGCAGGCATCTTCCTCGAAAGCGGCGAATGGACAAAGGAGAGCATCTTCGAGATTTGCTATAAGGACGACAATGCAGTGCGTGCATGGGGCGGCGGCGTAGTCAACGCAGGCGGAACCCTCTATCCGCGCCTTATCGGTCCGGCTGGCGGTGTGCCAGAGGACGGTGTGGACAACGGATGGGGATTCGAACCCGTTCGCGAAGAGACTTACAATATGTTTGCCGAAGGCGACAGCCGTCGCGACGCAACTGTATATGATGCCCGCAAGGCTTCTTACACAAAGCGTTATCAGAACACCGGACTGTGGCTGAAGAAGTATCTGCCTTACACGGAGAACAACAAGGACCAGAAGGCTGACGGCGACCTCAACTTCAACAACAACCTGCGCATCTATCGCTTTGCAGAGACGCTGCTCAACGCCGCCGAGCTGCTCGTACGTACCAACGGCGACCAGACCAAGGCACAGGAATATCTCAATCGTGTTCATCACCGTGCAGGACTGACCGACAACCGTGCAGCCACCATCGACAACATCATCGACGAGCGTCATCTTGAGTTTGTAGGCGAAGGCAAGCGTTATTGGGATCTGGTGCGCACCGGCAAGGCTGCCGCCACACTTACTCCCGATGCTTACGGCTACCGCACAAACACATGGAGCGAGAGCAAGAAGTATCTGCCTATACCGCTGAGCGAGATTGACGCGTCACACGGAACTCTGAAGCAGAACAATTATTAAAATCTAAAAAAACAACGAGACTATGAAACTCAACAAGATATATACTCTGGCTCTTGCCGCCCTGTCATTGGCGGCTTGCAGCCCCGAGGATTTCGACGGCGTGTCGGAAGCAGGTCTGCCAGTAGCCGAAAACGCTAAAGTGACAGCAACCGTAGACGAAGCCACCAACACCGTAACCTTCAATCTCGAAGGCGACGGCATCTATCCGATGTGGTACATTCCGGTGGACGGCAAAGAAGTGACAAAGAATCCGGTATACTCCACTCTCAACCCTCTGCAGAAGATATGGAGCAATGCCGGCGACTATAAGATTTGTTATCGCGTGGGCAACCACAACGGTCTGTCGCAGGGCATGGGCGAGACAACATTCCACATTGCCAACTCACTGACCAACTACGATGAGCTGCTTGCCATGCTTTGCGGCAAGGAATGGCGCATCGCCTCTACTGAAGCAGCACACATGGGTTGCGGTCCTTCAGGTACGGACGGCACAGAATGGTGGTCAGCAAAGCCTAACGAAAAGGCAGATTTCGGCGTTTATGATGACCGCATCAGCTTTGGCACCGACTATTCATATACATACGATCCAGGCGAAGGCGGAACAGTATACGTCAACAAGGATTGTAGCGTTCTCGGCGGACCGAAGTCAGAAGACTTCATGGCTACAGTAGACGGCAAGAAGAAGAGTTCGTTCAAGCTCTCCACAGAGGGCGAAGACATCTATATGACAATGCCTGCCGGCACTTACTTCCCTTACATTCCAGCCGACGGCGCATTCAACGGCGAGCTGAAACTGCGCATAGAGAGTCTTGTGGGCAGCACAATGACGCTCGTCTGGGACAACGGCGAAATAGCACGGCATTACATTCTGACCAATGCTGACGAAGGATTCCAGGGATTCAACGCTGCAAGCGACTGCAACCTTTGGAAGTCATGCCAGTTTACCAATACCTTCTATTATGCTCCGGGCTGGAGTCAGATAGCCGACCCGACAGTGACAGCCGACGGTAACAAGTATGTTATCGAACTGCCTACTGCAACTTCAGAACAGTGGCAGGCTCAAGTGCATTTCCACACAGACATGGCTACCAATGTGGACAATTCGTATGACTTCTCAGCAAAGTTCCTTTCCACCACCGACCATAATAACGTTACGGTGAAGCTGACGAAGGAAGGCGATGACGATACTTACTACTTCTTGGAGAACATTCAGCTCAAGGCTGGTCAGGAATACATATTCTATAAGAGCAATATGCCTGGCATTGATATGGATAAGATAAATCTCGTGTTCGACTTCGGTGGCAATGCTGAGAACACAAAGATAACCGTACGCGACATCGACCTGCAGGAGCATGGCTGCGATGGCATTGAGGCTCCGGCTGAGGATGAAGACAAGACAGTGTATACGTATGACAGCGAGTCGAACCTGTGGAAGACATACGTAGACGATAAGGGCAACGAAGGATTCACCACCACATTCTACTATGCACCGGGATGGAACCAGATTGCCGATCCCGACTTCTCTGTCGACAAAGGCAAGTACACCGTGGTTCTGCCTGAGGCAACAAGCGAGCAGTGGCAGGCTCAGGTACATGTTGTGACCAGCATCCCTGCCGAGGCAGACACCGAGTACGACTTCTCTTGCAAGTTCCTCGCCAAGAAGGACATCAATGGCGTGACAGTAAAGCTCACCGACACGGCCAGTGACGACAACTTCTTCTTTGTAAACCGCTACGACCTCAAGGCTGGCACCGAGTATCAGGTGAAGATTCCTGCCGTGAAGATGGGGCAAGGCAAGGCAGACGCCCTTAAGCTTGTGTTCGACTTCGGTGGTTGTCCTGCCGACGAGAAGATCGACATCTACAATATTATATTGCAGAAGACAGCAAAATAAAAACGCAATACAATTATGAAGAAGACTATGATTCTGACATCTCTCTTCGCTGCCGCCATCAGTCTGATGGCGTGCAGCAACGAGACCGACATAACATACGCTCCGCAACAGAACATCACGATAACACAAAAATCTGTGTCGATGGGCAATAACGGAGGCAGTATCAGCGTTGAAGTATCATGCGATCATGAGTTCTCTGCATACACCAACGACGCTTGGCTGACAGTTTCGCCGACCAACAGCACCGGTAAAGCAGCCACACTCACCATCACAGCCGAACCAAACACGGGAGCAGAGCGCACTGGCAAGGTGGTGGTTTGGTCGGGAGGCTCACGCGACAGCATCAGCGTTGTGCAGTCTGCCGGACAGCAGGAAGACATCAAATGTCCGTTAAGCGGCTACGAGCTGGTGTGGAACGATGAGTTCAGCGGTTCGAAGGTAGGCAGCGACTGGACGTGGGAGGTGAAGCCCGCTGGATGGGTGAATAACGAATTGCAGAACTATGTGCAGGACGACAAGGTGGCGCAGGTCAGCAACGGCACGCTTAAGATAAACCTCATCAATGACGGCGGCACCATAAAGAGTGCCCGTCTCTACGCCCGTCAGACAACAGGCTGGCAGTATGGCTACATCGAAGCAAGCATCAAGCTGCCTAAGGGCAAGGGCACATGGCCTGCTTTCTGGATGATGCCCGTCAACTTCAAGACATGGCCCGGCGACGGCGAGATAGACATTATGGAGGAAGTGGGCTACGATGCCAACGTAGTCGTATCTACCATCCATTGCAACAAATACAACAACGGTGGCACTGCCATCGAGTCGGCACGCAAGAAGGTCTCCACCGCACAAAGCGAATTCCACAAGTACGCAATGGAGTGGACAAAAGACTACATGACGTTCTACGTTGACGGCGAAAAGCTCCTCACCTACAAAAACGACGGAACCGGCAAGGACGCATGGCCGTTTGATGCAGCCTTCTATCCTATCCTCAATCTCGCTTGGGGCGGTGTTTGGGGCGGACAGCAAGGCTTAGACGAGAGTTGCCTTCCTGCCACAATGGAGGTTGACTACGTAAGAGTGTTCCAAAAGAAATAGAAAATAAAACGAAAGAATGAAGAAAACCAATATTGCATTGGCAGCCCTGTTTCTCCTCTCTCCTGCAACCATCTTTGCAGGAAAGAAGAAACAGCTGCCTCCAATGAATGAGTTCGTTACCGAACTGATGCAGAAGATGACTCTGGAGGAGAAAATCGGTCAGCTGAATCTGCTCCCCGGAGGCGACCTTACCACGGGTGCCGTGATGAATTCGCCGCTTGCAGAAAAGGTTGGAGCAGGCGAATTGGGCGCCATCCTCAACGTCAAGGGCGTTGAGAAGATAAAGAACCTGCAGGAGATAGCCGTTAAGAAGACACGTCTCGGCATCCCTCTTATCTTCGGACAGGACGTCATTCATGGCTATCAGACCGTATTCCCATTGCCGCTGGCTCAAGCCTGTTCGTGGGATTTGGCAATGATTGAGCGTGCCGCACAGGTGGCAGCAGCCGAAGCCACAGCCTCGGGCATCAACTGGGTGTACAGTCCTATGGTGGACGTTGCCGTCGATCCGCGCTGGGGACGAGTGGCTGAAGGTGCGGGCGAGGACCCTTACCTTACCTCGCAAGTGGGCGCCGCCATGATTCGCGGATATCAGGGCGACTACTCTGACCATAACGCTATGGCTTGCGTCAAGCACTACGCTCTGTACGGAGCCTCCGAATCTGGACGCGACTACAACACCGTGGACATGAGCCATGTACGCATGTATAATCAGTACTTTGCTCCTTACCAGCTGCTGGAATCGACGGTGGGGGAGAGGCTTGAGCCGCTGCCGAGGCAGGGGCTGGCTCGTTCATGACCTCGTTCAACATCGTTGACGGCGTTCCTGCCACAGCCAACAAGTGGCTTATCGACGATGTTCTGCGCAAGGAATGGAAGTTCGATGGATTCGTAGTCACCGACTATGGCTCTATAAACGAGATGATGATGCACGGCGTTGGCAATCCGCTCTCCAACACAGCACAGGCTCTGAAGGCTGGCACCGATATGGACATGTGTTCGGAAGCATTCGTACGTAACCTTAAGACCTGCCTTGAGAAGGGCACTGTGAAGATGAGCGACATCGATCAGGCTTGCCGCCGCGTGCTTGAGGCGAAATACAAGCTCGGACTCTTTGCTGATCCGTACCGCTTCTGCGACGCCAAGCGTGAGAAGACAGAGCTTTACACCGCCGCCAACCGTAGCGTGGCGCGCGACATGGCTGCCGAGACATTCGTACTTCTGAAGAATCAGAACAGCCTGTTGCCACTTAAGAAGCAGGGCACCGTGGCTCTCGTAGGTCCGCTTGCCGACACCCGTAACAACCTTCCCGGTTCATGGTCAACCGGCGACAAACCCGAGAAATACTCCACTCTGCGCGAGGCAATGACCCGTTATCTTGACGGCAAAGCCACAGTTCTCTATGCCCAAGGTTCCAATATCTATTTGGACGAGAAACAGCAGAAGGAGATAGAGTTCGGTCGACCTATAGAACGTGGCGACCAGAAGCGTATGATGCAGGAAGCGCTTGACGTGGCACGCAAGGCGGACGTAGTGGTGGCATGCCTCGGCGAGATGGCAGAAATGAGTGGCGAGTGTGCCTCTCGCACCAATCTGGAACTGCCAGACGCACAGATGATGCTCCTTAAAGAGCTGGTAAAGACAGGCAAGCCTGTTGTGTTGCTCAACTTCTCAGGCAGGGCAACCGTCCTAAAATGGGAGTCAGAGAACGTGAATGCCATCATGAACGTATGGTTTGCAGGTTCTGAGACGGGTGATGCTATCTGCGACGTGCTCTTCGGCGACAAGGTTCCGACGGGCAAGACCGTCAACAGTTTCCCGCAGAACGTGGGCCAACTGCCGCTCTATTACAACCACATGAACACGGGACGTCCTGTTCCTGAGGGCACAGACCGCTTCTTCAAGTATCAGAGCAACTACATGGACGTGCGTAACGACGCTCTCTATCCCTTCGGTTACGGACTGTCTTACACCACGTACGAGTATGGCGACCTTACTCTCAGCGCTCCCTCTATGAACGCAGACGGCACTGTTAAGGCTTCGCTCACCGTAAAGAACACAGGACAGCGCGACGGCGACGAGATTGTTCAGCTCTACATCCACGACATCAGCGCAAGCATTGCCCGCCCCGTCAAGGAACTGAAAGGCTTCCAGCGCATCCATCTGAAGAGCGGCGAAGCAAAGACCGTGACCTTCGATATCACCCGCAAGCAGCTCGAATTCTACAACTCTGACCTTAAGCAGGTGGTAGAACCCGGCGAGTTCACCATTATGGTGGGCCCCAACAGCCGCGACGTCAAGGCGGCAAAGCTTACTGTGGAATAAAAGACCGAAATTAATATTAAGCTCCGAAATTTTAATGGTTTCGGAGCTTTTTTATTGCAAAAATCAAAGCTATGTCTTTTTATTTTTGTAATTTTACGTTCCTAATCCTAAGAACGAATGAAACCATTAAAGCCAAACAGTATCAAACTTCCCCATATATTACGTCTCCGCATAGCCGTAATGGTCATCTTACTATGGTTCGGAATGTCCCCAACCTGGTCTGCCGTGCATCCCCCAGCCGCCTCCATTGACTCTATCCTGCAATGCATAGACGAAGCCATAGCCGCCTCAGACCAGTACGTTCAGAAGAAAGAGGAACGCATTGCGTACCTTAAAAGTCGGGCTGATCAGGCAGAAACCTTGTCCGCCAAGTACGAATTGACCTATCAGCTCTACGCCGAATACCTCCCCTTCGTCAACGATTCTGCTATTTATTACCTTGAACGATGCGCTGATATAGCCCGACAGATGGGTGATGAATCGAAAGCGGGAGGATGCCTGTCGCTTACTGCGCTGTGCTGCTCCAACGCCGGAATGTATGTAGAGTCAGAAGCCATTCTGAAAAACATCAATCCTGAGAAGCTCCACGGCATCGATGTCGGACTCTACTATTACGCCTACGGTCATATCTCTGGCGAGCTGGCTTACTATGGCAAGTTCGAGAATATGCGCAGACAATACGCTGAAGCTTCCACAAACTATTTCTTACTGGCACAGAACAATCTGCCAGCCGATCATAAATATCACAACCAATGTCGCGAGATGTTGGCACAAAGCAGGAAAGACTATCGTCAGGCACTTGCCATCAACAACGAATGGCTGCGTCACGTAAAACGCGGTTCCACGGAATATGCCCTCGTTTCCTTCTATCGTTATCTTGACTATAAGGCATTGGGCGACTCCATACAGATGATGTGTAGTCTGGGCGAATCGGTATTGGCAGACATAAGGAACGCCGTAATGGACCAAGGTTCGATGTGGGAGATGGCAAACCTTCTGATGGCAAATGGCGACGTCGACCGCTCTTACCGCTACATCTGCTTCACCTCTGACTGTGCCGACCGGTTCGGTTCGCGCCAGCGTCTGTCCCACATATCGCCATTGCTAACACGCATAGCAAAGGAATATAAGGCCAAGGAGGAAAAGTCTGGTCGTTCGCTGCGCTTCACAGTCATAGCCATAAGCATCCTCTCCCTAATGCTTCTCGCCGCCTTGGCATACGTCTATCGGAAACGCAACCAGCTTGCCATGACGCGTGACCAGCTGGCAAAGTCGAACGTGCAGTTGCAGGATTCCAATGCGCAACTCTCGTCGCTCAACGCACAGCTCTCGTCGCTCAATTCGCAGCTCACCATCCTTAACTCCCAACTCTCTGAAGCCAACAGCGTGAAGGACATGTATGTGGGACGCTTCCTCAGACTGTGCTCCGTCTACATTGACAAGCTGGAAGACATTCGCAAGAAGGTCATAAAGCGCGTCAAGAACAGACAGTATACCGAACTGGCTGAGCTGACACGCTCCGCCGAGTTCACCAACAAGGAGACTGACGAGCTGTACGCCACCTTCGACACCGCTTTCCTCCAACTGTTTCCGACATTTGTGGACGACTTTAATGCGCTGCTCAAACCCGAAAGCCACATCTTACCTCCCGACAACAAGTCGCTCAATACAGCCATTCGCATATTCGCACTCATACGTCTCGGCATAACTGACAGCAGCAAAATAGCAGAATTTCTGCATTACAGCGTCAACACCATATACAATTACAGAGCCAACGTCAAGAACGGAGCCGTGTGCGACCGAGCTGACTTTGAGAACCACGTAAGACAGATAGGCATGCCGCAAAACAAGGCATAACTAAACAATAAGCTGAAAACCATATATATTAATATGAAGAAGATACTGATGGCGGAAGACGAGGAGAACATCTCTGGATTCCTCTTGTGCTGTTGTCCTCGGGTGTGCTCTATCTCATCAGCCGATTGTATGCGTGGCGTATGATTAGTCTGTCAACTTCCATCCATTGTAGATGGATTAACTTCTTCTTAAATGCCTATAACTCCTTTTTTCTCTTCTCCTTATTATATATCCCGACCACAAGCACCACATAGCGA
>OQWM01001756.1_pt1 | contig 14878 bp, 8 predicted proteins | sample 1691531 | NCBI WGS metagenome assembly OQWM01 (sample SAMN03418257, study PRJEB22391) | human gut metagenome | biome: human-gut; feature: organic feature; material: feces | host: Homo sapiens | place: Tanzania | collected 2013-01
AAAAACCCACACCTTTGAGACTCAGAGACTTGCAAGAGAAATACCACCAACAATGATAGCTCAGTGGAGTAATAAAGTAGACGAAATAAATAACAATCTCAGGAAGTTAGAGGATATAAAGGGAGTATCTGAAGATAATATAAATAGATCCTTAAATGAGATAAGATCTAATATTAAGAATACAGAGCAAAGTATAGAAAAAGAAGAGATAGAAGAAAAACAGATCCTCCAACTGCTAGAAATAAAGAACGAAGAGCTAAATGAGGCAAGTGAAGAAGACCTAATAAATGAACTAGGTAGGCTGCAAGAGGAACTTAAAACACATCAAAGTGAATATAAACTCCTAAGAGATAAAGCAGAAGAGATAACTCAAACTATAAAGGTTGAAGAGTATCAGAAGAGTGAGTTAACTAAGCAGATTAAAATAAGCAGTAAAGGTGTCTGCCATGCGTGTGGGCAGGCAATAACACAAGAACATATAGATAACCTAAATGCTAAACTAAAAGCTGTTGAAGATCAAATAGAAAAGTCTAAGCAGAGCTTGGAAGACCTACATTATGATAGAAATAATACTAAAGAAAAAGAACTAAATGCAGCAATAACTCAACAACGCAATAAAGTGCAGTTATATAAAAATAGCTTAGCTGAAGTTGAGTATAATAAGAAGAGACTTGAAAGTAATAGGGAATTAAGCGCAGAGAGAAAGAAATACTTAAATGAATTAAGGAACAGGGAAAGTAGTACTCTGGAAGAGTTGCAGAGGTATGCTAAAATAGCACCTATAATTAAAGAGAAAGATGAACTTGTAGCTGAGCTGGATCAACTAAAGGAGAAGATTCAAAAAGCACAAGAAGAGAAGATTAGAAACGTAGAACGTAGAAAGAATAATGAGATCGTCTTAAAAGAGAAGGCGCAGTGTGAAGAGAAGCTTAATAAGTTAACGGCAGAAATCAATAATCTATTATTGGAAATAAGCTTATCCAAATCAGCCTCTACAATCTTCGAAAGCTCGTTCCCATCGTTCCTAGTACTACAAGCAACTCAGAGACTAGAGAATTATATAAATGAGATTGTTCAAAAGATCTTCCCATATATGAAGGTTAAGTTGCAAATGCAGAGATCAGGGGTAACGTTCCTGTATACAGCTGAGAGTAGCAATGATGAGTGGTTACCTGTAGCAATGGCTTCAGGAGCTCAGAAGGCAGTATTAAGCTTGGCTTACAAGACATCCCTTGCAAGACTATATGGCCTAACTTGTATAATGTTAGATGAAGTAGATGCAAGTTGCACTGCTAACAATGCTGAAATTATATATAAGTTTGTAGCTAGTCTTAATTGCTTCCAGCAACTAATCTTCATCAGTCATCGCCCTGAGAGTATACAGGCAGCTAAATCTGTCAATCCAGGTGTGGTTGTATATACAGTAGATAAAGGCACATATACGTTAGTGGAGGAGTAATATCCTCCACATAATTAAAATTGTAGGAAGGCTCCAGCACCATATATGAAGGACTGTGTCTTAGTTACATCAATGCCTAACTTAGCATAAATACCAACCTTGCCTAATAAGACTGCCCCTAAAGACATAGATACTTGTTGAGGTAGGGTGCCTACAAAGTTCAGGTCAGCTCCTAATAATCCTACAATAGACTTAGGCTTAGTATACTTCTTGTAGTTAGCAATAAGAGCTTGGTACTTAGAATCTAAACTACTATACTTATCTCTAAGTGCTTGGTTCTCTGCAACATAACTCTTAACCTCGTTAGCTAACTCCTTAGAGGACTTATCAAGTTCATCATACTTAAAGTCCAGCTCATAATAAGCCTTAGCAATCTCTAACAGCACATCCTTATCAGTCATACCCTCAGGGACTACAACATCATAGATACCCTTAGAGGTCTCAACTGTATATACTGTATCCTCTGCGCATACAGTCCCTACACACATTAGAAGGGATAATATAATTATGGTTAATCTCTTAATCATTGCTGCGTTCTCCTGGCAGAATCTTCTTGATAAGATCCCTCTCAGTAGGCTTACTTATACTCTCTACCTCTTCGATCTTATTAAGGACCTCACTCTCCTTATCCTCTACAGACTTGGTTGCGTCCTCAATATCACTCCCCAAATCCTTAATCTGCTTACTCTGCTCCTTAATCTCCCCCTCTAACTTGTCCTTAGAAGACCCAAACAGAAGTCTAATTATGAGAGCTCCAATAGGTATGATAAGCAAAGTCCAACCCTTCTTGAAGAAGTTCTTAATCTTAGTCCAAATATCTTGTATGTTCATGTAATATTAAGTTGTGTGAACCCCACTTATTATATATAAGGCGGTAATTATGAACTCAAGAATAGTAGAAGCCGGTGTGGCTAAAAATATAGATCAAGCGTTCAAGAATGTATTATGGAGTATTGCTCAGCAGTCGTCGAAGAGGTACTATCAACCTCTTAACTTAACTACTCCAAGACAACAACAGCAGTTCACACTTAGAACATATAACTCTCTGTTATATAGAGCAGGCACTAATCAAATCAAAATGGATACGGATGCAGCTGTACTTAGGAATGTAGCTAATAAGGATGCCAAAGCTGCCTATAATGCAAGTGTCTTAAAAGCTCAACAAACGACACAAGCAAAGCAACAGACTCAAGCAAAGCAGCAGACTCAGCAAACTGCTCAGCCTAATCAACCTAAGGCCCAACAAACACAGGCTAGCACTGCAAAACCCCCTCAACAAGCACAGACACAACAGAAAGGCACAGAAATAGGCAATGGTAGTGTAAAGAATATAGGAAAAAAAGACATCATCAATATGAGGGATCTTGAGATTATAAAACAAAACTTAGGGAATCTAGAGGGAAGACTATCGCGTCTAAATAAAGGCCTCAAAAACTCTATAGTTGACCTTAGAATAATGGATGACCCTGCAATAGGTAAAAAAGTATATAAACTCCCGGCCCATCTAGTGCTTACAATAAAAACAGAGATCCCTGTTCCTGTTAAGGATAAACCTGTTCCTGTTAAGGATAAACAGCAAGCTCCTAAAGAGCAATCTAAAGAGCAGCAGGCTGAGGCTGATACTCAGCAAACAGCACAATCTGGTACTGAAGAATCGGGCACTGAAGAACCAAAAGTTAAAGAGGCTATAATTATAGGAGAAGATTGTGCTCTTCTCGAGGCCTATAAATATAAAGAAGAACTCTATAAATATGAAGAGTTGTTTGGAAAGAAAGTAGATCCTGTAAATTATATTATAAGTAAAGAGGGGAGAGAGGATATAAAGAAGGTAATAGAAAACGCCTTTGAGAATAGCTTAATAAATTATGAGCAAACAACTCTATCCCCTAAAGTAGGAGAAATAAAAATTATGGATGCACGAGGTACAGAAATTAAAGATCCAGGTGAAGATGAGGAACTAGAAGGCTATGTAGAAATTGAGGCACCAGTTACACTTGAAGAAGGTAAACCTAAATTAGGTGATAGAATCTTACACGGCGTGGGTACAGTCCTTAAAGTTCTAAGCGCAGGTAGGTAGATATAAACCTTAACTTAAAAGCTTATCTAAAAACAATAAAGCCCTCACATTATAGAGGGCATTAAATTACGTTAAATGCAGCGCATATTGCGCGTATAAACAGCGATTCGGTGTCAGGACATATAACTACTGTAGCTGATATCCTTGACAATAACTAACCTTAAATTGGTCTTCATGTAGGCTAAAGCAGCCTTCTGAGAATCCCAAGATATTCTAGAGCCGTCCTTAAGAGTCTTGGTGCCTGTAGAGTTAATACCCTTAACCCAAGGTATACACCAGGCCTGCTCCTCATTAAGATTGCCAGCATCGTCAAATACAACCTTAGAAGCATCATACATCCTAAATGATACTTTGCGTAAGAAGTTAATGTAATTAAGTACAGCAGGCTTACCCGCAGCAACCATTACCTCATCCAAGCCCTCTGTACTCATAACAGCCTCCTGGTACCCTGTACTCTCGCGAGGTCTACCTTCAAGAGTTATCCACTCCTCTAAAGTCTCATTAGTTGTGGTATCTCTGCGATATATCTTCTTCTTGAGTGTAGGCATCCAATACTGGTCCTTATCTACTTCAGGGTCCTTAGCTGGATTAGAGGGGTCTGAATCTACATTATTAAGAGGATCTTTGGTTAAGTGGCCCTTATAGTAGTTAGCACACCACTGAGCAATATCAGCTGCATAGATATTAGGGTCAGCAGCGGTCATACAACTCTTACTAGGATCCATAATCATGTTGAAGTTGTATCTAATATCCTTAAGCTGACCTAAGTATATAACTGGTACAATCCTATTACCGCTCTCGTCAGTATTATCATCGGATACTAAGTAGAGGTGATCATTAGGATTGGAGTTGGTGAAGGCCTTGAGTGCCCGAGGAGTCTTAATCTTAACCTTGCCTACATACTTCTTCTTATTATTCACAGGGCCACTCTCAAAGGCTATATCATAGACTTCATCTGATACGCTGTAGTCGACATAGGACTCAGTGTCCTTGATATAGATAGCATCGTATAAGTACTGATACTCAGGGACCTTAACACCTACTCCAAACTCCTTGAAGTCATCATCCTTGTTAGCCAAGGCAGCCATGTTGTTCTTCTGAACTGTACCGTATCGAGCACCTAATAGCCACCCCATAGACTCACCGTCTGTGGCATCATTGAAGCCCTCTGCTTCTCTCAACTCCTCTCTGAGATCTTCTAAGCTCTGGCCCTGATAAGATGTAACCTCGTTGGTATTGGACGTCTTGATCATTATATCTCTATAAGGGGTATGGATCTTCTTGAGATCTTCAACAGATATACTCTGAGTTTGACCATCTGAGTCCTCAGTTCTAATATCAGGATATGACGTGACCAATCCACTCTCATCTGTATCAGAGGTATAAGCTAGTAAGTCAAGCTCGTTGTCCTTGACATATAAGTCAATATACTCTGCAGGCGTACAATATAACTTAACTACCTCATCCTCACTGTAGAACGGACAACTCTTCTGAACTAGACATCTTGAACAAGTCAAGATACACTGATTAGATATCTCTGCTCTTAAGGCCTCCATCTCCGACTTGTAGTAGAACTTGCCAGGTAGCTTAACATTGGTGTTGGTTGCATCTTGTGCTGGTAACCAAGCTAACTCGTTCATCTTAGCCACAGGTACTACGTTCATATACTTATCATAGCTACTTATAAGATTGTTAGCGTAGTTCTCTATGTTCTTATTGTAGATATTATCTCTTACAAACGGCATAAGCCTAGCTAGGGTACCTTCAGAGGTGTTAAGGCGATTATTGAGCATTAAGTATCTACGATAGTATAAACTATTGGATCTACCTTGAGGTTCTTTGTCTCCCTTAACATACTTGACATAATAAGGGGCTGAACCTGTACCTTCCAGTGCACTCTTAATGAAGCTACCTATAGCCTCTAGTACTGTTACCGTTGCATCTGTTGTAGAGGTGCTATATATTGTTAGAGGTATTATAGCATAACTATTGGCCTTAGCATTGCTTTGTATTACCTTACCTACCCCTGTGCTGTCATTAGGTGTTAAGGTGTTAGTATTAGGATCATAAGTTGGTATAATTGTGGTTAACTTAATATCAGCTGCAATTGCCCCTGTGTTATTAGGATCCTCCTTCTCACCCAATACATTGTAGAAGTAGTTAACGCCTTCTGAGTTCTGGGAGTTGCGGGATCCTAAGTATGCTCTAACTTGTTCCCTTGTAGGTAGGCTGTACTTAGTGTTAGTCGTTATTGTTAAGGCTCTCTCGAAGGTTCTCCCCCTTATTATTACCTTAAGAGCATCTATTAGGAGTTGTCGCTCTCTATATTCAATGTCAGTTAAGGTTTTAAGAGCTGTGGCGTCGTCGCTGGTTAACATATGTCTTCTAATCCAAGCACTCTCAGTATCACCACTGAACATGCCAACTACTAGATCGAGTGTGTAACTTAACCTTGCCCCAAACTTACCTAGAATATTTAGATTGTTTGTCTTAAGTGATTGCTTGGCTTCTCTAAATGCATCCAATAACTCAGGAGCACTGAACGCTGCAAGACTACCATTCTTTATACGTTCAAAGTCTATCTTAAGTCCTTCGCTATCATTTAAGGTCTCATAGTCTACAGAGGTGTCGAAGACTGTATTAACAGAATCTGCAGTATAGTAGTCAAGATAGATTGCTTTGAGATTCTTCTGAACTGTGTCTACCCCTATTGCCTTAAGTCTTGCCTGAGTTATCATATCATAGATTACGTCTACAATAGCATTATCTAGCTTGCTTGCCTCTTGTATTAAGGCATCACTCATCAGGATTTGCTTGTCTCCCTCTAAGGCTATAGCAGTTGGATTGCCGAGGCTTAAGAACGCTTTAGTGTTATTACCGAAGTATCCGTCTATCTTCTCACACAATTCTCTTGTCAGGCTGCCTGAAGACACTAATGCTTTAGATATGTCATCCCTCATCTCTTTGAGAGACGGTCTCTCTTTAAGTATGTTGGTAGCTCCTTCTTTAGGTCTGAAGGTGATGTTTTTAATTCTATTAGCAAGCTCTTCACTGAAGGCCTCATCATATCCTTCTTTTCCAACCTTATCCTTCCAGCTATCATTGTTCCTAGATGTATCTGTAATTACCTCATACTCTGTACTATAATAAGGACTCTTAGTATCTATTCTACCTAACAATCCTTGTACGTCTAAGGCTTTGATCTTGTAGGTTGTGTCGTTTATAGGGATATCGAATCCTGCTTGTACTAGGTCATTCAATACAGGCCTCATTTGTGCCAGACCATCTACTAGATCAGGGAACTCGCTCATTAATAGAGGGTTCTGTGTTCCTGTTTGATCTTCTAAGCCCGACAACTTGAAGTTCTTGAAGATATCGTAGCACGTATTACTTAAGATACTCTTAACACTGTTATTAAGGCTTGAGCCTTCACCATATATCATATTGATTATAGGCCTGAAGTTTAAGCCTCCTACATCAGCTCTCTCTAAGTCTGCTCTAGACTGGAACTTCGGTAGACCTGGTATGATCTTCTTGTTCTTAAGGGTAGCTACGTCATTTTTATTTACAAGCTCGTTTGTGATAGACTTATCTCTATTATGCTTGACATTAATCTTGAAGTAGTTAGATGGCCAAGACATAGGCGTTACACATAGAGGCTCACTCATACTTATCCCTATAGATTTGTCGTCTTGATCGTATAGCTTTATATTGTCTAAGGATAACTCTAGTGGACTTAAGAAGTAGATATAGCAGTCATATAATGCACCTGTCGATACCTCCACCTCATCCATTACTATTGAGTAAGTAGGGATTCTTAATCTTAGACCTAGAATAGTATAACCACTATCAGGATCAAATTCAGCTGAGGTAACAGCTACTAGTCCTGACCTACTCATATCTATGGCGTTAGCTGCCTCCGGCGCTCTTCTTTTCACCTTCTTAGAGGATGTGGACTGTATATCTTTTAAGGTTACTTCATCTAACTCTTCTAGATTATCTACAATGAAGTTATCCTGAACTTGATTGATAAGAGCTTCTAAGGAGTTGTCAGTGTTCTTTATCTTTTTGGACTTTTGACTTGACTCTATTATATCCTTAGTATTATCCCTCTTAGCCTTAAGTTCTCTAGATCCTGGTTCAAAGTCAGTGTCGCTATTTTTAACTGTATTAGTCGCTAGCATTACAGGTTGGAGTGCAGTAGTCATAGCATAACTTTCTATAGGCGTATATTCTCCTGTAGATTCATTAAGTCTTGCTCTGAACTTCCTTCTGCAATCTCCTAACGCATAGTCTCCCTCTACTAAGGATCCTAGAGTATAAGTTTCATCACCGTCTGTATAGAGGACATCGAAGCCTCCATTACCCTCTGCAGTATTTACCTTATAATCTACCTCTTTGAAGCCTGTTATTATCTTAGACACTCTACCTATAGATGTTGAGTATAATCCTTTAGGATAGCTTAGAGTAATAGTTTGATCCGGCGTTTTAAGGTATACCTGCTTAATCTTAGAAGGTTGATACTTCCTGATCTTAGATACCTTGAAGCTTATAACAGAGTTGTCATCTAACAAGCTTATCATGGATCTTTGAGGTGTTTTAGTACCATCTTCTTTATATTCTTCCAGGCCTAGATCCTCTCTAGACATCAGGATTAGAGTATTAGGCAAGTTATCACTATAATCAGGATATACTAGATATGCACCTTGTGGTACTTCTCTTATATTATTAGATAGCTCGTCCTTTATAGCTACTGTGGTTCCCTTAGGTGACAATGCTTCATAAGGTGATAGGAGCTTAATCTTAATATCTGAGATATCTACTCCTTCCTTCCTCTTGGTACTCTCTTCTGTAATAACTGAGTTTCCCTGATTTATTGATATATCCCCTAAGGTTACTGTATACTTAACAGCTACGTTCTTACTATACTCAGTGTAGATTCTGCTTAGATCTGCTGTGCCTGCTTCATTGATAGATTCGCCATCTATTACCCTCTGAACTTCTTTTGATTCATAATGAGGCACACGCGTAAATAATTTCTTATCCTCCCCAGTTTGAACCATCGTATTTTCAGTTATTGTAGTATGTGTGGCTTGCTTTGTTATTCTAGCATAGACACTATCACCTTGAGTATCTGTCAGATCTATATTTAAAGTGTAAGTACCATCGTTATTATCCTTAAGAGCCTGGAGGCTGTTCTCTATATATTGATATATAGATTGCTGAGGTTTAGACTCCTGAGTCTCAAACACCTCCTTGAATTTAGAGGGGTATATTAGGCTTGTCGTAGAGGCTTGCCCAATACTATTATCTCTTAGAGTATTTAAGGTTACAACATTCTCTAAAGCCCTGAGATTGAAGTTGGTGAAGTTGTTTACCTTATATTTATCGAACAGTGTTCCTGAAGCATTTACCAACTTATCATATGCTAGAGTTAGCTTACCTTTGTATTCATATATCTCGCCGTTGTCTAATCTAGTAGCCCCTTTAATTACTTTATCATCTACTTCAACAGTAGTGTCCTCATAATCCCTAGATGTTAGCCTTAGTGGAGCGTTGTTGAACGTTCCTCTATTAAGTAGGTGACCTTTGTAGTATCTAGTGCCAACAGGGATACTGACGCCCTTCTTGGCTGCCTCAATTGCATCATTGATGAACTTCCAGGAAGTTACTGTATTTATATCCCCTGCTATACTCCTCTTGTAGGGCTCTTCATACAGACCGTCTAGCAATCCACTGGCTTGTGCAACATAGATGTTTTCTACCGTTACAAAGCCTCTAACAATATCATAAATCCCTGTACGTCTTAGATATTCCGGTATTGGAGTATCTGCTCTTGTTGTTAGCATGGCCTCCGAGGACGTGGCTGTTGATACTCGGAACATATAAGCCCTATACTTGGCATCCTTAAGTGCCCAGTAAGATTCTATATTTTCAACTGTGTTGCTTATATCACTGGTGCATATAATCTCGGCCTCAGCTAGTAAGGTTCCCGGTATTGCTTCTAAGTTTCCCGTATCTGTTATAGGCTCTGCATTGCCCGGATAATCCCTGAGATAGTATACTGTTCCGGCAGGTATATCTCTTAGATCCTTAATACAATCTTTTACCTCAATATATTCAGGACCACTTGAATTATTTGCATCATAGTCTGGATTAGGTATCTTATAAGGCCCCCAGGTTAGGATATTAGTAACTTGGCCTTCTGAGTTATCTTGATACTTAAACACAAACAACTTGTAACCTATAGCTGCATTATCTCTGTTAGGTATTAGCAAGCATACATCTTGTGGTCTGAGCTTAATTAAGTATTGTGTATTGTTATCTTCAGAGTGTGTAATGAACGTGACGCCAGATACTTTATAGTTTATTGCCTCATCATAATCAACGTCTATCACCCCTAATTTGTTGAGTAATTCCACTTCAGATACTGTACCCTTAACACTAAGGGTGTCTTTTTGTATCTGTATATATCTATTCTGTATGATATTGTCTGATTCAGTTTCTTCAACATCTATAGACTGGATCTCGCATTGTATAGTTGCAGGCTCTATCTTAGTACTTCCAACATAGAACACACTAGGTGTTATTCCTCTGTATATATACTCTATATAATCTTGTCCTAGCCACGGCGATACTTGTATATTAACTTCTGACGGCGTACCTGTTGTATTGTAGAAGTGTTCAGCAGGAGCTTCACCCATTATAGCTCTGTTGATGAAGAACTTATCCTCTGAGTCTATTAAGCTTAGTGCGTTATTCACCCCTTTAGGTGCTGCATATATAGATGTTGGATCTACTCTCTTACTGCCTGTTGATTCATCTATCTTATAAGTATACAATAAGCTTGTGTTTGTATTATCTAAGTAGTCTATTGTAGGTATAGCTTCGGTTATGTTAGCCCTCTGCTCTCCTGTTAAGACTTTAAGGATTGTATGATAATCCTTTATCTTGTTATTATACTTTGTGAACGAGAGTCTGAACCCTGATCCTCCTTCATATGTACCTTGCTCGTCATATGTCTTAGTTCCAGAGTTGCATATTACACCATCTTGTTCTAAGAGGTCTACTATGAACTTATGTGTTGCATAATTTGCATAATTACTTATTAACTTTGCCATTTGCTCTCTCACTTTACACTATATAGTCATATTCCTTTTTAGATATAGACTGTATAGATAATTCATCGCCTATAGGGTTGATTCCTAAGTCTGAGTTCAAGATTGTATCCAACATTGATCCTCTCGATGTTGTACTATCACTTCCTCTATTATTGATTCCTACTATATCTGTTGTTGATAGAGATCCTAAGGCTGGTAAGTGCGCAGCCCCTCTTGCTCTAGCTATCGCACCATCAGAGCCATACATATAATTACGTACTACTTTGCTCATTAGGTTATTGCGTAGTATACTTCCTATCTGTGAGTTTAAGCCACTCTCCTCACCATACTTAAATTGTGATAAGTCGTTTAAGGTTCCTAATGTCTCTGAGAGGGCTTTGTCTATTGCACTCTCATAGTTTAAGCTCATTATAGTAGTCTGGTAGAAGTCCTCATTGAACAACCCTTCTATTATATTATACCAGTCGTTGTCTTTATATTTAGATAATACGGCTTCTCTTACACTTATTGTCTTAAGTGCCCCCGTTAGTAATGAGGGTACCTGTATCTTAACCCCAAAGATTAACTTCTTAACAGGCTGTATTGTCATAGCTGCTAACTTCTGCATTTGTTGCTGCAGATACTCTGTTAACTGACTGCCCGCCAGGCCTGCAGACGCTCCTCCAGTTACCCAAGCACTTACTAGGTTGACTGTTATAGTTACCATAGGTATAGAGGCCTCTACTACCTTCATTATATTCTGAGCTGTATTGACCATCTCAGCCATAGTAGACAATACACTACCATATGTTTGTACAGCCTTAAGATTGGATACTGCAGATGTTAGGGAGGGATCACTTGTTATAGAGTTTAGAGCCTGTGTACCTAAGTCTGATAAGCTACCTAACCAATCATCTCCCGAAGTTCCTAGTAGATAGTTAAGTAAGTTCTCAAGTTTAGAGGATAGAGTCTTGGTTGCGTCTTTGAAGTTTACAGCGTAAGGAGCTACCTCTCCCATTAAGGCCCCTAAGGTTATATTATCCTTAGTATTCCAGGCATCCTTGATTCTCTGTATCTTAGATTCTAGGAACGATAATGATGCGCTAGCAGCTGCATCTGCTACATCTGTATATTGATCAGCCTCAAAGATACCACTTGCATTGTCCCCCAGCGTTCTAAGTTGAGCTGCTACTCTCTTGTATCCTGAAGTTGCTGTTACTCCTATGTTAGATATGTCTGGGGCATCTATTCGTGATCCTTGTACTCCAAAGGCTTCCTGACTCCAGCCCTCCGTTATTGTCTTAGATAGACTATTAGCTGCTCCTATTGTATTTGTCCACTCTGCCATCTTATTTTATGCCTTTACATATGTCGATACAAAGCTACCTTCGGCTGTTGAACCATTGGTTACTACTACTCCTGCAGATGGGTTTGTACCTAAGCCAACATATGGTGCTTGTAACTTAATCTCTGAGCCCGACATACTTACTCCTGTAGAGTCTATCTTAAGGGAGGTACCATTAGATACTCCACCTATATGTATGTAGAACTGCGTGGGTCTCATTATTAAGATTGAGCCTGAACTGTATGCTATGATTGTACCCCCAGTACTACGTTCAATGAAGTGGATGCAATTAGAGTCCCAATATGTAACCTTAATATCAGTGAACACCACTCGTTCACCTAATAACTGGGCCGTAACATCTGATATCTTGTCTTGTAATGACTCCTTGGGGATTGATAGTGGTATTGTTGTGCTACCTCTTGTTAGGGTATTGTAGTCATCCTCGCTATAAGCTGCATAGTTAGCTAGACCTAGTACATAGCCGTTGTTGAACTCATCATCACATATACACCACACCAACTCGTTCTCTTTACCCGTATATAACTCGTCTCTGAAGAACGAAGGCCATATAGGGCAATCTGCTGCCTCTAAGGTCTCCATATGTGGGAGTATTCTAACTTGAAGTCTACTGTTTGTACTAGACGCGACGCCTACTACTCTACCTATATATAATCCATAGCTCATATTAAGTTAGTTAATGTGGCATGTGGTTTGAGCTTAATACCTTGCCAAGAACGCCGAGAACGTCGTAACTACTCCACTACCTGTATATTGTCGCTCTATATGATCTATAACATAGCCCTTAGTTACAATCCTATCCTTGGCACTTGTATCATAGTTAGGGAGAGCTACTCTTATTAAGGATCCTAGTGTCACTGCCCCTAATCCTAGACTGTCTACTTTACCTTGCATCGTGAAGGTTGAGAGGTTGGCACTTAGATAGTCCCGAGTAGCTATAGCCTCCGCATCATCTGGGGTATAACTCCAATCATAATACTTAGCTGTAGGAGGCGTTGTTGTGTATATATCCTTATTATTGGACTCAGAGTTACTCAGAGATAGTGAGTTTGTAGGGGTCTGTGAGCTTGCAAAGGCTGCTACAGTGAAGTAGGCTGTTGTATCGGCTGAAGATGTTTGTGTCAGTGTCTGTAACTTGTAATCCTTAAGTCTTATGTATTGCGTTGCAGATTCAGCCAGGGCTGCTTGTGTTATGTAGCCTTGTTCAGCTGCAGCATCTGTTACAAAGGTGTACTTAACTTCTGAATTGAAGAAGTCCTTAAGACTCTTAAGATTAAGGGTGTTATTAGAGTCTGTATATAAGTATAGAGGTGTGCTCTGTGATAAGCCGTATCTTAAGATCCTCTTCATGTAAGCTTGAGGCGTCTCAGATATCCTGTAGCGTTTATGAGGGGTATCTGTTGAGCTGTTGATATTAGCCTTCAGTCCTGTTGGCTCAAACTCTGACTTGTATAGCAATGCTATTATCTCACTTACACTACCGAAGTATGAGGCCGTGGCTATTGTAGAGTTATAGTACCAACTCGATATTAAGGTTATGTCCACTGTAGATGTTACTGTCGAACCTGCTTTATAATTGTTGTTAACAGCCAGGACTCTCATGTTACTGATATACTCTAAGTTGTCCCTGCGTAGGGTAACAACAGCTTCGGTACCTATATTAGTGCTTAGAACCTTGTAGTATTGTTGTGCTATATCTGTTATATTAAGTTTGACTCCAAAGTATAGTTTGTGGATATCCTCTACACAGGAGAACGATGTAATTAGATCTTGTGGTAACTCGCCTATACTTAATAAGGGGAAGTTAATCTCAAATATTGCCATGCCTAATCGTTCCTCTTAGTGAAGGAGGATTGTATATCCCTTAACTCTGGGAAGTATACCTCATCATTGGGTTTAAGTAGGTTCTTGTGTGCTACGCCATTAAGAGTTAGTACAATGTCATCGTATACTGCAGCACCATATATTAAGCTGGCTTCATTCCAGAACTTAATAATCTTAGAGTCTGTCATTGTGTCTTTAAGAGGTATCTTGGACATCTTGAAGTTGAGATAGTTTAAGGATAGAGGATCTGGATAATATGATCCTGATACCTCGTCTTGTACTACTCCTGATGTCATGAAGTCATATCTACTGTATGTTGCCACTTCTAATTACCTCCTTAATTGAGTCTGAACCTTGCAGCTAAGTTATCCTCGCTGCCTGCCGATAGCGCTATTGGTATTATATTATAGCACTTAAGTGTTATTGTCCCTGATACTGGATAACCATATTGATCTGTGTCTGAGGAGAAGTCTACTGTAGCATCTCTAATTAGGCACCTCTTCAGAGATAAGAACGTACCGAACTGCATCTCAAAGGTATAGTTCTCGTAGGATCTTGTTACTAGATTCTGTAAGTAACTACCCATCTTATCTAAGATACCCTCTCCACCCTCTGCATCCGTGGCTATCTCTGTACTTGTGTTCTTGTTGGCTGCACCATTATCACTATCATCTTCCCTGCTAGATGTAAACCACTCCTTAGCAGCAGAATATGCGTCTGTAAGAGCGTCAATAGTGTCGCCAGCTAGATTACCTATTATAGTTCCTACTAGGGCCGCTCCCGTTGGGTACGGGCCGTTAACTATAAAGTGATTTAAGTATTGAGGTAATACAGGTGCTAGTAAGTTTAAGATAGGTTTGGCTACCTCCTCCTTGGCATTCCAGATACCATACTTGCCCATAGAGAACTTAAAGGTAAGGCTGAACTCTAGTCCTTTAAGAGAGTCCTGAGCACTCCAGCTTGGTACTTGTGTAACCCACGGTGTTAGTGATGTTGTTGTTTGAGCACCACCAGTGCCTGTTAGACCTTGTATGAGGCCTCCTGCAGCCTCTACT
>OQWM01001759.1_pt1 | contig 14869 bp, 11 predicted proteins | sample 1691531 | NCBI WGS metagenome assembly OQWM01 (sample SAMN03418257, study PRJEB22391) | human gut metagenome | biome: human-gut; feature: organic feature; material: feces | host: Homo sapiens | place: Tanzania | collected 2013-01
TAATCACTTCTGTTCTCCTGTGTTTGAACTGTAAACCAAACAAGGGATAGATCACGCGGGGGGAGGCTTCCCCCCGTGCATCAAAGAAAAGAGAAATGGGAAAGGGTTTGAAATGATTTGAAATCGTTTGAAAACGTAGGGTGGAGTATGAAAGTGCAGGCTGAAGTATGAAAGTGTGGGGCTGAAGTATGAAAGTGCGGGGCTGAAGTATGAAAGCGCGGGGCTGAAGTATGAAAGTGTGGGGCTGAAGTATGAAAGTGCAGAAAGAAGTTTGAAAATGGAGGGGCGGGGTGTGAGTGGCGTTTGTTGTTATGGTGGTGGAATGGTGGGGAGAGTGACGGTGGCTTGTGCGCCGGTTTCGGGGGCGGGGCGGTTGGTGAGTGTGATGCTGCCGTGGTGTTCTTCGACGATTTTTCGGACGATGGAGAGTCCGAGGCCTGTGCCGTCGGCTTTTGTGGTGAAGTATGGCATGAAGAGTTTTGATTTTTGTTCGTCGGTTAGGCCTGGGCCGTTGTCGGCGATGGAGACGGCGATGGCGTGCTGGTTTGAGAGGACTGTTTCGGTGAAGGAAATGCAGATTTTTGGGTTGATGTTTGCATTTTGTGCGGCTTCGATGCCGTTTCGTATGAGATTGATGAAGACGCGTCGCATGAGTTCGAGGTCGATGTCGACGTAGGCGTCGGCGATGGGTTTTGGGGGCGTGCAGACGTCGATGTTGGCGGCTTCGGTGAATTGAATGTTTTGTGCGACGATTTGTTGTACGAATTCGTAGAGATTTGCGGATTTCGTTTCGGGGATTGGCATGCGAGCGAATTCGCTGAAGTTTTTGACGAGTTTTCGGAGAGTTTTCGTTTCGTCGTTGACGATTTCTACGACGTCGTCGAGTAATTTACGATATTTCTGAGGTTTATCGATGTAATCGTCGAATTTTCTGTCGAGTTGTTGGACGGAGAGGACGATGGGAGTGAGGGGGTTTTTGATTTCGTGAGCGAGTCTTCGAGCGACTTCTTGCCATGCTTGCATTCGTTCGATGTATGCTTTTGATTCTTGTGCTTTTCGAACGTCGTCGACCATGTCGTTGAATTGGGACATGAGGCATGCGAGTTGGTCGTTTCCGCGGACGATGACTTTGGCGTTGAGGTTGCCGTTTGCGACGTCTTGTGTGACGCGAGCGAGTTGTGAGAGTCGTCGCGTCATTGGGAGTGAGATGCCGATGGCGAGTCCGGCGCAGAGTAGGAAGACGAAGATGGCGACGTAGAGGTAGAATTTTTTGTAGAAATCGGTGATGTTTGCATCTTGGTCGGCTTCGAGTGTGGAGATGGAGCCGTGAATGTATCGTTTTTCGCCGAGTCGTTCGTATAGTTTAGCTTGGGCTTTTTCGACGCCGATGAGGATGAGGAGTTGTATATCGACTTTTTGTGAGGCGATTTTTTTGAGCGTTTCGTCGTCGATTTTTTCGGTCGAATTGTCGTTTTGTGAGGGTAGGTAGTCGTCGTCGTTGGATTCGATGGGGAAGTGGTCGGGCGTTTTGACGTCGTCGAACTCGGTCTGATCGGGTTCGTCTTCGTCGTCGGGCGGGGGGGCGACGAGGTGAGTTTCGACGATCATCATGGCGTCGTCGGCGTCGTTTGACGATGGGAGTGGTGGTTGGGTCGTCGATAGGTTGTTGTCGAGGATGCGAATGGGTGTGGCGGCGGCGTGGAAGGCGTAGGAAGTGCTATCGATGTGATCGCTCGTCGCTTTGACGATGGGGAGGCGATTGACGGTGAGCCGGATGTCGAAGAAGTTTCGGTTTTCGGCGATGGCATCGTCGAAGATGGCTTGGATATTGCGTTGTAGTTTTTCGTTATAGAGTAGGTCGCGGAGAGAGGTTGCGTGATTGGCGTGCCAAGCGTGTTCGATTTCGAGCGAGATGTTTCGTTGCAGGAGTAGGATTCTCTCGGACTCGTTTCGCATGTAAGATTTGTAGATCTCGGAGACGCCGTCGATGCTGTCGACGGCTTCTTTTTGGAGCTTCTGGTTGAAGTCGGAGATCTGCTCGAAGATGAAAAAAGAGACGCCTACTGGCACGATGGCGACGATGAGGAGTGCCAGTAGGAATTTGAAAGAGAAAGAAGGGATTATCTTTTTTCTGTTATTCTTGATTTTGAGTTTGTGCGTCGTCATTTTGGCTCGCCTGATTTTGGGCTTGCTGTTGTGCATCGCGATCGGCTTGTTCTTGTTCTTCGCGAGCTTTAGCCTCTTTGGCGTAGACGATTTCATACCATTTACAGCTACACGACGAAAGATCATTGTTGAGTTGTTCGAGATCATCGAGGGAGAGTTGTTCGTCGGCGAGTGTGGCGTCGGCGCGTTCGAGAATGGCTTTTGATTGTGCTTTGAGTTCGTCGGATGCGTCGTTTTCGTTTTCGCGCGTCATGCGAGCGATGCTGAAGATGAACGATTGAGCTTTGTTTTTTGCGACGAGTAATTCTTTTCTCTTTTCGTCTTCTTGTCGAGCGGCTTCTGCGTCGGCGATGGCGCTTCTGATTTCGTCGTCGGTGAGTCCGCCGGCGCCCATGAGGACGAGTGATTCGGCTTTATTGGTTTTTTTATTGGTGGCACTGACGCGCAAGACGCCGTTTGCATCGATATCGAAGCAGACTTCGATTTGAGGGACAGCGCGGGGTGCGGGTTCGATATCGGCGAGTTCGAATTGTCCGAGGAATCTGTTTTCGGCGGCGAATTGTCGTTCGCCTTGGTAGACGTTGATGGTGACGCTTGATTGGTTGTCGACAGTGGTGCTGAAGAGTTTTGTCTTTTTGGTGGGAATGGTGGTGTTTCTATCGATGAGGGAGACCATGAGTCCGCCATTAGCTTCGACGCCAAGAGTGAGAGGAGTGACGTCGAGTAGAACGATGTCGTGGACGTCGCCGGCGAGAACGCCGCCTTGAATGGCGGCTCCGATGGCGACGACTTCGTCGGGGTTTAGGCTATGGTTTGGGGTTTTCCCGAAATAGCGTTCGACTTCGCGTTGGACGAGAGGAATGCGGGTGGAACCGCCGACGAGTAGGACTTCAGCGATGTCGCTTTGTTTGAGTCCTGCGTCTTCGAAAGCGCGTTTGCAGCATTCGAGGCTTCGTTCGACGAGAGGCATCATCATGGCGTCGAGTTGTGCGCGAGATAATTGAGCGCGGAGGTGTTTTGGTCCCGATTGGTCGGCGGTGAGGAATGGTAGGTAGATTTCGGTTTGAACCATCGAGGAGAGTTCCATTTTTGCCTTTTCGGCGGCTTCTCTGAGTCGCTGAAGGATGAGGGCATCGCCACGGATGTCCATGTTATTTTCGCGTTCGAATTGTTGTGCGAGGTAATCGACGATGGCTTGGTCGATATCGTCGCCGCCCAAGTGTGCGTCGCCGTTTGTGGAGAGAACTTCGATGACGCCCTCGGCGATTTCGAGGATGGAGATGTCGAAAGTGCCGCCGCCGAAGTCGTAGATGGCGACTTTTTCGTCTTTGTCTTTGTCGACGCCATAGGCGAGGGCAGCGGCCGTAGGTTCGTTGATGATGCGTCGAACTTTGAGTCCGGCGATTTCGCCCGCGACTTGTGTGGCTCGTCGTTGAGCATCGTTGAAGTATGCGGGTACGGTGATGACGGCTTCATCGACGGGGTGTCCCAAATATTGTTCGGCTTGTGTTTTGAATTTCGACAGAACCTGCGCGGAGATTTCGCTAGGGCTGTATATTCTGCCATCGATGCGCACGCCGAGGTCGCCATTGAGTTGGTCGCAAGTGTCGTAAGCGACAGTTTTTCGGTCGTTTTCGGGGACTTCGTCGTATCGTTTTCCCATGAAACGCTTGATGGAATAGATAGTGCCTTTTGGATTGACGAGGCTTTGTCGTCGCGCCATTTCGCCGACGAGAATGCCTTCTTTTTCGGTGTATGCGACGACGCTTGGCGTCGTTCTGCTTCCTTCGGCGTTGGCGATGACGACGGCGTGCCCGCCTTCAAAGATGCTCAAAACAGAATTGGTGGTGCCTAGGTCTATACCAACGATCGATGACATGGTGATTATCCTTCGTGAGAATGGGAATGGATTGGGGAGCGTTAAAGAGCTCGCCGCTATATGAGGGATGAAGATCGGCGCGAGAATGAATAAATCAATAGGTATGGGTCGATTTTTTTGGATTGAGTGTGGAGAGCTGCGCGTTTGGACACATTTTTGGGGCGGTTTGGGTGAATTTTCTTTTTTGCGTGTGTTTATGTGTGTTAAAATGAAGCGTTAGATTGCGCTAGAACGCTAGAAGGAATCGCAACGAAGGACAAATCGCGCCGATGTGCAGGATTGAGCATGGCGTCAAAGAACGGAGGACACACGTAGATGTCGAAGAAGTTATTCGTGGGTGGTCTCGCTTGGGCGACGACAGATGCCAGTCTTTATGGGGCATTTTCGCCGTTTGGTAAGATTATCGAAGCGACTGTGATACGCGAGCGCGACACAGGGCGGTCGCGAGGATTTGGATTTGTGGCGTTTGAGAACGAATCGGATGCGTTGCGAGCGGAGGCGGCGCTTCACAGTACGATGCTCGATGGTCGAACGATTCGGATCGATTCGACGGAACGGACGAATCGCTGGGGAACGGAGCGCAAGTCGAAGGGTGGTAGGCGTCGAGTGCATACGAGCGATGCGCGTGGCTCACAAGGGGAGCATGGTGAGCGTGGAGATGGGGACGATAGGGCGTGAGGCTTTGATTATGTTTGCGTGGGGAGGGAGGCGATGAGCGGTCGGATCGTACCGATGTCGTCGTGTAGCCAAGTTGGTGGTGGGTCTTGCATGTTTCCGAAGGTGCAAAAGTAGTTGAAACCGGCGTTTCGGAGGGGGATTTGCTCGTTTGTGGAGAGGGGTGAGCGCGTGGCGAGAGCTTGGCCGCGGGGTGCGAGGGCGAGAGCGGCATTGAGCGCGGAGTTGGTGCAATAGATTTGTAGTAGTCGTTGGTGTAGCAGGGGTTCGAATGGGGCGCCGGGCGGGTAGACGGCGATGGCGTCGCCGTGAATGGAACGGGCGATGAAAGCGCCATCGAGTGATGCCATGAGGAGGTCACTGTTTTTTGCGGCAGAGGCGTTGATATCGGGGGGGATGGGGGGAATTTGCGAACCAAAAGCGGAGAGTGCTTTAGACAATTTCGTGGCGAAGTTGCATGCGTCGTCGAAATTGGCTTCGACGAAGGCGAATTTAGGGGATAGGCATCCGGTTTGGTCCCAGACCGAGGCATCGATGGCGAGGTGATTGAAATCGTCGTCGTCGAGGCGTTGGAAGGCGGGGGCATCGATGCAAATGGCGGAGATTTTGTGTCCGTGAGCGACGATATGTGGGCGTAGGGAAGGATCGAGATTCGCGCATAGTGTGCGGTAGTGTGCGATGGTGGCATCGCTGCCCGAAATGACGATGGCATGGTGTGAGCGGCATAGTTGGCGCGTATCGTCGTCGTCGTGAGACGGTTGAGCGATGGCGAGTCGAGCGCCGAAAGCGGGCATGTATTGGTTGATGTGGTGTTTCCACGTCGTGTAGAGGTCGATGTGCGCGCGTGGTGGGCGCAGCGTGAGGGCGACGGGCAGGATGAGGATTTGGCAGATATCTTGGAAAACGGCGCTAGGGACGGTCGAGGCCGGGACGAGGACAATGCGCTGATATATGCGTTTGTTTTTTCCCAATGTATTTGCCCAGATTTGAGCGCGATCTTCGTCGGGGAGATCGGCATTGCAGAGGGTTTGGGCGTGGGTGGGGGAGAGGGCAGGGATTTCGCCGCGCAGAAAATCGATCCAAGTGGTGGGTGCCCAATGGGCGAACATGTGATCGAATCCCCAGGCAATCATTTGTTTTGAATAGCCCAGGGATTGGGCACACGCCACGGCATCGTCGGTGATTTTCGAGGCGAAGACGGGATTGAGAGCGTCTAATCGCATCGCGTTTAGGTGCCGCTAAAGGCGACATCGTCGAATCGCAACGATGGGATTTGGTGTGTAGCGTCGCGCTTTGGATCGTTTCCGACTTCGGAGAGTCGTAGCATGATATCGGTGAAATTTCCTGTGATATTCATTTCTGAGACGTGTTGCGTGAGCTGACCGTTTTCGATGGCGACGCCGACGATTCCGTATGAGAAATCGCCGCGGACGGGGTCCATGTTTCCGCCCAAGAACCCGATGACGTAGATGCCGTCATTGACGTCTTTGATCATCGCGGCGAGGTCGCGCGAACCGGGCGTGAGAACGAGTTGTGATGGTGCGGCAGTCGTAGCGTCGAGTTCGAGTTTTCGAGCGGAGTAGTTATCGAGGAAGAATTGTCGTAGCGTTCCTTTATCGAAGACGGGTGCTTTTTGGGCAGACATGCCTTCGGCGTCGAAGAGTTGTGAACCGAGTCCGCGAATGCGCAATGGATCGTCGTGTAGGTCGAAGAGGTCGGAGGCGAGTTTTTGTCCGATTTTTTGATCGAAATAGGATTGTTTTCGAATGAGCGCGCTGCCGGAAATCGGGCTGATGTATCGCGTGATGAAGCTGGAGGCGGTTCGTCGGTCGAGGATGAGAGTTCGGTTTGCGGAGGGCAATTTTTTTTGCCCGATTCGGAGCGAGGCAAAGTAGGCGGCTTCGGAGGCGATGTCGTCGATAGAAGCGAGGTCTTCGATGTGGCGGGCGGAAGTATAGGCGTAGTCGGAAGGTTTTTTGTCGCCATCGGCGACGACGATCGAGGCAAAGACTTGTGCGCTCGTCGTCTTTCGGGAGCCTTCGAATCCGTTGGAAGTGGCGCTATAGCGCTCGGAAGTGCCGATGCCGACGGAAGTCGTGGCGTCGGTGATTGGAATTTCTTTGTGTGTCAGGACGGCATCTTCGAGTTTTTTGCAGATATCGGTGGCATTTTCTGGAGATAATTCGGCAACTTTTGGGTCGAAGAGTTGTAGGTCGACGTTGGAACGATTTTCGTATCGCTTTGGATCGGCGAGTCCGCGGGCGGGATCGGGGTCGAGAAGTCGCGTCATGGCGATGTTTTTTTCGAGGAATGCAGAGACGCTTTCTCGTCGGAGATCGGAAGTGGAATAGGCGCCATATCGCCCGTCGACGTAGAGTTCGATGCCGAGGGCAGATTGTCCGGCGGAGGCAAGAGTTTCGATTTTTGCTTTACGCCATGAGAGTTCGAGTTCACGAGCGTGTATAGCGGAGCAGGAGGCGTCTTGAGCGCCCAGTTGTTTAGCTTTATCGATAGTATAAGCGACGAGTTGTTTTAGGTTATCCATGATTAAACACCTCCTACGGTAATGGACGAGACGCGGACGGAGGGCATGCCGAGGGAGACGGGGACGCTTTGTCCGGCTTTACCGCACGTCCATCCGCCGTCGTGTCGGACGAAGTCGTTTCCGACCATGGTGATTTTGGAGAGCGTATCGGGACCGTTTCCGATGATGTTGACGTCTTTGATGGGGGCGGTGAGTTTTCCGTTTTCGATGAGGAATCCGTTTTTGACGTAGAACGTGTAATCGCCGGCGCCGATGAGTACTTGTCCGTTCATGAATTTTCGGCAGTAGACGCCGTATTCGACATCTTTGATGAGTTCTTCGAAATCGTGCGAGCCGTTATCCATGCATGTGACGCGCATTCGAGGGACTGGGTAGAATTTGTAGGATTCGCGTCGTCCGTTGCCAGTGGGCGCTACGCCGTAGTGACGTGCGCTGATTTTGTCGTGCAAGTAGCTGGTGAGAATGCCGTTTTGAACGAGAACGGTGTGTTGACCGATGGTGCCTTCGTCGTCGACGTCGAGAGCGCCGCGAGAATTGTCGAAGCATCCGGAGTCGTAGATGGTGACTTCGGGAGAGGCGACTTTTTGATTGAGTTTGGTGGCGAATATGCTTTGTTCTTTTCGGTTAAAGTCGGCTTCGAGTCCGTGTCCGATGGCTTCGTGTAGCAGGATTCCGCTGGCGCCGGCGCCGAGAACGACGGGCAATTCTCCGCCTTTTGGCTTGACGGATTGAAATAAGATTTTTGTGTCGGCGACGGCTTCGTCGATGAGTGCATCGATTTTGGCGTCGGTGAGAGCGTCGAAGCTATCGAGGGCGGCGGTGTTTGCGCCATTTGATTGCGTTTCGTCGCCGTGTTTCATGACGATGTTGAGTCGTAGGGAGAAGTAGGGTTGATTATCGGAAGCGTTGACGCCATCGGATGTATTGATCATGATGGCGCGTTGGTTCCAAGTGAGCCCGACGGTGACTTGTACGATTTCGTCGTCTTTAGCGCGTGTTTTTTTATCGATATTTTGTAGTAGAGCGACAGCGCGAGCAACTTCGAGGGCATCCCAATCGATATCTTGGTCGTAGTATCGTTTGAGTTGGAGTTGTTTTCGTTCGGAAATTTTCGTGGCGTTGACGCCTGGAGCGATAGCGGCGGCGGCATCGGCAGCGGCGAGCATGTCTTCGGGGAGGAATGATTCGGAGTAGGCGTAGCCGACTTGGTCGTCGACGACGCAGCGGATACCGACGCCGAGTTCGACGCTGGCATAGGCTTGTGAGACTTTGCCGTCGAGCAAAGACACGCTTCCGCGTCGAGCGTGTTCGAAGAAGAGCTCGCCCCATTGCCCGCCGCGCGACATGGCACGCGCTAGCGTTTGATCGATGAGGGCACGCGTGATGCCGAATTTATCGTAAAAATAATCCATAGGAACTTCTCCCAAAGGGACTGGGGATTGTATGGAGGGTTGAGTTGTAGGCGATTTTGGCGCTGTAGCGCAACCTACTAGCGATAACCCAGCGGCGGCCATCGCACTCGTCTGAATAAAAGATCGTCGTGTCCAGGTCATAGATATCTCACAAATAGGATGGGGCTCGTTGAAAAAAGGAGCGTAGCGTATTGAGCGTTAGCGAAATAGCGGAGCTGGCGGTGCGTATGCGCGCAACGCAGTGAGCACATAGCACCGCGGCGTAGGCGTATGCGCGCAACGAAGTGAGCACATAGCCGGAGCGTCGAGAGGGGAAAAAAGGAAAAAAAAGGAAAAAAGCGGAATTGGGTGGAATGAGTGAAAATAGGAGGAGTTGGGCGGAAATAAGGTAGATAGGGGGAAATGGGCGGAAATAGGGGGTGTAGGGCGGAAATGGCGGATTAGAGTCCGTTTTTGATTTTCCATGCGTCGTTTTCGCGGACGATGGTCATGCGGTTGGTGTCGTTTTTGGATTGCCAGTAGGATTGTCCGGCGACTTCGTAGCGGTAATTCCAGATGTATTGGAAATCGACGTGGTATTGTAGGCCTTCTTGGGAGAGGGCTTTGACTTCGATGATGAATCGGATGTCTTTGACGGATTGTGCGAGGTAGTCGTTGAGTATTTCTTCGATACGCTCGTTTCCGTAGTCGTCGGAGAGGTCGTCGGTGGTGGAGGCGTTTTCGTAGTAGTCGGAGGAGACCATGTCGCGCAGGGTGGCGACGTCTTTGTTTGCGATGGCGTCGCGGTATTTTTGGACGGTTTGTAGGATTTGGAAGTTTTCGTCGGTGTCGGGGATTTTTGCTTCTGGGTCGACGGCGAAATAGTAGGGTTGTTTGAAGTCGGCGGTTTGCAGGATACCGGCGCCACAGGCGGGTAGAGCGAGCATGATGAGAGTGATGAGTGTGATTTTTTTGATGTGATGTATCATTGAGCTTCCAAAACAGTGTGGGACGACAATGCGAGAGTGCTGTCCGGGCGCAAGTTAAAGTGCGACGCCACCGTGTGCAAGTATTTTACGTAAAAAACTGCGCAACTATTCCAAAAATCGGCAAACGGCGTCGTGTTGGGGGATGGATGGGGATGGTGGGCTGCGAGTGGGTGGGCGAGTGGCGATGGCGGGCAGAAAAAAGCCCTTCTTCGCGCAGAGGTGAGAAGGGCTTGGAATTTGAGATTGTGGGGGGGGTTATGCGATGGCGTGGACGGGGATGGCGTCGAGCGTTGCGACCATCGATTCGGCTTGGTGTAGCATCATATCGTCGTCGACGTCTTGCCATTGGAGTTCGCCGATGTCTTGGACGGCCATGGTGCCGGATTTCATGAGAGTGGCGATGCCTTCGGAGAGCGAGCAGTCGTCGTTTTGGGATTTGGCACGGGCGTTATCGAGTGCGGAGAAGAGGGATTTTGTGCAGATGAAGAGGCCTGTATCGACGGCATTGTAGTTGGGGATTTTTTTGCCGATGTTGGCGACTTTTCCGTTTTGCACGAGGACTTTTGTGGCGTCGTCCATGTCGAAGACTTCGTCGAGTTTGTAGTCGACGCAGAGGATGGCGCCGTTTTTTGGTGGTATGGTGGATGCGGCGTGTTCGAGCATTTCGGGATCGAAGATGTGGTCGGCCATGGTGAGAATGAAGTTGCCGCGGATAGCTTTTTTAGCGGCTAAGACGCTGATACCGTTTGATTTTCGGAATTCGGGATTGAAGACGAAAGTGAGTTTGACGGGGATGTCTTTGCAATCGCGACGGAGCGAGCGTTCGAGGATATCGGCGTGGTATCCGGTGACGATGACGACTTCTTCGATGCCGCAATCGGCGAGGTGTTGGATATTTCGTTGAATGAGGCTCATGCCACCGACGAGTTTAAGGGGTTTGATATCGTCGCTCGTTTTAGCGAGTCGGCTGCCGAGCCCGGCCGCGAGAATGACGGCTTGTTTGGGTGCAGACATGGCGTCTTGGATTTTTCTGTATTGTGTGGCAGTGAGTTCTAACATGGCGACTCTCTTTGGCACTTGGAACGATGTCTTTGTGCGTTGCGTCAAAAGCTGACGCGATATGCGATAAAAGCGAGGAAAAGTCAATAAATAGGGGCGTTCTCGGGGGGGAGGCTTCTAGAGCGACCCGTGGAAGCGACGCACCTTATTCATAAACTGTGCCATTTTAGCAATTAGCAATTAGCAATTAGCAATTAGCAATTGGGGAATTGGGGAATTGGAGGTGATTGGGGATGGGCAGTGGGGAATTAGCAATTAGCAATTAGCAATTAGCAATTGGGGAATTGGAGGTAATTGGGGATGGGCAGTGGGGAATTAGCAATTAGCAATTAGCAATTGGGGAATTGGGGAATTGGGGAATTGGAGGTGATTGGGGATGGGCAGTGGGCAGTGAACATCTAGTGGTGAGCGATAGCTCATGACTGGCTAGTGGTTGGTGGTCTATAGCTAGAATTTATCCTCCCATCGCTTATCGCTTTGGTAATGAGCAATAATTCATGATTGGCTAGTGGTTGGGGGATGGTTAGTGGATAGTGGTTAGAAACTGTGGGTTACATTTAATTGCTAATTGCTAATTGCTAATTGCTCATTAGAAAAGGAGTAAAGGGGCACCATAATTTTGGCAAGAAAGAAAAAAGTGGAGTAATGATACTCCACTTTTTTGAAAAGCCCATTTGAACTCAAGCGTTTGGGCAGAAATATGGTGTGTGTTTACGCCAATATTGGATTACTTATCTTCTTCGGCGTAGTAATCGAGTCCGAGGTGAGTGATGAGTTCTTCGCCCATGATGTAGCGTAGAGTGTTTTTGAATTTCGTTTTTTGTACGAAGAGGTCGTGTTCGGGGTAGAGACCTTCGCGAACTTCGGGGCTTTTGAAGAAGAAGGACATCCATTCTTGAATACCGTAGAATCCGGCGCGTTGAGCGAGGTCGAGGGAGAGCGCGATATCGAGAGCGACGGGTGCGGCGAGGATGGAGTCGCGGCAGAGGAAATTGACTTTGATCTGCATGGGGTACCCGAGCCATCCGAAGATATCGATGTTATCCCATCCTTCTTTGGCGTCGCCGCGAGGAGGATAATATTCGATGCGGACTTTGTGGTAGTAATTACTATACAAGTCTGGGAAGGTTTTTCCGTCGAGGATGTGTTCGATGACGGAGAGTTTCGAAACTTCTTTTGTTTTGAACGAGCCTGGGTCGTCGAGGACTTCGCCGTCGCGGTTTCCGAGGATATTGGTCGAGAACCAGCCGTTGAGTCCGAGGCATCGAGCGCGTAGGCCCGGAGCGAGTATGGTTTTCATGAGGGTTTGACCAGTTTTGAAGTCTTTCCCCATGATGGCGACTTTTTCGCGCAGAGCCAATTTGACGAGAGCGGGAGCGTCGACGGTGAGGTTAGGAGCGCCGTTGGCGTATGGGATACCGCTTGTGATAGCAGCATAGGCGTAGATCATGCTCGGTGAAATGCGCGGATCGTTTGATTTGAGAGCTTTTTCGAATGCTTCGATAGTTTCGTGGCAATCTTCGCAAGGCGTATAGCATTCGGTCGAGCCGCACCAGAGCATGATGAGTCTATCGCAGTGATTTTCGGCTTGGAATTTTGCGATATCGTCTTTGACCATTTGTACCAAATCCCATTTAGTGGCGGCGGATTTGGCGTGTCGCACTTCGAGGTTATGGCAGAAAGCGTGATCGAAGACGGCGTCCATCGGTTTGATGGCTTCGAGTTTTTCGCGGATGGGGTCGAGGTGTTTATCTTCGAGAACGCCGGAGCGTTTGCAAACTTCGTAAGCGTTTTCGCCGTGGATATCCCAGGCGCCGAAGACGATGTCTTTGAGGTCGGTCAAAGGCACGAAATCTTTGATCAATGGATTGCGGTTTTCGGTGCGCTTGCCTAGGCGAATTCGTCCCATCTGAGTGACGGAACCGACGGGAAGTCCATTGCCGGCCAAAACGTCATAGACGCCAGCGATCAATGTCGTCGAAACGGCACCAAGACCAGGGATAAGGATACCAAGTTTGCCAGTAGCAGGTTTCACATTAACAGACATCTCATTGCCTCTATACGATAGAAAAGTCGCCGAGTTAGCGACGAAATGATTGCGCCCGAGGAGTTTGTATGGGCGCAAAAACCGAGGGGCGATAAAGCAATAATTGTGCCAGTTCTTGTGGTTCGATTCCTCGCACACTTTTTCTCAAGCCCATTCGCTTGGAATAGGCCCTAATATCCCCAAAGACTTGATTGATTCACGATTCCATAGCCCGTTATCCATAGGGCAATTATCTCAAGCCCATCTGCTTGGAACAGTCCCCAAATATCCCAAAGACTTGATTGATTCACGATTCCAGAGCCCATTATCCAAAGGGCAATTATCTCAAGCCCATCTGCTTGGAACAGTCCCCAAATATCCCCAAAAAGCCCCCGGTTTCTTGAGCTCCACATTGGGTGTGGAATTATGGAATGGGGAAATGATGGGGATGAATGGGGAGATGATGGGGATGGACTGAATGATCCGATAGATCTCAGAACGGAGAACTATTTTCGGAGACGAATGATCGAGACGACGACGATTCCAAGGACGAGGCAACCCGCCGCAATGTATTTCCAGTTTTTGCAGATTGGACAAGTCTTGTGGACTTCTTCTTGGCAACAACAATCATCTTTAAAATCGCAATGGCATGTCATAGAAAACCTCCTATCGTTAATATGTGATGGGCGATGGTGTGTTCATACTCCAAATGAGGAATAGAATACACCACCTGCCATCTTCAATTATAGACAATGGAGTGTCTGTACTCCACCTAATTGTGGAATGACACACGTAGAAGGTGAGACCATATCGAAGCTAGTGGTTATCGTCGCTTGGTTGGTGGAGTTCTGAAAGTTTTGATCGTCGCGATCCCGATTGGCGAGTGTCGCGCGCTTTGGCAACGAGTTTGTCGACGTGTTCGTTGTGGGCAATTCCAACGTGAGCTCGCACCTTGAGCAATGTCAGTTTTGAGCACTTCGCCATTTCGGATTGAATCTCGGCGATGAGATCTTGGTTTTTTTTCGCCTTCTTTGCGCCGGTTAAGACGTCGATCGCATATTGAGAATCGGAATAGAGCAAGATCGGCAATGATTTGTCTTTGATTTGAAGGAGCGCCATGTGGACGGCATGGAGCTCGGCGATGTTGTTCGTCGAATGCCCCAGATAATCCCATAACTCGAGCATATTGCCCTCGTAAATGAGCAAAACCCCGCTACCCGCAGGCCCCGGATTCGGACTCGCGCCACCATCGGTGTAGACGACAATCGTCTTGGGCGGGATGGGAATTGCATTTCCCGAGATCTTGCCCGATCGATCGGGCATCTGCAAATCGCTCGGCGAAGGGATATCGGTTTCGCCGCTATCTTGCGCCGTGTCGTCGATGATTTCTGCACCACAAATTGGCGTCAATTCACTTGGTTTCGTCTTATAGGTCGGTGCATCGGGGGCGTCGTTGTAGCGGAATATGACATAGCCATAGCCGTTTTCGAGCGGATCGCCAATTTCATCGACTTGCGCATAAACTTTGATGCGCTTTTTGAATAACATTCGTTGCCAATACATAGGATAGGCATGGCGCGGGGCGCGGGTGGATAGCGTAGTTTTTAGTTGGTATTGGGTTTGGTGGAGCTTTGCGCTTCGCAATCGCCGTATTCAATTGGGGGAATACGACCGTTGGGCAATAGAATGGGGATATCGGGAGTTTGAAGGAAATACTCCAGAAGAGCAAGAAAATGCCAGATGGAAATGGTATGAACAGCAGAAAAAGGCACGTCCGGAATTGGCATTTTATGATGCTCGGGATATCCGTTCGCAACAGGAAGATTTAGGTAATGACCATGTGGCTATCAACAGTTGTGGTATCGAAAATCTCAAATACTTATGTTCTCTTGATATCTGGAATCCGAAAACGAACTTGGAGAAGCAGGTAATGGAAGGTAGGTATAAGGCTTTGATAGAGCATTATAACCTCTGGACTGGTCATGTGTTTGCACATCTGGGTGGTTATTATTATGGTGATAATCATTATGATACCCCTGAATATACACAAAAAGTCTTGAAATTCTTGCAAGATTATGTGGTAGCTCCTCCAGTTTGGCTTTTTGATTCCAAAATCATGTCACATCTTCATGTAGATAG